>WNFX01007574.1_pt1 | contig 22473 bp, 22 predicted proteins | sample 5400111 | NCBI WGS metagenome assembly WNFX01 (sample SAMN13153363, study PRJNA577476) | soil metagenome | isolation source: 40 cm soil or saprolite under grassland replicate 1 | place: USA:California | collected 2016-06-15 | reverse complement strand
CCGTACGCGATCCCCGGACCCGGCGCACGGTGCTCTCGCAGGCCCTCCTGTCGTACGTGTTCGGCGTGGTGATCGTGGCGGGCGCCATCAACCTCGTCGCCGGACTGGTCCGCTGACACCCGTGGCCGGATATCCGTGGTCGCGGCCGCCGCCCTGGTCAGCTGAGGTCGGCGAGTCGGAGGATGGCGGCGAGCGACCGGTCCACATCCGCTTCGGTGGTCGAGTAGTTCGACACGGAGATGCGCATCAGGCGGCGGCCGCGCCAGGTCGTCCCACCCATCCAACACGTGCCGTCCCGCTGGACGGCCGCAATGACACGATCGGTACGGGCGTCGTCTCCGAAGCTGACGAGCACCTGGTTGAGCACGACATCGTTGACGACCTCGACGCCGGCCGCCGCCAACCCGTCCGCGAAGCGGCGGGCGAGGCGGCAGCACCGCTCGACGAGATCGGCCACCCCATCGCGCCCCAGCTCCCGCAGGGCCGCCCACACCGCGAACCCGCGCGCCCGGCGCGAGGACTCCGCGGTGTAGTCAGCCGCCCCCGGCACAGCCCCGGAACCGACCAGGTAGGAAGCGGTGTAGGACATGGCCGCGACGTGCACGTCGGGCCGCGAGCAAAAGGCGAAGGCCGAGTCGTAGGGCACGTTGAGCCACTTGTGGCCGTCGCAGCCCCAGGAGTCGGCCAGCTCGACGCCGTCGACCAGGTGCCGCGTGGTCGGGCTGGCCGCGGCCCACAACCCGAAGGCCCCGTCGACATGGGCCCAGCCGCCGTGCCGGTGGACGGTCTCGCATGCCGCGCGCAGGTCGTCGCAGGCGCCCGTGTTGACGTTGCCGCCCTGCAGGCACACGATCGTCGGGCCGCCCGGACCAGCCATCAGGACCCTGGTCAGATCGTCGACGTCGATGGCGCCGTTGGCATCGGCGCGCACCGGCTCCACGGCATCCGACCCGAGCCCCAGCAGGCGCAGCGACCGGTCGACGGTCGCGTGGCGCTCAGCGCCCGCGACGACGCGTACCCGCGGCGCCCCGTTCAGGCCCTTGCGCTCGACGTCCCAGCCCGCCTCGGCCAGCACGTGGTGGCGCGCGGCAGCCAGCCCCACCGTGTTGGCCGCCTGCGCGCCCGTGACGAATCCGACCGACGCCGATGCCGGGATGCCGAGCAGGTCCTTGAGCCACGCGCCGGCACCGTCCTCGGCGGCGGCCGCGGCGGGGGCCAGGACGGCGTTGAACGCGCACTGGTCCCAACCGGCGGTGAGGATATCCGCCGCCGTCGCCGCGGGCAGGGCACCACCGATGACGAATCCGAAGAACCGGGGACCGGCCGTCGCCACCAACCCGCCTTCCGCGGCGGCGACCAGCTCGTCGAGGACCTTCTCGGGAGCCGTGGAAGCCTGCGGCAACGGACCACCGAACGCGGCGCGGATCGCGGCGGCGTCGGCCGGGGTGGCGACCGGTCGGTCGGCAAGCGATCGTCGGTACTCGACCGCCTGCTCGGCGGCCCGGTGCAGCAACCGGCTCAGCTCGTCCATGAGCCGACGGTACCGGGTTGCGCGAGGTGCGGTGCTCCACCGAGAGACGCAAGGGGATCAGTCAAGGCGTATGCGGCAGCGTATTGATAGGCACCCCGTCCACCTCAATCACGCCGTTGTCGTACTTGACCACCCGGATGCTCCCTTGACCATTCAAAAACCTGGGCCGGAGTTACCGGGGTTCCGGATCCCTGGCTCCCGGCCGGTTTTCTCGTTGAGCTCCACCAGGAGCTGGTGGCGCACGTTGCCGAGCACCCGGATGGCGGCATTGAGGCCGTGCAATGCGGCCTGGCCGGCGGCCACCCGGTTGGGGTCGTCCGCGTTGATGTACGTCTCGATGTCCCGCCGGGCCGCGTCGACCAATTCTCCTGCCAATGTGCTGTCCTGGGGCAGACTGTCCATGGGTCGGACCTCCGTTGTCCGATCAAGGCCCCCGGAAGCGTTGCACTCGCTGGCCGGGGGCCGCCTTTTCTGGCAGTGGCTGAGTCGTGAGCTGACCACCGACCGTACGCTTAGTCGTGCTACACGTCCAGCACGTCCAGCCCGTACCGCACGATCCGGCCGTTCCTATCGGGTTGTCAACTGGTTGCCATGATCGATCCAATGTCGCCAACGGCCCTGTACGTGCAGCTGGCTGATCTGCTCGCGAAACGGATCGAGCGCGGCGAACTCGCACCGGGAAAGCCGATCCCGAGCGAGACAACGTTGCAGCAGGAGCACGGGCTGAGCCGCGGCACCGTGCGCCGTGCCATGGCCGAACTACGGGATCGCGGGTTGGTCGTGACCCTGCCCGGCCGAGGGACGGTCGTGGTCCCTCGTCGCTAACTGACTACGAAGCGGGATCGGGCTCGCCGGTCTGCTCCCACAACGACTTCATCTCGTCGAACGCCTGCTCCATGATGTGCACCATCGCGTCCCGTGCGCGCTCGCCGTCGTGTCGCTGGATCGCCTGGGCAACGTCGGCATGCAGCTGCAGAGCCTGCTCGTGCGGATAGTGCGGCATCAGGTGGTAGTGGTGGCGGCCAGCGAGCACCGCCGCCACGAGTTCCTGCAGCTTGAGGAACATCTCGTTGCCGGAGGCGAGCAGCACCCGCCGGTGAAACTCGATGTCGAGTCGGAGGAACTCCTCGCCGTCCCCGGCCTTGCCCGCGGCCCACATCTTCGCGGCGATCCCGACGAGGTCGCTCGCCTCGACGGGGGTGGCCCGTGCGGCCGCCAACAAGGCAGCGTGCGGCTCGACCGCGGTACGCAGCTCGGTGATCGAGCGCAGCTGCGCCATGCGGGCGGCCGACGCGAGTCGCCATCGGATCACCTGTGGGTCGAACACGTTCCAGTCGCTCGCCGGCCGGATCGTGATCCCGACCCGGCGGCGGGTCTCGATGAGCCCCATGGCGGCGAGCACTCGCAGGACCTCGCGGACGACCGAGCGGGACACGGCATACCGGTCGGCGAGATCGTCGATGTAGAGGACAGACCCCGCCGTCAGCTGGCCGCCGCAGATGGCCGTGCCCAGGTGGTCGAGCACTCGAGCGTGCAGCCCGGCCTCGGCAGGAGCGAGTTGGGCGGCCACCGCTGGCGAAGGCGTGATCATGGTTAAAGCATATCAGTGGAGGGTGGCGCTTGCATAAATCTGGTTTGTCGTCTTAGCATCCGGTAGTTAACCCGATGTAAAACACCGATGTGGCGCTCGTCTCCCGGGGCGGCGGCCACAGCAGAAGGAGAGATGGGCGTGTTACGTCGATCCGTTGTCGGGACTTCTCTGGCCGTGGTTGCTGCCATCGCCGTGTCGGCGTGCGGCGGTGGCGGTGGGGACAACAGCGCCGCGTCGAAGACGGTGCGCGTGACCCTCGCCAATCACGTGTGGACGGAGAACATCAAGCAAGCCCTGCCCGAGTTCGAGAAGCAGACCGGCCTGAAGGTCGAGCTCACGCAGCTCGGCGAAGACCAGCTCTCCGATCAGTACAACGTCAAGCTGAACGCCGGCTCCAGCGACATAGACGTGATGATGTACCGCCCCCTCCAGGAGGGGAAGCTGTTCGCGAAGAACAAGTATCTCGCCAACCTGTCCGACCAGGTGAAGTCCAACAAGGACTGGGACTTCAGCGACTTCCAGGCCAGCCCGGTGGAGGCCACGTCCTACAAGGACAAGCCGGTAGGGGTACCCATCATCACCGAGCAGGAGGTCCTCTACTACCGCAAGGACCTGCTGCAGAAGGCCGGTCTGACCGCCCCGCCCAAGACGCTTGACGAGCTCAAGACGGCGGCGGCGAAGATCCAAGCCGCTACCCCGGGCGTCGCCGGCTTCGTGGCACGCACCGGCAAGTCGCCGGCCGTCACGCAGTTCTCGAGCTTCCTCTACAGCTTCGGCGGCGACTTCGTCGACGGCAGCGGCAAGTCCGCCGTCAACAGCGAGCAGGCCAAGCGCGCCTACGCCTACTACGGCGGGCTCATCAAGGAACACGGCCCGGCGAACGTCAGCACAGACATGAGCTGGCCCCAGGCGATGGCGATCTTCACCCAGGGCAATGCCGCGTTCTACACCGAAGCCAACTCGCTCTACAAGAACGCCACCGACCCGGCCAAGTCGAAGGTCTCCCAGACGGTCGGCTTCGCGCCCTTCCCGGCCGGCCCCGCCGGTTCGAAGCCGTACAACATCCCCTCCTGGGCGCTCGGCATCAACGAGGCATCCAAGAACCAGGGCAACGCGTGGAAGTTCATCCAGTGGGCGACCAGCAAGGAGCAGACGCTCGCGCAGCAGAAGTCCGGCGTCCCCGGAGCGCGCACGTCGGTCTGGTCGAACCCGGATGCCACCGCGACCTACCCGAAGGACCTCGTCGAGGCCATCGCCTTGAGCACGAAGACCGGCGTCAGCCATGACCGGCCGGTGGTCGTCAAGGTTGCCCAGGCGCGAGAGATCGTCGGCCAGCCGATCGTCGACGTGATCTCCGGTAAGGACGCCGCCGCGTCGGCGGACACCGCCAACCAGGCCTTCCAGAAGTTCCTGGACGACGAGGCGAAGTAAGCCGATCGGGGCGGCGGAGTAAACGGCTCCGCCGCCCCGCCGGAACAGGCCCCGCCGAGCTCGGAGATCTCATGACAGCCGTCACCACACCCACCAGGTCGCCCGACAGCCGTCTTGCGGCGCCGGAGACGCCGGCGTGGGCGCGTTGGGCCAACGACCACCGCAAATGGGTCTTCGCGGCGCCCGCGATGGCGTTCGTCGCCGCGCTGATCATCTTTCCGCTGGCGTGGACCGTATATCTCAGCCTGACCGACGCCGAGGGATCGGTCAGGGCCGAGTCCGAATTCATCGGTTTCCAGAACTACGTCGACGTGCTCACTGACACCGACCGGTTCTGGCCTGCCGTGCTGCGGACGGTCGCGTTCACCGGCGTCGCGCTGCTCTTCGAGGTCCTCTTCGGCATGGCGGTCGCCCTGCTGCTGTGGCGGCCGTTCCGCGGAGAGAGGTGGGTGCGCGTCGCGATCCTCATGCCGCTGGTGGCCACCCCGGTCGCGGTCGGCATGATGTGGCGCCTCATCTTCGACCCGAACATCGGGCTGGCCAACCAGCTGCTCGGCTGGGTAGGGATCGGACCTCAGCCCTGGCTCTCCGGCAAGAACACGGCCCTGGCGACGACGATCTTCATCGACATCTGGCAGTGGACGCCGATGGTCGTGCTGATCCTGCTCGCGGGCCTGACTTCGTTGCCCAACGAGCCGGACGAGGCCGCGCGCATCGACGGTGCGAGCGCCTGGCAACGGTTCCGGCACATCACCCTGCCGCTGATGATGCCCACCGTGGTGGTCGCGATCCTGCTGCGGGGAATCGACGCGCTGAAGACCTTCGACATTCTCTACGCCACCAAGGGCAAGGGGGGTGGTTCGTTCCACGAGGTCGAGACCCTCAACGTCTACGCCTACGGTCTGAGCTTCGACTACAACGAGTACGGCGTCTCCTCGACGGTCCTGATCATCTTCTTCCTGATCATCATCGGATCGATGTGGGCTCTGACGTCCCGGAGGAAGGAGGCGCAGCGATGAGATCCCGTACGCCCTACCGGGCCTTCCGACTTGGGGCGCTGGTCCTCGTCGTGGTCTTGCTGCTCGCGCCGCTGCTCTGGATGATCGCGGCTTCGTTCAAGACGAACGTCGACATATACGACCGGGGCAAGGCGGTCGTGTTCTCGCCGACGGTGGACAACTACATCAAGGTCCTGCGGCAGGCGAACTACGTCCAGTTCATTGTCAACAGCCTCTGGGTCGCCTTCGCGGCCACCGTGCTGTCGCTCATCCTCGGCGTTCCGGCGGCCTACTCGATGAGCCGCTTCAACATGCGCAAGTCAGCGCTCGTCGTGCTCATGGCGCGGGTGATCCCCGGCGTCTCGCTGCTGGTGCCGTGGTACTACGTCTTTTCCAACCTGCGCATGGTCGGCGGCTTCACCGTGCTCATCCTCAGCCACATGTTCGTGTCGCTGCCGCTGGTGGTCTATATCATGATGGGGTACTTCGACAGCCTTCCCCTCGAACTCGAGGAGTCGGCCCTCGTCGACGGGTTGACGTATATCGGCGCCTTCCGCCGGATCACGCTGCCGCTGTCCGCGCCGGGCCTCGCGACCGCGGGCATCCTGTCGTTCATCTTCTCCTGGAACAACTTCATGTTCGCGCTCGTGCTGTCCGGCGCCCACACCAAGACACTCCCCGTCGCGATCTTCGACTTCGTCGGCTACGCGAGCATCGACTGGGGCGGCCTGATGGCCGCGGCGACCATCGTCACCCTCCCGATCATGGTGATCGCCCTGCTCGTGCAGAAGTACGTCGTCTCCGGCCTCACCGCCGGCGCCACCAAGGGCTGAGGTCACCATGACGAAGATCGGGCGGGTGGAGACGTTCCTCGTCCCGCCCCGGTGGCTGTTCGTCCGCGTCGAGACCGGGTCCGGGATCGTCGGCTGGGGGGAGGCGACCTGCGAAGGCCGGTCCGAGACGGTCCGCACCGCGGTAGACCAGCTCAGCGAGCTGCTGGTCGGCCGGGACGCCCTGCGTATCGAGGACCACTGGCAGGTCATGACCAAGGGCTCGTTCTACCGGGGCGGGCCGATCCTGGCGAGCGCGGTGTCCGGGCTCGACCAGGCGCTGTGGGACATCGCGGGCAAGCGGTACGGCGCGCCGGTGCACCAGTTGCTCGGCGGGCCGGTCCGCGACCGGATCCGGGTCTACGGCTGGGTCGGCGGCGACGAGCCGAGCGAGATCCAGGAGCACATCGGCGCCCAGATCGAGGCGGGCATGACCGCGGTCAAGATGAACGCGTCCGGGCGGATGAGCCCGATCGCCTCGGTCGCCGAGCTCGACGGGGTGGTGCGGAGGGTGGCCGCGGCCCGCGAGGTGCTCGGCGAGGACCGCGATGTCGCCGTCGACTTCCATGGCCGGTTCACCCTCGCCAACGCGCGGCGCGTCGCCCCCCTGCTCGAGCCCTTCCGCCCCCTCTTCCTCGAAGAGCCGGTGATCCCGGAGAACTCCCACCTCATTGCCGAGTTCGTGCGTTCCACGACCGCTCCGGTATCGACGGGGGAGCGGCTGTACAGCCGCCAGGAGTTCCTGCCCGTCCTCCAGGCCGGCATAGCGGTCGCCCAGCCCGACCTCTCGCACGCCGGGGGCATCACCGAGGTACGCAAGATCGCCGCGCTGGCGGAGGTCTACGACGTACAACTCGCACCGCACTGTCCGCTGGGGCCGCTCGCCCTCGCGGCCTGCCTGCAGGTTGGCTTCGCGACGCCCAACTATCTGATCCAGGAGCAGAGCGTCGGCATCCACTACAACCTCGGGGCCGAGGTGCTCGACTACGTCGTGGACTCCACCCCGTTCAGCTTCGTCGACGGGCACGTCGAGCGGCTCACCGCGCCGGGGCTCGGCATCGAGATCGACGAGGATGCGGTACGCATGGCGGACAAGCGTGGCCATGCCTGGCGCACCCCCGCGTGGCGGCACCCCGACGGCTCGTACGCGGAATGGTGACTGACCGCCCAGAGCACCGTCACAGAAAGGCAGCCTGTGAAGATCGTTGCAGCGGACGTCATCGTCTCCAGCCCTGATCGCAACTTCGTCACACTGAAGATCACCACCGACGAGGGCGTCACCGGCCTGGGCGATGGCACCCTCAACGGGCGCGAGCTGGCCGTTGCCGCATACCTGCGGGACCACGTCGTCCCGCTCCTCATCGGCCGGGACCCGCACCGTATCGAGGACACCTGGCAGTTCCTGTACCGCTCGGCGTACTGGCGTCGCGGGCCGGTCACGATGGCGGCCATCGCCGCCGTGGACGTGGCGCTGTGGGACATCAAGGCCAAGGCGGCCGGCATGCCCCTGTACCAACTCCTCGGCGGCGCGTCGCGCACCGGCATCATGGCGTACGGCCACGCCTCCGGGCGCGACGTCCAGGAGCTGTTCGACTCGATCCGCAAGCACCTCGACCTCGGCTACCGGTCGATCCGCGTGCAGACCTCGGTCCCCGGCGTCAACGCGGTGTACGGGGTCGCCGCGCAGCCCAGCGCCGACGGCAAGCGATACGACTACGAGCCGGCGCAGCGCACCCCTTTACCGGCGGAGGAGGACTGGGACACCCGGGCCTACCTGCGCCACCTCCCGGGCGTCTTCGAGGCGGTGCGCAACGAGTTCGGTCCCGAGCTCCCGCTGCTGCACGACGGTCACCACCGGATGACCCCGATCCAGGCCGCCAGGCTGGGCAAGGCCCTCGAACCGTACGACCTGTTCTGGTTGGAAGACTGCACTCCGGCGGAGAACCAGGAGGCGCTGCGACTGGTGCGCCAGCACACCACCACGCCGCTGGCCATCGGCGAGGTCTTCAACACCGTGTGGGACTACCAGACGCTCATTCGCGAACAGTTGATCGACTACGTCCGGTCCGCGGTCACGCACACCGGCGGGATCACCGCGATGCGCAAGCTCCTCGACTTCGCCGCGCTGTACCAGATCAAGTCCGGCATCCACGGCCCCACCGACATCTCACCCGTGGGCATGGCGGCGGCGCTGCACCTCGATCTCGCGATCCACAACTTTGGCATCCAGGAGTACATGCGGCAGGGGGCCCTGACCAACGAGGTATTCCGGCAGTCCTTCACGTTCGCCGACGGCTATCTCCACCCTGGCGAGCAGCCAGGACTCGGCGTCGACATCGACGAGACGGCCGCCGCCCGATTCCCCTACGTGCCGGCGTACCTGCCGTTCAGTCGGCTGAAGGACGGCACCGTTCATGACTGGTGACTGCCGTGTTGCCGTGATGCGTAACACTCCGGGTGGGGGCAACGGTCTACTGGTCCGTGGCACCGCTGAGCACAGCTCGGACCAGATCGGTGATCGTCTCGGTCAGCTCGGTGAGCCGGCCGGCGTGGCCCTGTTCGACCGTGTGCAACACGAGCTCGTTGATGCCGCCGACGAGCGCGGTGGACATCGCCGGGGTGAGCGGGCGTAGCTCGGGATGGCACCGGCGGCTCTCCTCCACGAGGTCGCGAAGGAGTTGCGCGAAGCGCTGCAGAACGGTGCGGCGCAGCGCCAGCGCGCGCGGGCCGGCAGCGTGCACCTCCAGTAGCAGGGTGCGGGTGAGCGCCGGCTCGGCCTGCAGCGTGGCGAGATAGGCGTGTGTCGCTGCGTGCACCCGTTGCTGCCAGGGCCCGGCGGAGCCGGCGGCCTGGGCGATCGCGCGCAGCGCCTGCTCGCCGCCGAAGGAGTAGCAGGCCAGGAAGCAGTCCTCCTTGTCGGAGAAGTGCTCGTAGAACGTCCGCTTGGAGACGCGGGCGTGCCGCACGATGTCTCCGATGGTGGTCGCGAAGTACCCCTTCTCGTCGACGGCGGCCGCCATGCCCTCCAGCAGCCGCACACGGTGATCCGGCTCGCGGATCACGACATCGGCTGCCGTCGAGAGGTTTCCCATAGTGGTACCCGATGGTACCGTCCGGTAACGAGTGGTGGTACTACCCGGTACCAGGGGGTGTGGATGAGCGGGAACCACGTCCACGTCGCGATCGCGGGCAGCGGATTCGGCGGCCTGGGCACGGCAATACGGCTCAAGCGGCAGGGTTTCGACGACTTCCTCGTCTTCGAGCGCGCCGGTGACCTGGGCGGCACCTGGCGCGACAACTCATACCCCGGCTGCACCTGCGACGTGCCCTCGCATCTCTACTCGTTCTCGTTCGCCCTCAACCCGCGGTGGAGCCGCTCATTCTCGCCCCAGCCGGAGATTTGGGCCTACCTCCAGCAGTGCGCGGAGCGCTTCGGCGTGCTTCCCCACCTGCGGTTCAACCACGAGGTACGGGCGGCGCGCTGGGACGACGAACGGCGGCACTGGTTGATCGAGACGTCGGCCGGCACCTTTACGGCCGACGTCCTGGTCGCCGCGACCGGACCGCTGAGCGAGCCCGCCATCCCCGACCTGCCCGGGCTGTCCTCGTTTCGCGGCAAGGTCTTCCACTCCGCGCGGTGGGACCACGACCACGACCTGACCGGCCGGGAGGTCGCCGTCGTCGGCACCGGCGCATCGGCGATCCAGTTCGTGCCGTGCATCCAGCCGCACGTGGGGAAGCTGCGAGCACGCCCTGTTCCGCACGTTCCCACCGGCCCAACGCCTGGCCCGGTGGTCGATCTACTGGGGCCACGAAGTCTTCGCCCTCGCCTTCCTGCATCCGCGACTGGCCGGCGTCGCGCGGAAGGTCGCCCTGGGTCACCTGCACCGGTCGGTGCCCGACCCCGCGCTACGGGAGCGGCTCGTGCCGGACTACACCATCGGCTGCAAACGAGTGCTCATATCCAACGACTACCTGCCGGCGCTCACGCGTGAAAACGTCGAGCTGGTCACGGCCGGCATCCGGGAGGTGCGCCCGGAAGGGGTCGTCACCGGCGACGGCGTCGAGCACCGAGCGGACACGATCATCTTCGGCACCGGATTCCACGTCACCGACATGCCGATCGCCGACCGGATCCACGGGCGCGACGGCCGCAGCCTCACCGACGTGTGGCGCGGCAGCCCGCAGGCCTACCTCGGCACCACCGTGGCCGGGTTTCCCAACCTGTTTCTGCTGCTGGGGCCCAACACCGGGCTCGGTCACACCTCGGTCGTCTTCATGGCGGAATGCCAGATCGGGTACGTGTTGAAGGCGCTGCGCTTCATGCGCCGCAACGGCCTCGCCGCCATCGAGCCCCGCCCCGACGCGCAGGAGCGCTTCGTCTCGGCCGTCGACGCGCGGATGCGCGGCACCGTGTGGCTCGCCGGCGGCTGCGACAGCTGGTACATCGACCGCACCGGGCGCAACTCCACGATCTGGCCGGGCTTCACCTGGGCGTACCATCGGCGGCTGCGCCGGTTCGACCCGGGCGACTACCTGACCTCGCCGGTCGGGAGCCCCTCCCCCACCGACCGGACCCCGAGCCCGGTGGCGACGCCGTGACCCGGCCGACCCTGCCGCGGCGCCTGGTCGACCGCGTCCAGTTCCGGCTGTCCCGCGGCCTGGTGGCGTTGCCGCCGCCCTGGCAGTTGCGCCTGTCCGGCCAACCCCCGGTCTGCCGCGACGGGCTGACCCTCGACCCGCAGCTGCAACTGCTGCTGGCGTTGCGCGAGCGGCTCGGCGTACCCCCGGTGGAGACGCTGCCACCCCAGCAAGTGCGCGCCCGGGTCCGGCAGGAGGCCCGCGCGGCGACCGGCCGGCCCATCCCGGTGCGGTCCGTCACCGACCTGATCGTCGACGGCCCGGCGGGAGCGCTTCCGGCGCGGCACTACGCACCCGACGAGCCGGGCGCCCCGCGTCCGTTGCTGCTGTTCCTGCACGGTGGCGGGTTCGTCATCTGCGATCTCGACACGCACGACCAGGCCTGCCGGCTGCTGTGCCGGTACGCGGGTGTGCATGTGGTTTCGGTGGATTACCGCCTGGCGCCGGAGCACCCGTTTCCCGCGGCGGTCGAGGATGCGCGCGCCGCACTTCGCTGGGCCTTCGCCAACGCCGCGCGTCTCGGCGCCGACCCGACACGGGTGGCCATCGGCGGCGACAGCGCGGGCGGCAACCTCGCCACCGTGACGGCCCAGGCGGCGGGGCGCGACGGGGGCCCGGCTCCCGCGCTGCAGGTGCTCATCTACCCAGGCGTCGACCGCACGAAGCCGTACCCGTCGCTGGACCTGTTCGCGGAGGGCTTCTTCCTCACCCGGGACGAGATCGACTGGTTCGACCGCAACTACGCGGCCGACGCCGACCGTAGCGATCCGCGACTGTCCCCGCTGCTCGAACCGGACCTGTCCGGGCTGGCGCCCGCCCTCGTGGTGACCGCCGGGTTCGATCCCCTGCGCGACGAGGGCGAGGCCTACGCGGCGGCGCTGGAGACGGCCGGCACGGCGGTGACGCTCCGACGCGAGCCCTCGATGATCCACGGTTTCATCAACATGATCGACCTCAGCTCGTCGGCCCGCGCGGCGTCTCTCGAGCTTGCCCGAGAGGTACGCGCGATGCTCGACGCGTGACGAGCCGATCCGACGAGCAGATCTCGCCTCAGTCCGGGACCGGTCCGACAGCCGCCGTGGCGACCAGCGCCTCGAGCAGCGCCGCAACGTCGTCCAACCCCACGACATGGTCGATGACCTCGTCGCGGCTGATCGTGGCGTGCGGCATGGAGAAGATCGTCGACGTCGCCTCGTCGCTGGCGACGACCACGCCTCCGAAGCGGTGGATGGCCGTCGCACCGGTCGCGCCGTCGTTGCCGTGACCGGACAGCACCACCGCGATAGCCCTGGGACCGGCCGCCAGGGCCAGCGTGGTCAGCAGCAGATCGGCCGACGGCCGGTACGGCGGGCGCTCCCCCGACCGGATCAGCGCGATCGTGCCGTCGCTGGATCCGCGTCGCGAGCCGCCGCGACAGGCAGCACCGAGCGCGGCTGGAGAATGGCGGCCAACTCGCTGCGCGTGTCCGGGCTGTGATGCTGCAAAACGATCACCGCGGCCGGAAAGCCGCGGGGCAACCGCGCGAGCACCCGGCTGACCGCGTCCAGTCCTCCGGTGGAGCACACCAGGGCCACGACCGGAACGTGCTGGCTGGGTTTCATCGCTTCCCTCCGCCGGGGGCTCTCCCGTCTATCGAAGCAGACCCGCGGCCGGCGGCCGCTGGTGCTGTCGGGGCCGGCCGTCTGTGATTCTGGTACCAGCGCCAGGGAGCAGGCTGTCTGTTTCGGGTGCTCCCGTTCGTCGTACCAACGGATGGCCCGCATGAGGAGGACCGGTGAAGTACATGCTGATGCTGTGTAGTGATATGTCTTTTATGAGCGATATGGAGGCCGCCGCCATGTCCGGATGCGGTGGCTGGACCGAGGAGATGGAGCGTCGCGGCGTGCTGCGCGGGGCGGCGGGCCTACGGCCGGCCAGCGACGCCACGACGATACGGGTGCGCGGCGACGACGTGTTGCTGACCGACGGACCGTTCGCCGAGACGAAGGACCAGATCGGCGGGTTCAGCATGATCGAGTGTGCGGATCTGGACGAGGCCATCGAGGTGGCGTCGAAGCATCCCTGGGCGAGGGTCGGGCAGATCGAGGTGCGGCCGGTCTGGGAGCCGTGACACCGGAGATCGAGGCGGCGGTCGCCGAGGCGTTCCGCGAGGAGTGGGGGCAGGTCGTCGCGGCGCTGATCGGCGTGACCGGCGACTGGGACCTTGCCGAGGAGTGCGCCCAGGATGCGTTCGCCTTGGCGTTGGAGCGCTGGCCGCGCGACGGTGTCCCGCGCCGGCCGGGCGCCTGGCTGAGCACCGTCGCGCGCAACCGTGCCACCGACCGGCTGCGCCGGGAGGCGGTCGGCGCGGCCAAACTACGGGAGGTAGCGGTGCTGTCACGCGCGGATGAGCCAGGTGACGACGAGGTCGGGGTCAGCGGTGTGCGGGACGACCGGTTGCGGTTGATGTTCACCTGCTGCCACCCGGCACTGGCGTTCGAGTCCCAGGTCGCGCTCGCGCTGCGGACCCTGGCCGGCCTGACCACCGCCGAGATCGCCCGGGCGTTCCTGGTGCCGGAGCAGACCATGTCAAAGCGTCTGGTGCGGGCCAAGCAGAAGATCCGCCACGCCGGCATCCCGTACCGGGTGCCGCCGGCCCACCTTCTGCCGGAACGCACCACCGCCGTGCTGGGCGTGCTGTATCTGTTGTTCAACGAGGGGTACGCCGCAACCGCGGGCGCGGACCTGGTCCGCCAGGGCCTGAGCGCCGAGGCCATCCGCCTGGCACGCGTCCTGGCTCAACTGATGCCCGACGAGCCCGAGGTCCAGGGTCTGCTCGCGCTGATGCTCCTGCACGACGCCCGGCGTACCACCCGGGTCGACGACGCGGGTGACCTGGTGACCTTGGAACACCAGGATCGCGCCCGCTGGGACACCGGCGAGATCGCCGAGGGGGTCGGCCTGCTGGAAGCAGCCCTGCGACGCGGCCGCCCCGGGCCCTATCAGGTCCAGGCGGCCATCGCCGCCTGCCACGTCACCGCTGCCGAGGCCGCAGACACCGACTGGGCGCAGATCGCCGCGCTCTACGGGCAGTTGGCACAGCTCGTGCCCTCTCCGGTGGTCGAGCTGAACCGGGCGGTGGCGGTCGCCATGGCCGACGGGCCCGCGGCCGGGCTGGCGCTGGTGGAAGCGCTGGACGCGTCGGGGAAGCTACCGGGCTACTACCTGCTGCCCGCCACGCGGGCCGATCTGCTCCGCCGCCTCGGTCGCACCGGCGAGGCGGCTGCCGCCTATCGCGAGGCCCTTGCGCTGGCGACCACCGACGCCGAGCGCCGCTACCTCGCCCGGTGGTTGGCCAAGACCGCAGGCCGGGCCTGACCGGTAGAACTTCCCGCGAACGTGTCCGTCTGCGGCCGGCCCGTTCGTCGGTAGAGCGAACACACCCGCTCTCGAAGGGAAGACAGACCATGAACACAGTACGTTCGAGCGACGGCACGGTGATCGCCTTCGACCGGTCGGGCGAGGGACCGTCGGTCATCATCGTGGAAGGCGCATTCTGCGACCGATCCACGAGCGCACCTCTGGCCGCGCTCCTGGCACCGCATTTCACCGTGTTCGCCTACGATCGTCGGGGTCGGGGCGACAGCGGGAACACGCCGCCATATGCGGTCGAGCGCGAGGTCGAAGATCTCCAAGCCGTCATCGCCGCAGCCGGTGGGTCGGCGTTCGTATACGGCATGTCCTCGGGCGCGGCCCTCGCGCTCGAGACGGCGGCACGCGGGCCCGGCATCACGAAACTGGTGCTGTTTGAGCCACCGTTCGACGTCGACGGCGGTCGTCCCGACATGGCCGAGGGTTTCGCCACGAGGCTCAACGAGTTGATTTCGGCGGGTCGCCGGGGCGACGCGGTCGAGTTCTTCCTGACGAAGGCGGTGGGCTTTCCCGCCGAAGTCGTCGCCCAGATGCGAAACGCGCCGATGTGGCCGGCGATGGAGCATATTGCGCCCACCCTCGCCTACGACACCGCTCTCACCGCAGACAACTCGCTGCTGACCGAGCGGGCGCCCGCCGTTACCGTACCCACGCTCGTGATCGACGGTGGGGAGAGCCCGACGTGGGCGCGCAACGCCGTGCGCGTGGTCGCGGAAACCCTCCCCAATGGACAGCGCTACACTCTGCAAGGCCAGACCCACAACGTATCCCCGGATGCTCTCGCTCCGGTGCTGGACGAATTCTTCGCGGCGCCGGCACGCCAGGCAGCGGACCGGCGGTGACGCAGCAGATGCTCATCATCGCCGGAAAAATCTACGTGGACCCCGGGCACCGTGCGGAGTTCGTCGCCAGCCACGAGGATCTGATGCGACGCGCCCGCGCCCAGCCCGGATGTCTGGACGTCACCATCGCGGCCGACCCCATCGAGCCGGGCCGGGTGACCATGTTCGAACACTGGGAATCCGAAGCACACCTCGCCGCCTGGCGGGCGGTGGCCGACCCACCGGCGCCTGTCACCGAGTTTCTGGGCGGGGATGTGCAGAAGCATCAGATCAGCACGTCAGGTCCACCCTTTGGGCAGGATGCGGCGGCAGGCGCCTTTTCGACCCTGGTGGACCGCCCTCCCCATCCGCAGGGTCAAGTGGGCACGTGAGGAGACGGCGATGCGTCAGGGGAAGGTCGTCCGGCCGGCGTCGGCCATCCGGGGTGGACGCCAGTTGCTCGGCGCGTGCGTCCTGGTAGGCACTGGTAACCGCGTTGGACGGCTGCACGCGCGGCAAACCCGGGCCGGTGGGTGCGACGCCCGGCACGGGCGGCTTATCGTCCCCACCGGCCGCAGGCGTTGCGGTGGTCGCAGACAAGCGGGACCTGCTGCTGCCAGACGGCCGCGCGATCTCGCTGGCCCCGATCGGCCGTGCCGCCCAGGCATACCAGACCCGGGACGGCTGGCTCGGCTGCGACTGGTGCTGTTTCCGGCCGTGGCCGGCACCGTCCTGGTCGTCAACGTGGTGCTGGGCGTCTACAAGCCCTTCGGCCGCATCAGCCGCCGACCCACGAACCTCACTACCTGATGGGCTCTCCAGCGTTGGGCCCGGTGCTGTGCAGGATCAGAGCCACGACGGTCCGCGGGTCGTCGAACATCGGGATGTGCCCGGAGCCGATGATTCTGATCCACCGCGTCTGCGGAGGCAACTGTTTGCGCCGCCGCGTCAGCCCCGGCGGCAGCACCCGGTCGCGGGAACCGAAGGCGACGGTCACCGGAACGCGGATGTCCGTGCCGTTGCGGAAGCCGGTGCTTTCCGCACCTCGCAGCGTTTCGCGGAAGCCGGGCGCGGTGGCCATGTCGTGGACGGCCGTGTTCGCCATGTCGTAGGGGACCTTCGACGGGTGGCCGGACATCTGCGCGAAGTACAGCGCGCGGGCCAGCCGGGTCCGCGGCGCGCGGGGTGCCAGCCGCCGCACTATCCGGGAGTTGATCCTGGCCTGCCGCATCGTGGCGCTGACGAGGAGCGGTGCCCGCCGCCCCCACAGGCCCCCCGGGGAGAGCGCGGTGACCGTCCTGGCGCGCTGCAGCCGTGCCAGCTCGAGCGCCACCCACCCGCCCACGCTGTTCCCCGCGACGTGCACCGAGTGCAACCCAAGCTCGTCGAGGAGTTCGGCTACGGCACGCGCCTGGTCAGCCGGTGTGTTTCCGGCACCCTTGGGCTGACGGGGGGAATCCCCGTGGCCCGGCAGATCCACTGCGATCACGTCGAACACGTTGGCGAGTAACGGGATGACCGGGTCCCACGATCGGCGGGACAGGCCCTGGCCGTGCAGGAGAACCAGTGGCTCTCCCTGGCCCATCCGGCTGTAGGCGAGCCGGGCGCCGGTGTTTTCCTGCCGCGGGGCGGCCGAAGGCTCGTGTTGGGGAACAATGGCAGGTGTTGCGCTCATGTACGTACCCAGGCTTCCATCAGACCGGCGGGGGGTATCGACACTTCGAGTACCCCACCGGCACCCGTGCAACCCTCCAGGCGACGGCCGTCACGTTTCGTCCTGGTGGATGTCAACCACCGATCCGGTCGGAGAGGTCGACAACGGCATCGACGACGGGTGCACCGTCGAGCAGTACGGCGTCGTTGTGGTCGGCTCCGTCCACAGCGACCACCCGTGTCGCACCGCCTGCCCGCGCCGCGACCGTCCGGCTCTGCTCCGCGGGCACAACGGAGTCGGCCGTGCCGTAGATGACGACTGTCGGTGCGGTGATCCGGCCGATCAGGTCGGCCACCGGATAGCGGTCCCGAAGCAGTGCCCGCACCGGCAGGATCGGGTAGTGGTGCCGGCCCACGGCGGCGAGGTCGGCGAACGGTGACCGCAGGACCAGCCCGCCCGGCGGGTGCGCGGTGGCGAGGCCGGTGACGACGGCCGCGCCGAGGCTCTCCCCGTAGTAGATCGTGCGTTCCGGCGCGATCCCCACAGCATCGGCCAGGTACTCCCGCGCGGCGCGCGCATCCCGCGCGAGCCCTCGCTCCGTCGGGTCGCCGGGGTTCCCGGCGTAGCCGCGGTAGTCCATCAGCAGCACGGTGAACCCGGCGTCGGCCAGCGCCCGAGCGAGCGGCACACGGTCCAGCCGGCTGCCGGCGTTGCCCGGCGCCACCAACACCGCCACCCCGCGGCCCGCCCCGGGCGGCCCGACCAGCCAGGCACCCAACCGCAGACCGTCCGACGTGTCGAGCACGATGTCCCGACCACCCGGGAGCACGGACGCCGCGGCAGGCACCGGCGCGCGGTCCGGGAAGTAGATCAGCCGTCGCTGCCCCAGCCACAGCAACCCGATCACCAGCACCACCACCAGCAGCGCGACCAGTAGACCCCGCACAATCAGCCCTTTAGTCACCAGACCACCCGCATGGGTCCGCAGCTTGCGTCGGACTCCGAAACCGCCACCCGATAAACGGTAACGCCGTGTAACGGCTTCTTCTCGAATGGCGATGAACCGTGCACAGGTCTAGCGTCCCTGGAGAGATAACCATGAGTGCCTTAGGCACCACCTTCCGCCCCCGGGGCGGTCCCGGGGCGGGCGAGTTCCAGCGCGAACCGGAGGTGTGGCATGGGTAAGTCATCGTCGATCTATTCACGTCGGGTACGACGACCGATCGCACGAGTGGCCACGGTGGCTCTGCTGGCCGGGGTGGTGAGTGTCGCCGCTCCGGCCGCGGCGGGAGCGGCCACGGCCGCGCCCGGATACCCCGGCGCCGCAGCGACGTGGTCGCCGGGCGACAAGGACGGCTTCGGCACGGCGATCGGGGCCCTGCAGAGCAAGGTCTGGTACACCCTCAACAACGGCACGTTGAGCGAGATCTACCACCCGCGCATCGACACCCCCGCCACGCGTGACACCCAGCTCGTGGTCTCCGACGGCGCGACCTTCAGCGACCGCGAAGACACGGCAACCAACCATCGGACCGAGCTGGTGGACACCCGCGCCCTGGTGTACCGCCAGGTCAACACCGCGCGCAGCGGCAAGTACCGCATCACCAAGACCTATGTCACCGACCCGTTCCGCTCAGCGGTGCTGGCCGACGTCCAGTTCGAGTCGCTGACCGGGCAACCCTACGACGTGTACGTGCTCCACGACGTGGGCCTGGGCCTCAACGGCAACGACGACCTCGGCAGGTCCGGGCGGGGCGGCCTGCTGGCCACCGACGGCGTGCAGAGCAGCGCCGTGCTGGCCTCGACCGGCTTCACCAAGACCTCCAGCGGCTACGCCGACCGCAGTGACGGCTGGAGCGACGTGCGCGACGACCATCGGATGGACTGGTCCTACGACGCCACGGCGCGCGGCAACGTCATCCAGATGGGCAAGACGCGGCTGACCGGCCTGGCCGGTGCGCAGCGGCTGACCCTCGCGCTCGGCTTCGCCGAGAACCCCTCGGCCAACGGCGCGGCCGGCGAGAACGCCGCGGCCAACGCCGCGGCCGCGGCCCTGAAGCGCGGTTTCAGCGTCGCCCGCGTCGCCTACCAGCTCGGCTGGTACGCCTACCTCGCCAGCCTGCGCCCGGCACCGGCCAGCGCCGGCGCGTGGCGCACGAGCTACACCGTCTCGGCGATGGTGCTGGCGGCATCCGAGGACAAGACCTACCGTGGCGGCTTCGTCGCCGCTCCCGGAAAGCCCTGGGCCTGGGCCAACGTGCTGCAGTTCCTCCCGGTCTACCACGCGGTGTGGTCGCGTGACCTGTACCAGATCGCGACCGCGCTGATCGCGATGGGCGACCGGGCCGCGGCAGGGCGCGCCCTCGACTACCTGTGGCGGGTGCAGCAGCGCCCCGACGGGTCGTTCCCGCAGAATTCCCGCCTCGATGGTGAGCCGGTCTTCGGCGGGCTGCAGATGGACGAGGTGGCCTTCCCGATCGTGCTCGCCTGGCAGCTGGACCGGACGGGGGCCGCGGACTGGAACCGGATCCGGCTGTCGGCCGACGTCATCGTGGCCAGGGGCCCGCGCACCGACCAGGAGCGGTGGGAGAACATCGGCGGGTACTCGCCGGCCACGATCGCCGCGGAGATCGCCGGCCTCGTCTGCGCCGCCGACGTCGCCCGCCGCAACGGCGACGCTGCCCGGGCCACCAGCTACCTGGCCAAGGCCGACGAGTGGCAACGCAACCTCGAGCACTACACGGTGACCACCAACGGCCCGCTTTCCAGCAGCCCGTACTACCTGCGGATCACCGACAACGGCGACGCCAACACCGGCGCGCTGATCCAGATCGCCGACGGCGGTCCGCTGGTCGACCAGCGCCGGGTCGTGGACCCGAGCTTCCTCGACGTCGTACGACTCGGCGTGAAGTCCGCCGGTGACCCGAACGTCGTTTCCACGCTTCCGGTGATCGACCGGGAGTTGGGTTACGACACCGCCAACGGGCCGTTCTGGCACCGCAGCAGCTTCGACGGGTACGGCGAGAAGCGCGACGGCAGCCAGTGGGAGCCCGTGCCGACCGGGTCGGGGCTGACCCTGGGCCGCGGCTGGCCGCTGCTGACCGGAGAGCGCGGCGAGTACCTGCTCGCCGCCGGGAGCGGCGCGCAGGGCAACCTCGACACGATGGCGCGCGCCGCCGACGACACCACGTATCTGCAGGCCGAGCAGGTGTGGGACCACCGTCCGCCGGCCGACGGCAGCAACCCGGCGTTCGTTCCCGGCGAGCCCACGTTCTCCGCGACGCCGCTGGCCTGGACGCACGCCCAGTTCATCCGCCTGGCGAGTTCGATCGACGCCGGCCGGCCGGTGGAGACGCCCGCCGTGGTCGCCTGCCGTTACCACACGACAACGTGCCGCTGACGGGATCCGCACCCAGCTTGAAGATCCAGAACCAGGCCTGAGCCTATGATTGGGCTCTGATCTGTTGCGTTGGCCTGTCACGGGGGTGCGGTTAGCATGCCTGACCCGCTTGTCGTCGCAGTTGCCCAGCCGCTGTGCGTGCCTTACGACGTTGCGGTGAACGCGGCGACACACGCGGCGACCGTATGCTCCGCAGGCGCCCGGGTGGTGGTCTTTCCCGAGCTCTCCCTGACGGGATACGAGCTGGATGCCCCAGCGATCACGGTCGAGGATCCGCGACTGGCGCCCATCGTCGAGGCCTGTGCCGAGACGGGGTCGGTGGCGCTGGTTGGCGCCCCCATTGCGGGCGAGGCGGGCCGGTCGCACATCGGGATGCTGGCTGTCGACGGCACCGGGGCCGCCGTCGCCTACCACAAGATGTGGTTGTCCACGACCGAGTCCAACCGGTTCACCCCGGGCAGCAAGCCAGCCGTGCTCGACGTCGACGGCTGGCGGCTCGGCCTTGCCATCTGCAAGGACACCGGCATCCCGCAGCACGCGTCTGACACCGCCGCCTTCGGTATCGACGCCTACGTCGCCGCCACCCTGAAGCACGCCGAAGAGGCATCCCTCCAAGATGAGCGCGCCCGGCGCGTCGCTACCGACCACCACGTCTGGGTTGCCGTGGCCAGCTTCGCCGGCTCGACCGGCGGCGGCTACGCGCAGGCCGCCGGCCGGTCAAGCATCTGGACGCCCGACGGCGTCATGACCGCCCAGGCAGGGGCTGAGACCGGCGCCATGGCACACGCGACGCTCAGCTGACCACGAAAGCCACCACTCATTCATTTAGGCCCGCATCCAGATGTCGTGCGGATCGCGGCCGGGTCGGAACCCGTGAGCCTCGACCATCGCGGCCACGTCGGAGAAGCCGCGGGCAAGCGCTCCAGGGTCGTGTGCATCGCTGCCGAAGGCGATGGCGTCACCGCCGGCCTCGTGCCACCAGCGAACGATCCGGGGGTGCAGGGGCACCGTGGTGTTGACCTCCAGTGCCCGTGACGTGCCGGCCAGCGCGCGCAGCACCTCGCGGTACTCCTCCTCGAACGCGCCCGGATCATAGGGGCCGGCAGCCGCCGGCCATTCGCGTACCGGGTAGTCGACATGCGCGAGTACCGCGAACATGTCAGACGCTTCGATCATGCGTGTTGCCTCGGCCAGGTAGGCCCGGACGACCTCCGCGGCCGACCGGTCGTGGTGGGCGTAGCCGATCTCCAGGAAACGGGCGTCGCTGGTCGGTATGGAGTGCACGGAGCCCAGAACCCGGTCGAAGTTGCCGAGGTCGATCAGGTCGGCAGCCCGATGGGTGTGCCAGTGCGGCTCGCTCAGCTCGACGCCGGAAAGGATCCGCAGATCGGGGAAGATATCCCGGCACCGGTGCAGGCACTCCAGGTAACCCTCCACGTCGAGGACCGGCGGCACCAGCACCCCGTCCGGCGAGACGTCGGCACGGAGACGTGGTGGCATCCGGTCGGGGTGGCGCGCTGACGCGAGCGGTGCCGGTCAGGCCACGGGCAGGACCTCGAACGCGGGGTGATCCGGTGCGATCGCGCGCAACTGCTCGTCGCTGGAGTCCGGTCCGACACCGCCGAAGAACACCCCGACCTCCGCCTTCCACCGCTTCAGATAGGCCCGCAGGATCGGCACCTTCTCCTCGTCGGTGAGCTCGCGACCGCGAAACGCCTCGGTGCGCTTGCCCACCCGCAGTTCGCCGGTGCCGGCGGCCCGCATGTTGCGCACCCACTGACCGTGGCCACGGGCCGAGACAAGGTAACGGCGCCCGTCGAATACGAGTAGGTTCACCGGCGTTGTGCGCCACGCGCCGCTGGTGCGTCCCTTCACCGCGAGGACCCGTGACCCGAGGATGCTCACCCCGTGGCGGGTCAGGAACGCCACCGCCCGGTTGAAGACGTTGCGGGTGAACCAACCCGGGGCGCGATAGTGAACGGCCATGCCGCCAGTCTGGCGGCTTCCGCAGGGCATGGCCAGCAGGCTCAGGTGGCCACCTCGCTGGGCTGCAGGGGGGCCTCGGTGGGCACCTCGTCGGTCTTCCGGGAGAGCCCGCCTGGCCACCACATGTGCCGTCCGATGTCGAGGTTCAATGCGGTCACGAGAACCGACCGGACGATGAT
>WNFX01009981.1_pt1 | contig 22474 bp, 19 predicted proteins | sample 5400111 | NCBI WGS metagenome assembly WNFX01 (sample SAMN13153363, study PRJNA577476) | soil metagenome | isolation source: 40 cm soil or saprolite under grassland replicate 1 | place: USA:California | collected 2016-06-15 | reverse complement strand
GATCTCGACCCGGCGGTCGATGCCACGGCGGCGGCCACTCTGCTAGCCCGCCAGCTGGGTGTCGCCGACGCGGAAGATCAGGTCGCGCTCCGGGCCGGCCACCGCTGGGTGCCGAGGCTCGTGCCGCTGCAGTCCTGCGCGGACGGGCCGGAGCCGTTGCGCGACGACGGCACGTACCTGATCACGGGCGGTCTGGGCGGGCTGGGACTCGCGGTGGTCGGTTGGATGATCGAGCAGGGCGCCCGGCATCTGGTACTGGTCGGCCGGAGCGCGCCGTCGCAGGCGGCACTGGCGGCGGTGGAGCGGATGCGGCGGACGGGCGCGGAGGTCGCGGTCCTGTCCGCGGATGTTGCCGCGGAGGCGGAGCTGACTCGCGTCCTCGAACGGATCCGCGGATGCATGCCGCCGCTGCGTGGCATCGTGCACGCCGCGGGTGTGCTGGAGAATGCGCCGCTCATGGACCTCGACACGGCGCGCATGGCGAAGGTCTTGGCGCCCAAGGTGACAGGGGCGTGGAACCTCCACGCCGCGACCCTGCACGATCAGCTCGACTTCTTCGTGCTGTTCTCCTCGGCGGTATCCGTGCTGGGATCGCCGGGCCAGGGAAACTACGCGGCCGCCAACACCTTTCTCGATGTCCTCGCCCACTACCGCCACCGCCAAGGTCTACCGGCGGTGAGCATCAACTGGGGTCCGTGGGCGGAGATCGGGCTGGTGGCGTCGGGCGATTTCCTCCCCGCCTCCGCCCGGTCCGGTACGCAGGGCGTGAAAGGGATCACGCCGGAGCGCGGGCTCGAGGCGCTGGGCCGCGCCCTGCGGAGCGACGGCGCGCAGCTGACCGTCTTGCCCTTCGACATTGCGAGTCTGCTCGAGCTGTATCCGACGGCGGCACAGATGCCGTTCTTCGCGGACGTGGGCGGCAAAGAGACGCATGTCTCACGTCTCTACGCGCGGCCCAGCTTGCACCAGGAGTACGTCGCGCCGCGCAACGAGATCGAGCGCAGGCTCGCGGAGCTGTGGCGTCAGACGCTGCGCATCGATCGGGTCGGCGTCCGGGATTCCTTCTTCGAGCTGGGTGGAGACTCGGTGCTCGCCGCCCAGATCGTCACGTCCGCCCACAAGGCCTTCGGCGTGCGCATCGATTTGCGCGAGGCGTTCCAGGCCTTCACGATCGAGCAGCTCGCCCAGCGGTTGGAGGCAGCTGGCCACGTGCTCCGCCTCGCGCCGCGCAGCCCCGACGGCGGTGTCGTCCCCCTCTCCTTCGTGCAGGAGCGGCAGCTGTTCTTGGAGCTGCTCGATCCTCTCACGGCGGTCAACAACCTCGCGATGTGCGTGCGCATCGAGGGCTCGCTCGACCTGGCGCGGTTGACGCTGGGCGCGAATCGGCTCCTGGCCCGCCACGAGGCACTCCGGACGAGCTTCCAGACCGGCCGGGGGAGACCCGGGGTCACGATCGCACCCTCGCTCGAGATCGACCTGGGGCTCGTGGACCTCCGCGCACACGAGCCGGATCGTCTAGCAGAAGCGGTGCGGCTCGCGACGCTGGAGGCACGGCGGCCATTCGAGCTGGATCAGGCCCCGCTGCTGCGCGTCCGGACCTTCCGGCTGGCCCTCGACTCGCACGTCCTGGTCGTGGTCATTCACCACACAATCGCCGACGGCTGGTCGCTGGGTGTGTTCCTGCGCGAGCTGTTTTCCGATTACCGGGGCTCGCTGCCACCGCCGCTGCCGATCCAGTACGCCGACTTCGCCGCCTGGCAGCGGCAATCCCTGGACGGGCCGTTGTTCGAGCGCCAGCTGAGCTACTGGAAGCACCAGCTGGGCGGTGAGCTGCCCGTGCTCGATCTCCCGATCGATCGCCCGCGGCCCGCGCGGCAGACCTTCGCTGGCGCTACGCACCGTTTCCACGTGCCCGCCGACTTGACCGGGGCCGTCAGGGCACTCAGCAGGCGGCATGACGCGACGCCGTTCATGACGCTCGTGGCCGCCTTTCAAGCCCTGCTCCATCGCTGGTGCGGGCAAGACGACATCCTGGTCGGCACGCCGACCGCCGGCCGCACGCACCCCGAGACCGAGCCGCTGATCGGCGCCTTCATCAACACCCTCGTCCTGCGGACGGATCTGTCGGGAGATCCGAGTTTCGCCGAGGTGCTGTCGCGCCTGCGGGCGGTCGCCCTCGCGGCGTATGCCCATCAGGACCTGCCGTTCGAGAAGCTGGTGGCGGAGCTGCGCCCGCAACGGGACCTGAGCCGCACGCCGATCTTCCAGGTCATGTTCATCCTCCAGAACACGCCGCTCCCCTCGCTGCAGCTGCCCGAGCTGTCCCTCCAGCTGCTCCCGCTCGACCGAGGCGCGGCCCAGTTTGACCTCACGCTGATCGTGACCGAGTCGGAGGACGGGCTGGAAGGAGCGTTCGAGTACAACACGGACCTGTTCGAGGCGTCCACCATCGAGAGGCTCGGGGGCGCGTACCAGCTGCTCCTGGCGGACGCGATCGCGCATCCGGAGCAGAGGATCTCGCGGCTGAGCGTCATGACCGAGGTCGAGCGACACTACCTCGTGAGCCGGCTGAACGAAACGCGCGCCGATTACCCTCGCGACGCGTGCGTCCACGAACTGTTCGAGGCGCAGGTCGCGCAAACGCCCGACGCCGTGGCGGTGATCGCCGCCGACGGCACGCTGACGTACCGGGAGCTAGACCGCCGCGCCGGCGCGCTGGCCCTGGACCTGCGGGATCTCGGCGTGGGTCCGGACGTTCGGGTGGGTGTCTGCCTGGAACGATCCGTCGATCTGGTGCCCGCGCTGCTGGCCGTGCAGAAGGCGGGCGGCGCATACGTGCCCATCGACCCGGCGACGCCGCAGGAGCGCGCGCTGTTCATGCTCCGCGATGCGGGCGCGCGTGTGCTGCTGACCGACGGGCCGTGGGATCCGGGGATGAGCGACGGCGTCGTTGTCCACCGGGTGGGGAAAGCAAACGGCGGCGGGCCGCGCCGCCTGGCGCAGGTTGCGTATCCCGGCGTGACCTCCGAACACCTCGCGTACGTCATCTATACCTCGGGCTCCACGGGGGAGCCCAAGGGCGTGTGCATCCGGCACCGTGCCCTGGTGAACTTGCTCTGGTCGATGCGGCGACTGCTGGGCCCGAAGGCGGGCGACCGGCTGCTCGCGGTCACCTCGGTGTCGTTCGATATCGCCGCGCTGGAGCTGTACCTGCCGCTGATCGCCGGTGCCACGGTCGTGCTGGCGAGTCGCAACATGACTGTGAACTCGCGCAAGCTGCAGGACGCGATCGCCGAGCACGGCGTGAACCTTATGCAGGCGACCCCGGCCACCTGGCGGATGATGCTCCAGGGCGGATGGCTGGGCGCGCCGGCGCTCATGGCCCTGTGCGGCGGCGAGCCGCTGTCGCCGGAGCTCGCGGACCAGTTGCTGCGTCGGGTCGGCAGCCTGTGGAACCTGTACGGGCCCACCGAGACCACGGTCTGGTCCGCCGCCAGCCCGGTGCGTCGTGGCCAGTTCCAGATCACGATCGGACTGCCGCTGGCGAACACCCAGCTGCACGTCCTGGATGCCCGGCTTCAGCCGGTCCCCACCGGCGCCAGGGGGGAGCTCTACATCGGCGGAGACGGTGTCTCGCCCGGGTACGTAAACCGACCCGACCTGACCGCGGAGCGATTCGTCCCGAATCCGTTCGGCACCTCCGCAGCGGAGGGCGATCGCCTCTTCCGGACCGGCGATTGGGCGCGTCGTCTGCCGGATGGATCCATCGAGGTGCTCGGTCGCCTGGACGATCAAGTGAAAATCCACGGCTTTCGTATCGAGCCCGGTGAAATCGAGTCGGCGCTCAGGCGGCACCCGTCCGTTTGCGACATTGCCGTCGTCGCGCGGGGGAGCGCCTCCGGCGACAAGCACCTGGTCGCGTGCATCGTCCCCGCCCGCGAGCCGGCACCGGACCCGCGGGAACTGCGTGCGTTCCTCCGCGGCGTCCTGCCCGCCTACATGGTGCCGGCCGTCTTCGACGCCGTGTCGGAGCTCCCGCTCACGCCCGCGGGAAAGGTCGATCGCCGCGCGCTGGCGGCGGGCGTGTCTCCCTCCAGCCCCGCGTTCGTGGCCCCGCGGACCCCGGCGGAAGAAACCCTCGCCGCGATCTACGCGCAGGTCCTGGGGATCGACCGGGTCGGCATCCACGACAACTTCTTCGATCTCGGAGGCGGGTCCATCCAGATCCTGGAGATCATCGTCCGGGCGCAAGCAGACGGGCTGCACCTCACCCCCGACGCGTTCTTCGAGTACCAGACGGTGGCCGAGCTGGCGGCGTTCGTGAGCGGAGCGGCCTGATGCCGAACACGGTCATCGAGAGCCTCGCCGTGTACCTCCCCCGCCGTGAGGTCTCCACCGAGGACGTCGTGCAGGGATGCCGGCAGCAAGTACGGTTCCCGCTGGAGCGCCTCACGGGCATCAAGTCGCGGCACGTCGCGGGCGAGACGGAGTTCGCCATCGATCTGGCCAAACAGGCCGTCACCCGCTGCCTCGCCACCTCCCGCTACCGTCCGGCCGACGTGGATCTGCTCATCTCCGTCGGCATCGCGCGCGTGGATGGTCCGGGATTCCTGGTGTCCTACGAGCCCAGCACGTCACTCCGGCTGAAGCGGCATTTCGGGTTCGACCGGGCGATGGTCTTCGACGTGCGCAGCGCCTGCTCGGGGATGTTCGCCGGGATCTACGTCGTCGATGCGCTGATTCACCAGGGCGTGATCGAGTGCGGCCTCGTGGTGAGCGGCGAGTACATCACGCACCTGACGAGCACCGCGCAGCTCGAGATCGAAGGTCTGCTGGACCAGCGGCTAGCATGCCTGACACTTGGTGACTCGGGCGCCGCGGTCATGCTCGGGCCCGCGTGTCGCGAGGGCGTCGGCTTCGCGGCCATCGATCTCTGCACCCTGGGAGACTACGCGGAGTGCTGCGTCGCCGGGCCGACCGAGCGGGAGCACGGCGGTGCCATCATGTTCACCGACGCCCTCACGCTCACCGACGCCGCCGCCCGGCACGGATCGGATCACGCGCTGGGCACGCTGCGCGGCGCGGGCTGGTCGGCGGACGGGTTCGACCACCTGATCATGCATCAGACGTCCCGCACCGCGCTCACGAGCGCGAGTCGCGCCATCAACCGGCTCCTGAACGGCAGGGTGTGTCACGAGGGCAACACGATCGACAACCTCGAGCGACGCGGCAACACAGCCACCACCACGCACTTCGTCGCGCTGGCCGACGGCATCGCGAGCGGACGGATCCGGTCCGGCGACCGGGTGGTCTTCGCGATCAGCGGCTCGGGGCTGACGCTCGGCACGGCGCTGTATACGCTCGATGATTTGCCCGACCGGATGGCCGGTGCGACGGGCGTGGAGCGCTCGAACGGCCGGCCCGCGAGGCCCGCGCGGTCGCTGACGCGGCCGGTGGCGGCAGGCCGGCGCGACACCGTCGCGTTGCTCGAGCTCGCCGCGACGGATTGCCTGCGCCGTGCGTCGCGCAGCGCCGGCGACGTGGGCGTGCTGATCTACGCCGGGACCTATCGAAGCCGGTTCATTACGGAGCCGGCGATCGCCGCGTTGCTGGCGGGCGCCCTCGGCGTGGGTCGCACCCTGGCGTTCGATATATTCAACGGCGCGGTCGGCATCCTCGATGCCTGCCACGTCGCCGCGCGACTGATCCGGGCGAAGAAGGCGGCGACCGCGCTCGTCGTCGTCGCCGAAGCGGAGAACAACGCCGACGCGTTTCCCGCGGACCTGCTGGGCATCGAGGAGACGGCCTCAGCGCTGCTCATCGACGAGGCCCCCGAGGGGGAAGCGGGCTTCGGGAGCTTCCTGTTTCGCTCGTTCACAGAGCACAGCGACGCCTTCGTCTCCTATCTGACGAACCGCGACGGGAAGGCCTACCTGCGATTCGCGCGGGATCCCGATCTTGAGCGGCACTACGTCCGCGCCATCGCCGCCACCGTGGACGAGCTGCTGCGCAACGAGGGAATCGACGTTGGAGGGATCGCGCGGATCTTCCCGCCGCAGATCTCCTCCGCGTTCATCACGGAGTTGAGCAGAACCATGGACCTTCCTCGCGACCGGTTCGTAGACGCGGTCCAGGGTGGCCGGGACCTCTTCACCTCCTCCCTGCCGTTCGCGCTACGACACGCGCGCGACGCGGGTATCGTGCGGCCGGCCGATGTCGGGTTGCTCGTCAGCGCGGGCTCGGGAATCCAGGTCGGCTGTGCGCTCTACCACTTCTAGCGTGCCCGGTGTGAGCGGGCTACGGCCGCCGGGGCCCAGGGCGCGAACGCCGCTCGGCCACCTGCTGGCGTTCCGGCGCGACGTCGTCGGGTTCCTGTCGAGCGTCGCCGCCGAGTACGGCGACGTGGCCTGGTTCAAGGTGGGCCCCATCGGGGTCGCCCTCCTCAATCACCCCGACTACGTCCGGGACGTGCTCCAGACCAACCACCGCAACTTCGTGAAGGGCCGGCCCCTGCAGCTCGCGCGGCGGTTGCTCGGCGAGGGGCTGCTCACGAGCGAGGGTCACGTCCACCAGCGGCAGTCGCGGATCGTCCAGCCGGCCTTTCACGCCGAGCGCATTCAGGCCTACGGCGCCGTAATGACCGATTGCGCCGTGCGCTGGAGCGCCCGGTGGAGCGACGGCGCTACGCTCGACATGCTGCGCGAGATGACGAGCCTCGCCACGGCGATCGCGGGCAGGACGATGTTCCACTGGGATGTGGATTCCACGGCGGCGTGCGGGATCGGAGGCGCCCTGGCCGATGCCATGAGTCTGTTCTCGCGGGCGTCCATCCCCTTCGCCGAGCTGCTGTTGAAGCTCCCGCTCCCCAGCACGCGCCGCTTCTACCGGGCCAAGGCGCGCCTGGATGCCCTGATCTACGGCTTGATCGCGGAGCGCCGGCACGAGGGGGGGGACCGCGACCGCGGTGACCTGCTGTCGATGCTGCTGCTGGCGCACGATACGCAGGGCAACGGGACTCGGATGACGGACACGCAGGTGCGCGATGAAGCGCTGACGCTGTTCCTCACGGCGCTGGACACGACGTCGCTGGCTCTGACCTGGACGTGGTTCCTGCTCTCCGAGCACCCCACAGTCGAGGTGGAGCTGCACGCCGAGATCGACCGGGCGCTTCGCGGCCGGGTCCCGACCATCGCCGATATCGAGCACCTGCCCTACACCCGCATGGTGTTCTCCGAGGCGATGCGGCTCTATCCGCCGATCTACGCGATCGCACGCCAGGCGATCGCCCCGTACGCGATTGGCCCCTACACGGTCCCGGCCGGCACCCTCGTGCTCCTCAGCCCGTACGTGATGCACCGGGATCCACGGTACTACCCCGATCCCGGGCGGTTCGACCCGCAGCGCTGGAGCGCGCAGGCCACGCCCCGGCCCCCGAAGTTCGCGTACTTCCCGTTCGGCGGCGGTCCGCGCGGCTGCATCGGCCAGTCCTATGCCATGCAGGAGGCGGTCCTCGTCCTCGCGACACTGGCCCGGCATTGGCGCATGCGGCTGGCCCCGGGGCATCCCGTCGCGTTCGAGCCCCTGATCAACCTCCGGCCCAAGCACGGCATGCGCATGGTGCTGGAGCGGCGCCGGTAGGCGGCCCATGATCCCACTGATCGCGTTCACCCTGCTCACGCCGCCACCCGACACCCTTCGGTTCGGGCCGGAGGACATCGATGCCCTGCCGGCGGCGATGACCCGCGTGGAGCAGCGCGGCGGACGTCTGATCGTGGAGCTTCCGGCCATCGAGGTGCCGGCCGAGGCGGCCATCCGCACGCCGGTGTATCGCGTGTCGGTGCCGTTCGCCGTTTCACTGTACGGTTTTGCCGTCGAAGTCGCAGACGAGGCCGGGGGAGCCCTGCCGCCGGATCGCCTCCATCACGTGGTCTTCACGGATCCGAACCGGCGCGAGCTTTTCCTTCCCCTGGCGCTGCCGATCTTCGCCGCGAGCAAGGAATCGCCCCGCCCGGTCTTTCCGAAGTATCGCGTTGGCGTGGTGCTTCCCGCGAGCACGCGCTACATCGTCGCGGCGATGTTTGCCAACCCGGAGAGCCGGCCGCGACCGATGGTGGTGCGGCTCGTCCTCTCGTTCGTGCGACCGGGACGTATCGTCCCCCTGGCGTGGGCGTACGCCTGGACCATGGATGTCACATATCCGCTCGGCGGAGCCGGCGGCCGGCATGACTTCGATTTGCCGCCCGGCCGCTCCTCTTACAGCTGGGAGGCCTCCCCGCAGATTCCCGGCACGATCGTCGCCATGGGTGGCCACGCCCACGACTATGCCACGGCCATTCAGTTCGAAGACGTCACGGCCGCCAAGACCATCTGGCGCCAGGTCCCCGTGCACGACACCGCGGGACACGTGCACGACATTCCGGGCACACGGTTCACTCGCTGGTATCGCCTCGGCGTCCACATCGAGCCGTCGCACACGTACCGGGTCTCCGTGGTCTACGACAATCCGACGGGGGTGCGCATTCCCTTCGGAGGCATGGGGTCGGTGGCAGGTCTGTTCGTTCCGGACCGGAGGCAAGCGTGGCCTCGTCTGGATCCGCGGGATCCGGTCTATCGCGCCCAGATCAACAACCTGTTGACCAACATGGCCGGCGCCGAAATGGTCGAGACGGCATCCCACCATCACTGATGCGTCGGCCGATCACTCCAGGCCCAGCAGCGCAGCACCCGAGGAGCGTCGGCCGTGGCCAGGGCCGCGACGTAGTGCTCCGCGGGCGGCGGCAGGGGCGCCACCCAGCGAGCGTCCGCGCCAGCGGCGCCGACGACGGTCACCCGCTCTCCCCCCGGGCCTGGATTTAGGCCCAGGGCGAACGCGTCCACGGGATGCGAAAGACCCAGGCCCACGGACTTCACGACGGCTTCCTTTCGCGTCCAGTAGCTGAAGAACGCCCCATCTACCTCGGCGCGGGGCAGGGCGCACAGCGTCGTGTGTTCGTCGGGAGCGAAGAACCGTTTCGCCACGTCGAGGGCGTCGGGGAACGGGCGCACGTGCTCAATGTCGACCCCGAGGTCGGCGTCGAGCTGCATCGCGAGGAGGCCGACCTCCCGGGAGCGCGACGCATTGAATCGCACGCGCTCGGCGCCGGGCCCGCCCTGCAACGCGGGCTTGCCGTGCACGCCATGTCGAAACCGCAGCTGGTGCGGCAGCTGGTCCAGGTAGGCGGCGAGGATCGTCCGCACGGACGCCCGGCCCACGACATAGCGCCGCCGATCCGCTGCGTGTCGGAACCGCGCGGCCCGAACCGCTTCCTCCGGCGAGAGCGACCGCTCAAGCTCGGAGAGCCGGGGCACCCATGGATCCAGAGCGAACGCGAAGACCTGGATCTCCCCGGCCGCCAGACGCGGGAGCGTCGGGGGACTGGCCCACAGGAGTGCCGCCGTCGTCCGCCCACTCATCGGCGAGCCGCTTGACCCCGCACGCACTTGGCCTCGTCGTGAATCGCACGGCCCGCCGTGTGAAGCGGCGGTATCTGCGCCGCGACCCATTCTGGCGCGGCTACGTGCCCGACGACCTGGTGAGGCTCACCGGCTGCCTCGCCGAGCTGGACGACGTGGTCGCCGAGTTCCACGACGCGGGCGTCGGCGCCGTGGCCACGCTCGGGGGCGATGGGAGCGCGCACCGTCTCGTGGACGCAGTGCTGCGCCGCTACCCGGAAGGCGACGCGCCCATAGTTCTTGTGCTCGCGGGCGGAACCATGAACGGCGTGGCGCGGGCGTTGGGCACGGGAGGCGCCCCGGAGGCCGTACTGCGTGCGGCCGTAGCCGACATCGCGGGGATGAGGCCCCGCGTGCACGCGCGGCACGTGTTGCGCGTCACCGACGCGCGCGGCGGACGAGCGCGCCACGGCTTCGGCTTCGCGACCGGCCTCGTGTACCGCGCGTACCAGTCCTACTATCGCCGTCCGGAGCCGGGCATCGTCGCCGCGGTGCGCGCGTCGCTGCTCCCGCTCACGGCGGCGCTCTTCGGTCGTTCGTTCTACGATGGGGTGCACCTCGAGGTCAGCGCCGAGGGCGCGCCGTGGCTGCCGGAGCCGCCGCACACGGTGGTCGCGAGCGTGCTCGACAGCCCGCTGCTGTGGTTCCGGCCGTTCGGCTCCCCGCTCGGCGACGCCGCGGCGTTCCACCTCGGCGCGACCTCCATGCGACCGAGAGAGGTCGCGCCAAGGTTGTGGTCGATCTTCCGGGGCACGTGCCGCCATCCGCGCCTCCGGGTCGGTCGCATCCGGGACGCGAGCGTTCGGGGCAATACCGGCTGCCTCATCGACGGGGATCTCTATCCCGGCGGGGGGATGGTGGACGTGCGGCTCAGCGCCGGGCCGCGGCTCCGGTTCCTCGTTCCTGCGGGAGCGCCGTGACTCCCGGCGCGGCGGGATCGGCACGGCGGGCCAGGACCCGGGCGATCACGACCGTTCGGTAGACGGCCGTTGCCAGGGATCCCACGGCGATGACGGCGACTGCTGCCCCCAGCACGGCGCCCGGACGCCATCCGAACGAGCCGCTCACCGTGGCGTCGAGCAGCGTCGCGAGCGCGAGCAGCACCAGGCGCTCGGCGCGTTGCGCCAGGCCACCGGTGCAGGTGACGCCGAGCGCTTCCCCCCGGGCGCGCGTGTAGCTCACCAGGAGCGAGCCGCCGATGGCGAGCGCAGTGGCCGCGGCCGTCCAGGCCGAGCCGGCCAGATACCACGCGACGCCGACGAATGTGAACGTCTCCGAGAATCGGTCGAGGGTGGAGTCGAGGAAGCCGCCGTACGCCGACGCCATCCCGCGCGCTCGCGCGATTCGTCCGTCGAGGATATCGGCGATGCCCGCTAGAGCGATGAGCCAGGCGGCGGGTGGCAGTTGCCGCAGGATGAACCCCGCGCCGGCGAGGAGCCCGAGGGCCGCTCCGGCCCAGTTGAGCGCGTCGGGGGAAACGCGCCGGCGCACAAGCCAGTGCTCCAGTGGGGACAGCGCCCAGACCATCCAGTCGCGCAGCCAGAACCCCAACAGCACGGACGCGGGCCGGCGCGCTACATCGGCATCGCGCGGCCCTCCCCGGACGCGGACGGCGAAGACGGACATGGTGGCGAGGAGACCGATGAGCGGCAGCCAGGGGACGATCCAGACGGCACGCATGTCAGCGCTGGTGCTGTGGCCGGGTGCGGAGGTAGCGGAGCGCCCGCGGCCACAGGAAAATCAGCGGCCACCGGCGTTCCCGCGCGGTGAGTTCGATCCTCTCGCCCGTGCTGCGATCGATTTTCCGTACCAGGTAGTCCAGCCACCCGTCATATAGGAGCGGATGCTTCAGCAGCCGCAGCGTCGTGCGCAGCTTGCTGAAGCGGAAATAGGTCCGGACGCGCAACTTGACGATGGGGCCAGGAAGGCGCCGTTGCACAAATGCGTCCCCGTCACGGGCCAGTACGCCGCGGTCCTGGAGGCGTGCGAGAACAGGGCCGTACGTGCCCATCAGCGTGTCGCGCTGCACCGCGAACAGTGTGTCCGCGTGGTTCTTGGCCTCGGGGCGGATTTCGTGTGCGAGAGCAACCTCGAGCAGCGTCCGGCAATACAGCTCCAGGTCGAACCGCCGTGGCAGAAAGACGCGCGCCCATGCGAAGGAGCGCTCGCGTGCCTCACGCACGCTGTGCAGCACCAGCTCCGCGCTCTCCGGGTCCCGGGACCAGACGAGGACGATGCATTGCGACACGCGTCCCTGGAAGAAGTGATCGCGGGCGCGGGACGAGCACTCGCGGCGGAAGTGGGGTATGGACGCGATCACGCACTTGGCCTCGTGCTCGCCGTGGGGGCCTCGGTGGCGGACCGAAATGGCGTTGGGTGGCAGCACGCGCGCCAGCACCATCGCTAGGTTCGGGTGGTGTGGCATGCCGAGGTTGGCCGCGAGCGCCCGGTACGCTTGCCGGTAGCCGTCGACGATGATGAAGAAATCGAAGGCACTGTCCGCGCGAGGCGCCCGCCCTTGGGCCCGCGATCCATAGTGGAGAATGGCCCGCGTCGTGGGGCCGAACATCGAGGCTAGAGATTCTGCAAGCGAGCGCGCCGTAGGTGTCGGGTCCTGCAGGCCATCAGCGGACCGATCACGGTCGATGAACGATGGGAAGCCGCCTTCCACGACCACAAGGTCGGGCGGGCTGCGGGTCTCGTCAAGCCACGCGGTTCGGCGGTGCAACTCCATGCGCCAGCCGCGATTCGAACGCGGGACCTTCGGCTCCGGAGGCCGACGCTCTATCCAGCTGAGCTACTGGCGCGTGTTGTGCTACAACAACGTAACCGACGGCGGGCGGCGGTGCGCCGGACCGATGTTTGACGCTCTGTCCTACCGACTCCTCAACTTATCTTGCTACAGGTCGATGCGGTACTCCACCGCGCGGGCTCTAGCGATTTGGCGGGATCGTCTTCAGCAGCTTCCGGATCTGGGTTTCCAGCTCGCTGATCGTCCAGGGTTTCGCGAAGAACGCCGTGCCCGGCCTCGACCGGAGGACCGCTAAGGCGTCACCGCCGATGCGCGGGCTCGTGAACAGAAACCGCGTGGCCTGTCCGACGCGCGGGATGACGACGTCCGACACGACAACGTCGATGCGACCTGGATTCATCAAGAGGAGCTTGAGCCCGGCCGCGCCGTGGCGGGCGAGCATGACCCGGTAGCGCTTCCGTTCCAAGCCCCGCCGCACCATTTGGCGGATCCCAACCTGGCCGTCCACGCACAGTATGGTGCGGCGGTCGCGCCGCCGGGCTGCGGTCCTGGCGGTCCTATCGGGCCCCTTCAGCACGGCCGATGCCCACTGGGGTCGCCACAAAGGTGAGAGTCTGGCCGGTGGTGTGATCGCGCACCCTACCCGTGATCTGCCCGGCATCGTTGATGTCTTGGGCGGAGAGTAAGACATCGAGATTTCCAGTCCCGACGAGATCGTTCAGGTCCGTCATAGCCCCGTCTTCCCAGATAAAGGCATGGGGACCGTTCGGACCGCCGAAGGAAACGCCCACCACCTGACCCCGCCCGTTGATGGCGAAGGCTTCGCTGAAGAAGTCTCCGCCGAGCGTGCCGAGATCCTGAGCCTTGTCGGTGCCTCTGGCCCAGAGGAAGGCGTGCGATATGAAGTCGCCCTCCGGGTCGCCCGGGCCGACCGGGTTGGAAAACCCGACGACGTCACCGGACGCATTGATGTCCATGGGTGTGTTCCAGGTCGCCCCTCCCAGGTTGGGGATGGCGGTCACCGTGCCGTTTTCCCAGAGCACGGAGTGACGTGCGCTGAAGCGTCCCACCGCGATGTCGCAATCCCCCGAGATGCCCACCGCCTGGCCCTTGTCGTTGATCGCCGTGGCTGCCGAGGTCGAGTCGCCCGGGAGCGGCGGGAGCTGTTGCATCGCGCCGTGCTGCGGCTGCCATAGGACCGCGCGGAACTGGAGCACCTGGGGCGAGTTGCAGGTCGGGTCATGCACAGCAGTCTCCGCCCACCCGACCACCTGGTCCCGGCTGTTGACGCCGGTGGCGAAGCCCTGGTTGCCGCCGAGCGTGGGCAGCGCTTGCATCACGCCATTCTCCCATACGAACCCACGACAGATATGGCCGGTCACGCTGGGGAAAAACGCCGTGCAACTCCACTCTTCCCCCAGTGGGTCGAGGTCGGCAGTCTCGGCGATGCCTACGACCGTGCCCTGGTCGTTGAGCCCGGGCCAAACCACGCTGCTGTTGCACGCTGGACAGTTCGGCCCCCCGAGCGTGCCGAGGTCGCGTATCGATCCGTCGCGCCACAGGGCCGCATGCCGGGTGTTGTCCCCGGGCAAGTTGGAGAAGCCCGCCACCCAGCCGCGATTGTTGATCGGCGTCGACTGGGCGAGCGCCTCGAGCGGTTGGGTGACCTGTGTCTCGTCGCCACAGCCGGCCAAGCCGGCGATCAGGATCGTCCATGAGATGAGACGCATAGCACCCTCCTGGGTTGTGAAAGCGTTGGGTCGCCGGCTCGCTGTACCGGAGCCAACGTTCTCATGACGGGAGGTGGGTTACAACGAAATTGCGACGACTAGTACCAGGCGACCGCGGAGGGGGCCTCGCCAGCGACGAACGGCGGCCCGGGGCCGGTCGAGCGGACGCTAGAGGCGGTGGCCGAACATGGCCTCGAGGTGATCCCGATAACCGCGACTCAACTTGAGCTCGGTGCCGTCGTACAGCACCACGACGTATTCGCCTTTGAACATCTGCTGCAGCTCCTTTACGCGCTCGATGTTGACGATCGTGGAACGGTGAATGCGCACAAAGCGTGCGGGGTCGCGCGGTGAGCTTGCGGCTCAACTCGCCCAGCCGTCCGTGGCGCACGGTGGCCTTGGCGCGCTCGACTGCCTCGTGAAACCGCTCATCGGTGAACGGTTTCAGGAGGTAGTCGAGGGCGTGCACGTCGAAGGCGTGCAGGGCGTGCCGATCGAACGCGGTCACGAAGATGATCGCCGGCATGTGCTGCGCACCGACGGCGCCCACGACGCCGAACCCGTCCAGCTCGGGCATTTGGATGTCGAGGAAGACCAGATCGATCCCGTCCTGTTCGAGCGCGTGGACCGCCTCGCGGCCGTGGCGCGCTTCCCCGACAACGACGATGTCGGGATCGTACTTCAGCAGCCGGCGAATGCCGTTCCGGGCGGCCGGCTCGTCGTCTACGATCAGCACCCGAATCCGCTCCACGCCCTTCCTCACTCCCGCGTGATCGTGGCGGTCGCCTGGCGGTAGGGCAGCGTAATCCGGGCTTCGGTGCCGCCCGACGGCGCCGGCTCGACCACCAGCTCCGAATCCGCGCCGAACAACTGGGCGAGGCGGTGCCGAATATTGGTGAGGCCGAGCCCGCGCCGGTACGCGTGTCCGTTGCCGCCATCGAGCCCACGTCCGTCGTCGCGCACCGCGAGCAGCAGCCGGCTGTCCATCCGGCGGGCCGACACGATGACCCGGCCGCCGGCGGCAGTGGGCGCGATGCCGTGCCGCAGCGCATTCTCGACGAGCGGTTGGAGGATGAGGTGGGGCACGCTGGCGTCGAGCGTTTCGTCGTCCACTGCGAACACTACCTCGAGACGGTCGCTGAAGCGGATCTGCTCGATCTCCAAGTAGCTCCGCAGGAACGCGAGCTCCTGGCGGAGGGGAACCACCTGCGTCGCGACGTCGTCCAGCATCGTTCGCAGCAGGTCCCCGAGGCCCGCGACGACGCGGACGGCGTCTCGTGACTGGCCGGTCCGCACCAGTGTGCCGATCGTGTGCAGGGCGTTGAACAGGAAGTGCGGCTGGAGCTGCATCTTCAGCCCGGCGAGCCGGGCTTGGGCGAGCTGCGCTTCGAGCTGCGACGCCCGCAGCTCGCGCTCACCCGCCGCGGCGTATTGACGGATGCCGTAATCGACAAAGATCACCGCCCAGTACAGGGGCGAGTCCGCGACGAACCAGAAGGCAAACGCCCGCACGGAGCGGGCGAGCAGCGGTGCCGCCTCCGCCGGGGCACCGCCGGTCCAGCCCGCGACCGCGTGATACAGCGTGGCGAGAGCGAGCACGATGACGCTCGAGACAGCAACGTGCAATCCGAGCCGGAGCAGCCAGGAGCGGCCCTCCAGCGGCCAGCGACGCCCGAGCCACAGGATCCCCGGCGTGAAAAACACCCACCCCAGCGCCGACGCCATCTGCGGCAGCAGCGCCGTGCCGATGGACCTCGGCCCATCGCGCACGAACTCGTCGACGCCCCACAACAGTCCCCACGCCATCCAGGCGCCGAAGACAAGGGCCCAGCCCCGAGGGGAGAGAATCGTTCGCCGTGCGCTCACGAGGCGATTATACCGTGGGCGCCGTGGTCGAGGCTAGGTCGCCGCAGCCTCCGCCCGCTCGTCGCGTGCCGGCCGCGCTTCGTCGCGTCCCGCTCGAAGTCGTCGCCGGACTGTTAAGGGCGGTGCCACTCGCGCTTTAGTATTCCGCCGATCGACTCCACATCGGAGCAGCACCGTGCGTCCTACCAGGGTCGTAAGCCTCGGCGGTGTGGTAGCGCTCGCCGCCGCCTTCGGAGCGTGCGCTCGCGCGAGCGCCGGCGACGCCGCGCCGTCGGCGGGTTGCGCGAGCTCCGAGTTCCGGCAGTTCGATTTCTTCGTGGGTGACTGGGATACGTACGACGTGGCCGCTGCCGCGCAGCTCGTGGCGCGCAACAACGTGACCGTGACGCTCGGCGGCTGCGTGCTGCACGAGGTGTACGAGCAAGGCGACGGCTTGGTCGGCGAGAGCTTCAGCCTGTACGATGTGTCGCGCGCCATGTGGCATCAGAGCTGGTTTACCAATCGCGGCCAGCTGCTGCTGCTGGACGGTCGCTGGGAGCACGGTCGCATGGTGCTGACGGGGACGGAGCCGGCGGCGGACGGCGCGGCGTCGCTGCTGCGCGGCATCTGGCGTCCCGAGGGGACCGCCGTACGCGAAACCGCGGAGCGCTCGAGCGACGGCGGCAGGACGTGGAAACCGATGTTCGATATTCTGTTTCGGCCGCACAGCGGGACAGTGACCGTTCGCACGGATGACGCCCAGATCGTGAGCGCGCTCGACACCAAGTATCAAGCCGCCGTGCGAACCCATGATGTAGCCACGATGGATGCCATCCTCGCCGACGATTTCGTGCTGGTGACAGGAAGGGGCCGTACCTACACGAAGGCAGATCTGCTCCAGGACGCGCGCAGCCAGGACGTGATCTACCAACAGCAGGAAGACACCAGCCAAACCGTTCGCGTGTGGGGGAACACCGCAGTCGTTACCGCCCTGTTGCGGGCCAAGGGCACCGACAAAGGCAAACCGTTCGACTACCAGCTCTGGTTCAGTGACACCTACGTTCGCACGCCGGGTGGCTGGCGCTACGTGTTTGCGCAGGCGTCGCTTCCGCTCCCATGACCGCCGGCGTCACTAGTGGCCGCCCAAGGTCCGTAGGAAGGCATCTAATGCCTTCTGTGAACTCTTTCGGATGCGCGGCGTACACGGCGATTTGTGACAGGATGACCTGGGCGAACTGCGGGCGAATCACCACCTCTGCCGCCCCGGCCGATACGGGGCTGTCCACGAAGACGATTCCGGCGACGGAATCAGGACCGTACTGCCTGACGTACGCGGCCACGTCTTGAGCGCCTTGCGACCATCCAAGGGCGCTGGAGGGGATACCGACCCAGCGTCAGAGCGGAGGTCCCTGGGTGATGTGGGCCGGCACGGCGTACGCTCATATCATGGTCCCGCTCACTTCACCGAAGAAGTGACTCACGCCGCCCACGCACCACCTGTGGCCCTCGTCCTCAGCTTGCAGCCGAGCGTCAAACGGGACCAGCTGGAGAGTCTCCATACGCTCAGCTTCATCGAGCGGCGGGAGAATGTGGTCTTTCTCGGACCGCCGCGCGTCGGCAAAACCCACTTGGCCGTCAGCTTCGCGGTCGCTGCGGCCGAGGGCGGGCGCCGCGTCTACTACGCCACGCTCGCCGACCTCATCACGTCGCTCGAGGACGCCCAGCAAGCCGGCCGGCTGAGCCACCGTCTCCGGACCCTGGTCTTCCCGAGTCTCATGATCCTTGACGAGATCGGCTATCTGCCGATTAGCCGGACCGGGGCGATACTCTTGTTCCAGCTCATGTCTCGCCGCTACGAGCACGCCAGCACGGTGCTCATCAGCAACACGGGCTTCGAGGAGTGGGACGAGGTGCTGGGCGACGAGGTCGTGGCCGGCGCTCTCATCGACCGGCTGCTCCACCACTGCCACATCGTGAACATCCGGGGCAACAGCTACCGGATGCGGGAGCACCGAGCGCTCGCCACTCGCTTGGCCACCGCCCCCGTCAAGCCCGCATCACCCCGTGCCCGCCGGCCCAGCCGGCAGGAGGCGTAAGCCCCAGACTGGGCTGGCCGCCCCCCCGAGTGTGCAATTCCCGTCGGCGAAGGTGTGCAAATCCAGATCGGCGTTGACATGGGACCAGTGTTCTAGCATGAAACGTGCATTCTTCTCCCCCCGATCGACGGCCTCTGCCTCGCCGGGCGCGGCGAGTTGTAATGCACTCGTGACAAGAGTGTGTCCAAGGCGAGGCAATCGCCCGAGGCGCGATGTCGTGCGGCTCGCCCGTGACCCTCGGAGAGGAGCTCGCGAAGCCGGCTGAGTAGGGACGCCCGTCCGGCCAGTTCTCTTTCCGGCGCCGGCAGATGTGAAGCGACAGGATTCGGTGCGGGCATTCGCGAGCCAGCGCGAAGGGCGTAAGCCGCCGCCGTGTTTCCGAATGTGCGAAGGTCGGTGTCGCGCCCTAAGAGCCCCACCGACCTGCTCATCTCGACCCGCCGGAGGGTGAGAATGGGAGCCCATCGTCGGCGCTTGGGTCAAACGGGAAGCCGTCGCGCAGCGTTCATTCCCGCTGGCTCCACACTGGAGTCGGTATCCAAGTCGGTTCGCGCCGCTCTCCCAACCCCGATCAGATCCCGAAAGCAGTTCCACCGATTCACGGCCCGTCCCCCGCCTGTGCACGTGAACGGCCTTTTGCACGCGGCGTAAACTCACCCAATAGGAAGCACACGGAGAGGGAGGAACACTCAATGAATGCGCGGACCTCGAGTGCAGGACTCGCGGGCGTTGCGCTGATCAGCCTCGCTCTGGGATGTGAGAGGGGAACCCCAGCCTCGGCAATGCTGGCGTCAAGGCCCACCGGGCTCTCCCCAGACTTCAGCGCTTCAGCCAGCAACCACCACATGCGGTGGGACATCATCGATGTCAATTTCGCCACGGGCACGCTTTCAGCCGGCGGGGTGGCGTCGGCGCGCGCCAACCTGGATCTCTCGAAGATCACGCTCACGGGATCTGGCACGTTTCGCTCCAATCCCGGGAACCCACAGGACGTAACCGGTGGCGGGACATGGCAGACCTTCGATGCCAGTGGCGGGGCGACTGGAAGCGGCAGCTACACGGTGACAGGCTTCGTGAGTTTCACTCTGGCTCCGGGCACACCGCCGCTGCCGCATGACAACATCGGCAACCTGGCTGACGCGCGAGGTGGGCTGCTCGTGGTCCGGATCGCCTACTCGGACGGCAGCGAGGGGACACTCGTCGTCAGCTGCCATATCGTCGGAACGCCGGACGCCGTGTTCGAAGGCGTCACTGCGTCGAAGGGCTTCGTCGAGTACTGGAATCGCGAGGCGCCTCCCGCTCCGCCGGGAAACGCCGACCGCACCACGTTCCACGTTGTCGATTAGGACACGGAGTCACGGGGGGGCGGCTCGTCGCCCCCCCGGCAACGCGGGGGGAACCGTGAAACATCTGATTCAAGGCATCCCAGTGGTGGCAGTAGCGCTAGTGTTCGCGACATGTAACGCCCCGGGGAGCGCCTTCGCTCCGCGCGCTGCCGTGTCCGCCGACCGTGCCGCCGAGCTGGGGACGCATAGCGTGCAGGTCACCGGTGGGGGCACCACCACGTTCGGAGCCGATCTCGATAGCGACGGCGACATTGACGGCTCGCACTTCGGCTTCGCGGCCGTGATCGCGAGTGACGGATCGGCGCAAGGACACTTCACGTGTCTCATGGCCGGCAACGCGAACTTCCTCGGATTGCACGTGATGGCCGTGCAGGGGCCAGTGACGAGCGGGGCGCCGGACGGGCGCAGCTTCAGCGGCACCGCCACCGTGAAGGTGCTGAACGCGTTCGGCCCTGGTGTGCAGTCGACCTTCCGCGACATCCCGTTTGTCGTTGCGGTCACGCCCGGTGGCCCGGGGGTCGCCACGTTGCAGCTCACGGTCTTGGGGGTGTTCGACGGCGTAGCCGGGGATGTGGCGCGCGGGAATGGCAACTACGATCTAGCCAGGGAGACGCTCACGACGGGGCAGATCACGATCCATTGAGGTCGCCGTCGCTGAGCAGGACCCGGAGCCAGATGGGAGCAGGCACTACGCTGCGGGCGAAACGGGCCTGATGAGCAAGCCCGACAGGGCCTCGTCTCGGAGGCCCTGTTGCCAAGGAGGGCGCCTTGCTGAGGATCACACGCAGGACCGGCTGGCTCGTGGCCGGAGTCGTCCTCGGCGCCACCAGCTGCGCCCGGGACGCGGTGTCCCCGTACCCCGACCGGGGCGGCGCTGCCGCGCCCCAGGACGTTGCGGCCACGACGGACAACGTCGCGATTCAGTGGGACAACGCAGCGCTGCAGGCGATCCGCGTCGCGAAACTGGGTCCCCCGATCGTCGCGCGCGCCTTGGCCATCGTACACACGGCGATGTACGACGCCTGGGCGGCGTACGACGACCGGGCGGTTGGCACCCGCCTTGCCGGGTTGTTGCGACGCCCCGGCGTCGAGCGCACGCTCGCCAGCAAGAACGAAGCCGTGAGCTACGCTGCCTACCGGGCGTTGGTCGACCTCTTTCCCACTCAGACGCCCGCGTTCAACGACGTCATGGCGAGCCTCGGCTACGATCCAGCCAACGGCTCGACCGACGTCGCCACGCCGGCCGGCGTCGGTAACGTGGCGGCGGCTGCCGTGATCGCGTTCCGCCACGTTGACGGCGCTAATCAGCTGGGTGATTTGCACCCGGGCGCATATTCCGATTACACGGGTTACACGCCGGTGAACGATCCCGATCACATCAACGACCCCAACCGGTGGCAGCCCCTGCGCTTCTCCGACGGACATGGCGGCTTCGTCACGCCGGGATTCATCGCGCCGCACTGGGAGCGCGTCGTGCCGTTCGCGTTGACATCGGGCTCCCAGTTCCGCCCGCCGGAGGTGCCGAACCTGTACCCCTTCGGCGGCTACCGCGCGCAGGCCGAGCAGATCTTGCACTACAGCGCGAGGCTGACCGACACTCAGAAAGCCATCGCCGAGTACTGGGCCGACGGCCCGAACTCGGAGTTGCCGCCGGGCCACTGGATGCTGTTCGGGCAATTCGTTTCGCGGCGGGACGGGCACACGCTGGACCAAGACGTGAAGCTGTTCTTCGCGCTTGCGAACGCCGGCTTCGACGCCGGCATCGTCGCCTGGGACTGTAAGCGCGCCTACGACTACGTGCGCCCCGTCACCGCAGTGCATTTCCTGTTCGCTGGCAAGAAGGTGCGCGCGTGGGCGGGCCCGTATCGAGGAACGGGGGTCATCGACGGAGCCGACTGGGAGCCCTACCAGCCGGTCACGTTCGTGACGCCGCCCTTCCCCGAATTCATTTCCGGCCACAGCGCTTTCAGCGCCGCGGGGGCGGAGATCCTGAAGTCGTTCACCGGCAGCGACGCCTTCGGCGCGTCCGCGACGGTGCAGGCGGGGAGTTCGAAGGTGGAGCCCGGCGCTGTGCCGGCGGCGGACGTCACGCTGTCTTGGGCGACGTTCTCTGACGCCGCCGATCAGGCGGGGATTTCGCGGCGCTACGGCGGGATCCACTTCGTGCAAGGGGATCTACAGGGTCGCAGCGGCGGCCGACTGGTCGGGGCGCAGGTGTGGGCGAAGGCGCTGACGTACTTCGACGGGACCGCGACTCCGTAACAGCGGCCTCGAATGTCAGAGAGCCAAACGTAGCGAAAACGCAGGTGTCGTCGTTTACGAGAACGACGGCCCGGTCGCCGAACTGACGACCGGGCCGAAGATTACGTTAGTCGGGACGGCGGGACTTGAACCCGCGACCCTCGAACCCATGCGAATCGCCAGCGGACCGAGTTACGACTTAGCAGCCGCGCACGCCTTTCCCCTTCGACACGAGGAACAAACCGAGCGGCCGACGGTGCCGGGGAGCGGGTTGGCGATCGGAGCGTGGGACGCCTTGCCGAACTGGACACCCCGGGGCGCGAAGCCCCGGGGCGTCACCGGCCTCATAGGCTGATCGTGAACTGATAGCAGTCGCTCGTCAACACCACCGCTCCGGTGGCCGCGTCGATGACGCGGAAATGAATGTCGAACCTCGACCCCACCGGGAAAGCAGCGAGGTTGCGGAACAGCTGCTCGCGGCCGGTCCCGGTTTCGTCGGTGGTGATCGCCTGCGCTTGCAGCCCCTTGCCGAGGGTCAGCCAGCCGGTGCTGGTGCAATCGTCGTCCACGTTGGTGTCCACGGCCCGCTGGAGCAGGTAGCTCGTGTTCGGCGCCAGGCCGCGCACCCAGGTGTCAAGGTAGACGATCTTGTCGGCGTCGTTCGGCTGCCGAAACTTCACCAGACCGAAGCCGTCGCCCCGCAGCACGACCTCGAGATTAAAGTTCGGCTTCTCCGGGCCCCGGGGTTGCACGCCATCGAAGGCGGGTCCGTTGGTCGCTACGACCGCGGTCGGGCTGCGCTGGGGGTCCGAGCACGCGCCCAGCGCGAGCGCAACGGCCGACGTGAGGATGAGTCTGGATGCGGAGCGCATAGGTCCTCCCAGATAATGGATGTGGCTTGCGGAACGGGCACTGGGCAACGACGTCAGACGCGAAGCGGTGTAGCGGAGGATTCCGCGGCGCGTAAATTGC
>WNFX01002793.1_pt1 | contig 22480 bp, 20 predicted proteins | sample 5400111 | NCBI WGS metagenome assembly WNFX01 (sample SAMN13153363, study PRJNA577476) | soil metagenome | isolation source: 40 cm soil or saprolite under grassland replicate 1 | place: USA:California | collected 2016-06-15 | reverse complement strand
TGCGCGTCTCGATGTCCGGTGGTTGAAGCTCAGCTGTCAGCCCCCATTCAAAGCGCGAAACCAGCCGCTTCTCCAGGTTCGCGATTTCCGAAGCGGGCCGGTCGCTCGAGAGCACGATCTGTTTATGACCGTCGAAAAGCGTGTTGAAAGTGTGAAAGAATTCTTCCTGCGAGCGTTCCTTACCACCGAGAAATTGAATGTCGTCGATCAAAAGGAGATCGGCCTGGCGATAACGCTTTCGGAATTTTACCAGATTGCTGTGTTGAATCGCGTCGATGAACTCGTTGATGAACAGTTCACTCGAAAGATACATCACCTTGGCGCCTTTCTTTTTCGCCCAGACGTATTGGCCGATCGCCTGCATCAGGTGTGTCTTGCCCAGACCCACGCCGCCGTAAATAAACAGCGGGTTATAAGTCCGGGCCGGTAACTGCGCCACCGCCAGGCTGGCCGCATGCGCGATCTCGTTGTTCGGACCGACGACGAATGATTCGAAGGTGTTTCGGGGATTGAGTCCGAGCGCGCTCCCGACCGACTTCGTATCACGAGGCGAGTCTGGCGTCACCTCCTTCAATGCAGCCGCATCCTCAGCTATCTGCACGGAAGTTCCCGACGGCAAAGAAAACTTTATTTCGCGCGCACCCCCGAAAGCAGTGACGATCGCGGCTTGCAGGGCGGCCATGTAATTACTCTCGATCCAAAATTGATAGATATTGTTGGGAACGCGAAAAGTGAGCGAGTTGCCGGTGGCGTCGATCAATTCGACAGCGGAAAACCAGCGCTTGAACGTATCGGCGCTGACCTGTGGCTTTAAAGCAGCGGATAATCGCTGCCATAATTGCGTACATCTCTCGTCCATAGCGACTTGTTAACAGCGTTACACAATTGCCACAAAGGCGTTTACCGAGGGAAATTGGTCAGCCAGACGACCCCAATGCCTGGGCGACACTACCCCGGCAACGCAGGGAAAACGCTCGGGAAAAATACCAAAAATGCCTAGATACGAGGGGAAAGCAGTTCCTGCGTCTTCCGGCAATGCCGCGGCCGGGGCAAGATCGATATCGGATTTGCGTCGTCGGTGTAGAAAGGTTAAGGCCTCGCTCATTCTCGCTGTTAGGAGTTTTATCTGGAGATGTTCACATCTTATTCACATCCACTCTCTTCTCGCCCCTGCCAGCGGCTTGAGATTAGAAACCGGTGCCCATATCGACAAGAAAAAACCTGAATTTTATTTTTCGCCGCACTTAAAAAAAATCTTGACTGAAAAATCAAAACGAGCGTGGTCAAAAACGACAAAAATGATGCCTTCGCGGGAAGCTCGCTCCGAAAGTCCCGCGACCGCGGGACGAGTTGACCGAATGAGCGCACACGCGCATTTTCGCTCGGTTTGGAGCGCGCTTCGCCTCTCTTCACCTGCCGAAAATGAATTTGGACCACACTAAATTAGCGAACGGTCAGTCCAAGCGCGCCGTTTTTGTTCAGTCGCCGGCAGAATAGCCATGCGCATTTTCTTCGTCGTCTCGGTCGCGATTTTTTTTGGCATCACGTCCGTCCCCGCCGCCGAGGAGCTTTTCCCGCCTTTCGGCTTTCGCTGGAACGACCCCATGACACGCGTCGAAGCTGTGTTAAAAGGCGCGAAAGCACAGATCGTGTCGCGCGAAAAAAAGGAAAGTCACGAAGTATGGACCGTTGAAGGCCTCGTTCATCCGGGCTTGAAGCGCACGCTTTTTACTTTCAAGGGGGGTTCGCTCTTCGGGGTCGAGCTGCAATACGAATATCCCGATTGGACGATCGAGCGTTACAACCAGCGCATGGGAGAAATCCGCAAATATTTCGATGAGAAGTACGGAACTGGAAAATTGGTCTCCCGTTCGCGCGACACCGATACCGAAGTCATCCAAACACTGGTCGGATATCAATGGATGGTCGGCGCGACGATGCTCGAGCTCTTCTATTTTTCCGCCCAGCACGACGCGCTCGTCTTTCGCACGATCACGGTCGACTACAAAGCGCTGTAATCCTGTAGCGGCGGTCTATGACCGCCGAAACGCTGCACTCAGAGCGCGGGTTGACCGACAGGCGCTGGTCGATCTTTTGCGCCACGTTTTGTCTCTTTTTGCAATCGTTTTAGTCGACTCGATAAGCTTGCCTTCGCCGCCGAGCTCATTCGATCGACAAAGAGAATTCCGTTGAGATGATCCGCTTCATGTTGCAAAGCGCGCGCCAGCAAACCGGTCGCTTCAATTTCGATCGTTTTATTCTCCAATGTTTCCGCGCGCACATTCACAGATTTCGCCCGCTCGATTTCACCCGTGATTTCGGGAAAACTCAGACAGCCTTCGGTTCCGATTGCGTTCTCCTTGCCCAGCTTAATCTGCGGATTGATCAAGATCAGCGGCATGGTCGTCTTTGGATCGACATCCTGGCCCTGTAATTTCATCGTGCTCGGCCGGTCTTCGACTTGGGAAATGTCGATCACAGTAAGCTGGAGAGGCTCGCCCACTTGCTGGCCGGCCAGACCGATGCCATTCGCGGCGTGCATCGTCTCGATCATGTTTTGGGCAAGCTCGCGGATGCGATTGTCGATCTTATCGATCGGTTGGCCTTTCGCGCGCAGGACCGGATTGCCGTACTGCAAGATCGACAATCTCATTTTTCTTCACGGGTAAACGACGGGAGGTTTTTCACTCCTGCCAGTTTCAAAGCGTCCATTACTTTAATGATCGTTCCCCACGACGCTTTCTTGTCCGCTTGCAGGGCCAGGGTCGATTTGCGGTCGGCAGGCAAGTCGCGCACAGCGGTCTCCAGTTCCTCAACGCCCAAAGTTTGTCCGTCCAATTGGATCGCATCATTTTGATCGACACTCACCATTGCATGTTCGAGCTCGGCCGGCCGTTTGGTCGCGGTCTTCGATTCCGGCAAATTGATCTGAACTTCCGGCTGGTCCTTTTTGAATGTTGTCGAGACGACAAAAAAGATTAGTAGGATGATAAGAATATCGACCAGCGAAACGATAATGATGGTGGGTGCCCTGCGTTTGCGGACGACAAAGTTCATGGCTCGAGGCACCCAGGCTACACCACCGGCGTCGGCGTCGGCGCGGTTGTCAGTGGTGGAGATTTTGTCGGGAGTACTTCACGCGACGAACGACCATAGTAACATTTGCTGATCAACTCCACGACCAGCGTCTCCATTTCCACTGACATCACTTCTACTTTCTTGGAAAAATAACTGAAGGCGATCAATGTCGGCACCGCGATCGAAAGTCCGAAAACGGTGGCGTTTAGCGCTTCGGCAATGCCGAGCGCGATCTGGCGGGTGTCCGATGCGCCCGAGCTCAAGCCAAGATGCGAAAAAACGTGCACCAGGCCGGAGACAGCGCCGATCAAACCGAGCAATGGCGCGATGCCGGTGATGACTTCCAGAACGATGAGCCCTTTTTCCAGTCGCACCATTTCGTGACGGGCACGCGTTTCCACAGCTTCCACATTTTCAGAGCGCGGCCCGCGCAAGTGCTGGAGGGCCACCCGTGCGATCCGCGCAAGCGATGACTGATCGTGCTCCACAATCCGCCCCAGTCGTTCCGGGCTTCCCCCGGGCATTAGCCGTTCGATTTCACTTTGGATAACGAGCGGCATTACAACTTTTTCACGCAACGCGATGCCCCGCAAAATCATCGTCGTCACCGAAACAATCGAGCAGATGAGCAGCGGCCACATGAATAGGCCGCCTCTGACGAAAAAGCTCATGATCGTCTGCACTGTCTCCGACAGCCCGGCAATTAGAACAATGGCGATCATCAGTTGGCGTACATCGTGAATGACATTTCTTCGTCCAGGCCCTCAGCGGGCAGTGTGTCCGCCACATCTTCCGGGATCGGCGGTAATTGGATTTCGAGCACAGATTGAAGACATACGTTTGCGAAAGATTCGTTGGAGCTGTTTTCGACGACCTTGAGATTCGCCACGCGCCCGCTCCGGTCAACCGAAAAGACCAGACGCAAGGTGCCGATGGTGACCAAATCGCGTTGCCGGGAAACATAATAATACCAGCGCGATCCGACCGCGTCGTAGAGCGCTTTTTGATATCGACCCAGCGGCGTGCCGATGGCGTTCACCGCGGATGCACCACGATTGGTGATCGATCCCGACAATCGCGTTTGCCGTTTTTGGGCGTGGTAGGCGGAGCGCGGCTGTTCGGGCGTCGGAACAACAGATGGCTGAACCGTCGGAGTTGGTGTCGAGGTTAACATCGCAAACTGCTCCGAGTCCGTGACCGGCGTTGGCTGAGGCGTCGGTTGCGGCGGCTGAGTCGGTTTCGGGCTTTCCTGTGGCGCCACGCTCGGTTGTGATTGCGCGCCCTCGCTCGGGAGCGAGTACTGATGTGTTTCCAAATCGACGCCTGGACGGTCGACGCCTTGCTGCGACGGCAAGGGCGCTCCCCCCGTGGCCGGTTGTTGACTTGCCGCGATCGAATTGGCGTTCGATTCGAATGTTTTTTCCTTCGGTGCCTCCGACCTCTTGGATTCGTCCGTCTCCATGAACGCGGGATTTTTTGGAACAACCGGCGGCGGCGTAGAAAGATCGACAATCGTTAGTTCGACCGGTTTTTCCTCGACCGGTAGGGCGGGCGAAAAAGCGCCGCCTAGAGCCGCCAGCGTGAATGCGACCAGGAGATGAATTAAAACCGCCGCCAGCAACGCCCATAAAACTTTTCGAGCTTCCTGTCTTCGGTCCAGTATTCCATCGCCCGGCTGGGCAAACATGATTTCGGTCGTCATGAGAGCGCTCTTAAGAGAGTGCGAACATTATCTCAGCGGCCAGCCGCTGACAAATTGCGCTGTCCATCCGAGGCCCTGCGTGCATGATGAAACAAATACTGCTGCGCGTAACCGCCGTGTTTCCCGAAATAGGATTCCGAAAACGCGCGCAACCCTTGCCGCGTCACTTTTCTTTTCCGCGGAAAATATTTCTCTCTCAAGACGCGCTCGATCCAGACGTCGATCGGGAAGGCGCGCAAACGTTCGTAGGCAAAGAGCATCACACAATTAGCAACCTTCGCACCCACGCCCGGCAGCTCGCACAAGCGCGTTCGAAGATCGACATCGGAAAATGCCAGCCAGGTATCAAGATTGGCCGCGCCCGAACTGACGAGCCGCGCGGTCGCCAGGAGATTCTTTGCCCGGTACCCAAGCGCGCATTCGCGTAATTCCTTTTCCGAGCTTTTGGCGACGCGTTGCGCTGATGGAAATGTGTAAACGGTGTAGTCATCGATCTTGCGCGCATCGCCAAAACGCTCACGTAGTTTCTTCGAAATCTGGCGGATATGCGCGACCTGTTTCATCGACGAACAAACAAATGTCGCGAGACATTCCCAGCGCGGCTGACGAATGACGCGCAACCCGCGGCAAAATTTCCTAGCCGCGTTCATGACCGGATCGTCCGGAAACGAAGCGCAGATCATGGCCAGGGGATGATCGAGCGCGAAATAATGAGCGATGATTCCGGGGAGCGCACGCGACTCGCTATCGCGAACTTTTAAAATTTGCCCAACTTGCTCGATACAGACCGGCCACTCGCCAATCGTTCCGATGAATCCGTCACCGATCTTTTCCCAATGAAAGACCTGGCCGGAATCGAGCGTCGTTGCCAGATCGAAGTCCGGCGCTGGAACTTCTGTGAACTGCACAAGCAAACGTCCAACGTCCAACACTTAACGTCCAACATTGAATTGGTAGGGCGAGACTCCGTCGAGCCGGCTTCCGCGTAATACGCCCCAAGAGAAAAAGCGCGTTGCGCTCCGTAAAAATTCTGTCACCTAAGATCGACATGGACACCCGGCTGGCCATCGATTGCGCGGTCCTTCTCCTCTATTTCTTCCTCATCATTTTCATCGGTCTGCGGATGGGCCGTCGCGAGCGGAACCTTGAAGACTTCGCGCTCGGCGGCCGGCAAATTCCATGGTGGGCGGTGCTCGCTTCAATTATCGCCGCTGAAACCAGCGCCGGCACGTTTTTCGGCACACCAGGGGAAGGCTTTGCCCTGCGCAACTATAACTATCTCCAACTCGCCCTCGGCACCATTCTCGCCCGCATTCTCGTCAGTTACATTTTCATCAAGCCATACTACGACTACAAGGTCTACTCGATTTACGAATACCTGACCGCGCGATTCGGCGTCGCGACGAAAAACGCGGCCTCCGCCGTCTTTATGATCACGCGTTTGCTCGCGTCCGGCGCGCGACTTTACGTCGCGGCCATCGCGCTCGCGCTCGCCTACGAAATGATTCGCGGTGTGCGTCCCGGCCAGACCGAAACGCTATTTATCTACATCGGCGCAACAGTTGTAATCGTCATTCTCACAGCGATCTACACGACAATTGGCGGGATCAAGGCGGTCGTATGGACGGATTTCATCCAGGCCTCAATCATGATGGGTAGCGCGCTCGTTGCGCTAGGTTTGCTCTACCATGGCATTCCCGGCGGCTGGAACGAAATCGTGCAACGCCACGGCGGCTTCGGCGTTTCCGATTTTTTTACGACCGGCCTCGATCCCGCCAAACACGGCTGGGGAAAAATCAAAGGCATGTTCGAGATCGAGTATACGATTTTTGCCGGTTTGATTGGATCGACATTTATCACCATGTCGACGCACGGCACCGATCAGGACATGGTCCAACGGATGTTGACCGCGCCCGATATTCGCCGCAGCCGGCGCTCGCTGATTCTTTCCGGTCTCGCCGATATCCCGATCGTGCTCACCTTCCTCAGCATCGGCCTCTTGCTCTGGACCTATTATCAAGCGCATCCCGATCCGACGTTGCCGAAAACGCCGAACGAAACCTTTTGCCATTTCATTCTTTACGAAATGCCGGTTGGCATGCGCGGCCTTCTCATCGCCGGGATTTTCGCCACCGCCATGGGCTCACTCAGCACCGCGCTCAACGCCCTCGCCACTAGTTTCACCCGTGATTGGTACGAGACCTACCTCAATCCAGGATCGACAAGTGAACAAAGCTTACGCGCAGTCCGCTGGGCCACGGTTTGGTTCGCCCTGCTTATGATTGTCGTGGCATCGACCACTTCGTATCTCGTTATCGTCCATCCCAAAGTGCGCATCATCCCGATCGTCCTCGGCATTTTCGGATACACCTACGGCTCGCTCCTCGGTGTTTTCCTTTGCGGCATGTTCACCAAGCGGCGGGGCAACAATTTCGGCAACGTTCTTGGAATGATCATCGGCTTCATCGTCGTCGCCATCCTGAGCGGATTGCCCAATGCCATCGCCGGCATCTTCGGGACAAAGCTTTACTCTCAGCCAAGCTGGCTGCCAGTGATGGAATTCCCGTGGTGGATTTGCTTCGGAACAATCATCACGTTTTCGGTGGCGATTCTTTTCCGGACAAAGCGCGAGCATCACCCGCCAACCTGATCGACAAGTCGCGCAACTGGCGCGGATCGACTTCGGCCGGCGATTGCGACATCAGATCCATGCCGCGATTATTTTTCGGGAAGGCCATTACATCGCGGATCGATTCTTCGCCGCAGATGAGCATGACCAGGCGATCGAGTCCGAGCGCAATCCCGCCATGCGGCGGTGCGCCAAGTCGCAAAGCGCGGAGCAAATGGCCGAAGAGTGATTGTCGATCTTCCGGGCTGACCCCGAGCGCTTCGAACATTTTTTCCTGCAACTCAGGCTCGTGAATTCGCATGCTCCCGCCGCCGATCTCGACACCGTTCAAAACAACGTCATACGCTTCCGCGCGAATTTCGGGGAACTTCTTCTCGTCGAGCAACGTTAGATCTTCCATTTTCGGTCGCGTAAATGGGTGATGGACCGCATTCCATTTATTTTCCTCAGCGCTCCATTGCAGTAGCGGAAAATCTGTTACCCAAAGAAAATCCCAGTCTGAGCCGGAGTCCGAGCCGGACGGGCGGTTAGCAGAGGTGCGAGGCAAACCCTGGATCTCGGCAACCCGTAGCCGGATGCGGCCGAGCGCCTCGCAAGCGATCTCCCATTTGTCTGCGGCGAAAAAGATGCAGTCGCCCTCTTCGATTTTTAATTTCGATTGCAGGGCGGATTTCTCCGCGTCGCTGAAAAATTTCACGATTGGCGATTTCCATTCGCTGTTCTCGATCTTGATGAAGGCGAGACCCTTGGCGCCGAATGTTTTAGCGATGTCAGTCAGCTCATCGACTTGTCCGATTGTGATTCCCGCGAATTCTTTCGCGTTGATCGCTTTCACGACGCCGCCGGCATCGAGCGCTCCGCGAAAAACTTTGAAACCGCTCGAGCGAAATTCGTCGCTAAGATCGACAAGTTGCATGCCGAAGCGCCGATCGGGCTTATCGCTCCCGTAGCGGCTGACCGCTTCGTGATAAGTGAGCCGATCAAACGGCGTCTTTATGTCAATTTCTCTCGCGTTCCTAAAAACCGCCGCCAGCATTCCCTCGGTCAGGGCGAAAACGTCGTCCGGCGTGACGAACGATGCTTCGATATCAATCTGGGTAAACTCCGGCTGCCGGTCCGCGCGCAGATCTTCATCGCGAAAACATTTCGCGATTTGAAAATATTTCTCGACGCCGGCAACCATAAGAAGCTGCTTGTATTGCTGCGGCGCCTGCGGCAGGGCGTAGAACTTTCCCGGTGTCAACCGGCTCGGTACCAAAAAATCGCGTGCGCCTTCCGGCGTGCTCTTGGACAAGATCGGCGTCTCGATTTCGACGTAACCCTGGGCATCGAGATAATCGCGGGTCGCTTTGGCCACGCGATGGCGCAAGCGCAGATTGCGAGATAACTGCGGCCGCCGCAGATCGTAATAGCGATACGTCATGCGCAAATCCTCGTTGTGGATCTCGGCATCGATCTGAAACGGGAGCGCGTCGGCGCGATTCAGAATTCGCAAGCGGTTTGGAATTAGTTCGATGTCGCCGGTGGCAAGTTTCGGATTCTCCGTTCCAGGCACCCGGGTCGCGACCCGTCCGGTAACTTCGATCACGTCTTCGCTGCGCAAATGATGCGCTTCCTTCGCGACCTCGGCGTTTTCCTCCGGGCGAAACACGACTTGGGTCAGTCCCTCACGATCGCGCAGATCGATGAAAATTACGCCGCCATGATCGCGCGAGACATGCACCCATCCGGCAAGCGTGACTTGCTTGTCGATGTCGATCTTGCGAAGCGAATTACAATCGTGCGTGCGATACATAACTAACGAAAGAGACGTGTCATTCTGAGCGAAGCGAAGAATCGCGCAAGCGATTAGGTAGGGACAGATCTCCGAGCTGTCCCACTTTTATTCGGCGGACCGCCCCGGAGGTGCGTCCCTACCTCAACAATGAATCCACTCGTGCGAGAAGATCACCGTGGGCGATAAGCGTTTCCTCGCGCGTGGCCAGGGTTTTCACCTTCACCTGCGGCCATTCATCGCCGTAAAGAAGCGCAATGCCTGCGCCTAAATCTTCCGCAGTTTGAAACTGCCGCGCGACTTTCTGGGCCGTAAGCGAATAATCGACGCGATAACCGCGGTCGCGAAGCGTTTGAATTTGCGCGAGGGCATCGCCGCGGCGCTCCTCCTTTGCGATGACGATGTAGATGTCGATCTTGTTCGCTTTCGCGATCGCGTTTTGGATTTGATCGCGAGCGGACGGCGTTTCGTTGATTAGTTCGCCGAGGACGACATCGCCCATGGCGAATCCGAGCGCCGGCATCGAGAGTCCGCCGTCACTCATTTGTTCGATCAGGTTGTCGTAACGACCTCCGCCGGCAATGGCGCGAAATTTCCCAGCGCGATCGAAGACTTCGAAAACAATCCCGGTGTAGTAAGCCAATCCTCGCACGATCCGGACATCGACATCGACGAAATCAGCCAGACCGCGGGCGCGCAAACCATCGACCAGACGATCGAGCTTTTCGCTCTTTCCACCTTCGCCGAGAATTTTCAGCACTGGATCCGCGAGCTGGCCGAGTTTCTCGCTTGTTTTTTCGCGCGGCTCGCGTCCGAATTTGTCGATCGTTTGCAGGATTTCGTCCCAGCGTTCGGCCGCAACCTTTTCGGATCGCAGAAAATCAGTCCAGAATTCGCGGTCGCTGATTCGGACGACAAACTCTTTTTCGGTTAACCCGAACGCGCGCACGATGTCGATGCAAAGCGAGACCAGCTCGATATCGGCGGCGAGCGCCGGTTCCCCGATGATGTCGCAGTTGAGCTGGAAATGTTCGCGCAGCCGGCCGCGTTGCTGTTTTTCGTAGCGAAAAAATTGCCCGATGGAAAACCACTTGAGCGGCTTCTTGAACTCGCGCTCGTGCGCGGCCATCACTCGCGCCAGGCTTGGCGTCAATTCGGGACGGAGCGAAACTTCCCGTTCGCCTTTATCGGTGAAGTTGAACAGTTGATCGACAATCTCCGGACCGCTCTTTTTTTGATAAAGCTCGGTCGGCTCGAGCACTGGGCCATCCCATTCCACAAAGCCGTAGCGGCGAGCAACTTCGCGCCAGCAGGCGAAGATGTAATTCCGCGCCGCGCAGTCGTTTGGCAGAAAATCGCGAAAACCAGGGAGGGCTTGCATGGTAATCAGGCGGAACGGACGCGCGCCTGCTCTTTTGGTTTCTTCATGCAACCGCACCATGTCGATCTTACGAAAGACAATTGGAGGTGAATAAACTCTTGCTGGGACAAGTCGGAGATAAACACGGCGGAGAGCATCCGTTTAACCAAAGCAAAGGACAAACATGAAAGAAACAAGATTAGTGAAAATGTTGGTTGCCGGCGCAGCGTGCGCGGCAGCGGTTGGCCTGGCCCTGGCGCAGGAGACCACGACGACAACCACAGCCGGGACGACCGGGGTGAGCACAACCACGTCGGCATCAACGATTGACGGGACAGGCACGATCACGACCTATACACCCGGATCGGACTACATTTCGCTCCGGACCGAGGCGAGCGCCGAACCGGTGAAGTATTACTACACCAAGAACACGACCATCCTCGATCCCGAAGGCAAGACGGTCGAGTGGTCAATGCTTCGGCCTGATATGCCGGTGCGCTACAGCTACGTAAGGGAAGGCGACCGCATGGTGATCAGCAAAATCACGCTGACCAAGCCGGCGTCATACTACGAGAAGAAAACGACGACGACTACGACTACGACCAAGCCTGACTAAAAAGGCGCTAGTAGTTCAGCGAACAATCAAAAGCGCCCGCTGGATTTTATTCCGCGGGCGCTTTTTTCTTTTTTTGTAACGGCGCTCTGCCAGCGTCGCAGCCTTAATTTCATCGGCGGTCATAGACCGCCGCTACAGTACTAGTCGCGGTACCCATCCGGAAATTTCTCGTGCCATTTCCAGGCGCTCTCGATGATCGTGTCCAGCGATTGAAACTCCGGTTGCCACCCAAGCTCGCGCTTGATTTTCTCCGATGAGGCAATCAATCGCGGCGGATCGCCGGGACGACGCGGTTTTTCCACGATATCGATCTTGCGGCCGGTGATTTCGCGGCAAACGGCGATCACCTCGCGCACGCTCGAGCCGCCACCGGTGCCGAGATTGTAGAATTCACTTTCCGGTGAATTAAGCGCGAGAATATGCGCCCGGGCAAGATCGACAATGTGAATGTAATCGCGGATACACGTCCCATCCGGCGTCTCGTAATCAGTGCCGAAAATTTCAACCTGTGGTTTCTGTCCGAGCGCGACCTTGAGCACGTTTGGAATCAAATGCGTTTCCTCGCGATGGTCTTCACCGAATTTCGCCGACGCGCCGGCGGCGTTGAAATAACGCAGCGAAACAAATTTGAGACCATGGATCTGATCGTACCAGCGCAAAATTTTCTCGAAGGCGAGCTTTGACTCGCCGTAGGGATTGATCGGGCGTGGCGGCAAAGTTTCATCGATGGGCAAACGCTCCGGCGGCCCGAAGATTGCGCAGGTCGAGGAAAAAATAAGCCGGTGCACTCCGGTCGCGATCATGGCATCGAGAAGATTCAAGCCGCCGGTGACATTGTTCCGAAAATATTTTGACGGATTGCGCATCGATTCGCTCACCAGAGCGCTGGCGGCAAAATGCATGACAGCGTCGGGTTTCGATTGAGCGATCGCCGATCTTATTTTCGCCGCATCGCCCAGATCGCCCTCAAAAAATTCGGCGCGCTGATCGACGGCGCGGCGATGTCCTTCGCTGAGATTATCGAAAATGGCGACCGCATGCTCTTCGTCGAGAAGCAACTCCGTGCAAATGCTGCCGATGTATCCGGCGCCGCCAACAACGAGAATTTTCATTCCCGGAAAGGTCGCGAGGCCGGACCGTTAATCAATCCACCGTGCGAATGGAAGCCACCGCGGAAGCTTTGGCCGGATTGGAAACTTGCACAGACGTGGACGCGGGCGTCTTTTTGTGCAACCCGGCAATCATCCGCCGGACGGTGCGATGCTTGGCGCGCGGGCCGAGGACTTTCAAACTTAGTTCGTCCGAGCCCCATGCCAGGATGTCGATATCGACATTGCGCACGCCCCAGCGTTTCATTTCCAGGCGGGTCGGCTTATACAAGTCGATGGTGCTCGTGCCAACGAGCGCGGTCCCGTAATCGTCGATGACGTATTCTTCCCTCGTATCAACGATGCGGAAGCGTGTGCCAAGCGGGAAGTGCGACCAATCCGAAGCCGCGCTCATCACGCGGCGACTGGAGAGATGAGCGCCGAGCGCGTTGCGACGTCCGCCTTTTTCGCTGTGCGTGTAGGCTGTCGTCCGCACTTTTTGCATGTGACGCGCGCTGGCGGCGGAAATGAGCTTCGGCTGCGTCGCGCAACTGGCGAGAAAACAGGCGGCCAGCGCTACGAGTGTAAGGTTAAGGCATTTGGGCATTTGCAATATCGCGCCTCAATAGCATCGATGCGATAGCTGGCAAGAGATAATTTGCGCCGTCATTGTCGATCTTTCCCGCTGGTAGTTAGCCAAGGAGCCGCCCTAATTGCAGCAGGAAATGTTCTAGTTGATGGAAAGACCGTCACTTTTTGAGCGCGGACGCTGTCTTTCGCCTCGAACCGAACTGTCGATCTAGCGCGGCGCGCTTTCCGTCAGTTCCGACGTGCAATGGGGACAGCGCGTCGCCTTTAGCGGAATGGTCATCGCGCATGCCGGGCAATCTTTGGAGACCGGAGTCGTAAGCGTCGGCCGTTTCATCTTGTTGATCGCGCGCACGACGAGGAAAATGCAAAACGCGACGATCAGAAAGTTAATCACGAGGGTGACGAAGTTTCCGTAGTTCCAGGTGATGGCGCCGGCTTTGATCGCGTCGGCCGAGGTATTGAACGCAGTGCTGCCATCTTTCGCGGCTTTGAGCACGATGAACTTGTTCGAAAAATCAAGGCCGCCGGTAAGCAGACCGATCGGCGGCATGATGATGTCTTTGACCAAAGAAGTGATAATGGAACCGAAAGCCGCGCCGATGATGACGCCGACCGCGAGATCAATCGCACTGCCTTTGACCGCAAACTCTTTGAATTCTTTCCACATACGTCGAGGTCTAAGAATCCAACACGATGTTGACAAGCTTTTTGGGGACGACCACGACCCGTCGGATTGTTTTACCCGCGATCAGTCCGGCGATCTTTTGATTAGCTAACGCCGCCTTTTCAACTTCGCCGGTCGGTGCCAAGATCGACAGCTTCATTCGGTCGCGAACTTTGCCGTTCACTTGGAGAACAATTTCGACCTCGTCTTCGACTAAAAGTTTCTCGTCGTACGTCGGCCAGGATTGTTCCGTAATGTCACCAGGGTTTTTCAATTTTTCCCAAAGCTCGGCGGCGACGTGCGGCGCGAATGGATTGAGCAGGATCAGGAAAGTGCGCATGGCCGAAATCGGAACGGCCTCTGTCCCGCGCTGCGGGATAAACGCGTTTACGAAAATCATCATCTGCGAGATGGCAGTGTTGAACGAGAGCGATTCGATGTCCGAGGTCACCTTCTTGATCGTGGCGTGCAGGATTTTCTGTTGCGCCTTGGCAAGATCGACATCTTGCACCGCACCCGACAACTCCCATTCTCCGGCCTGATTTTCACGCATCATCAATCGCCAGACGCGTGCCAGGAATCTCGAAACCCCCTCCACGCCACGCATGCTCCAGGGTTTCATCTGCTCGAGCGGGCCCATGAACATCTCGTAACAACGAAAGGCATCGGCGCCGTATTGATCGATCACGTCGTCGGGATTCACGATGTTCCCGCGCGACTTCGACATTTTCTGATTATCTTCGCCAAGAATGACGCCCTGGTTCACCAGCCGCTGAAACGGCTCCGGTTTGGACAAGTAGCCAAGATCGAAAAGCACTTTGTGCCAGAAGCGCGCATACAAAAGATGCAGCACCGCATGCTCCGTTCCACCAATGTAAAGATCCACGCCGCCCGGTTTATTGCCGCCCATCCAATATTTTTCCGCTTCCTTACCGACAAAGCGCTGATCGTTCTGCGGATCGCAAAATCTCAAGTAGTACCAGCACGACCCGGCCCATTGCGGCATCGTGTTCGTCTCACGGGTCGCCCTTTTCGAATAACGAATCCACTCCTTGGCTTTGGCCAGCGGCGGCTCGCCGGTGCCAGTTGGTTTGAAATCGTCCAGATCAGGCGGGACAACCGGCAACTCGCTTTGCTCAAGCGCGCGATGTTTTTCATTTTCCCAAACAATCGGGAACGGCTCGCCCCAATAACGCTGCCGGGAAAACAGCCAGTCGCGCAATTTGTAATTCACTTCGTGCCGGCCGTGACCGTGTTCCTCGAGCCAGCCAATTATCTTTGTCTTCGCCTCCGCGGTCGGGAGCCGGTCGATGATCGGCGAATTGATCGCGACGCCGTCGCCGATAAATCCGGTGGGCGGTTCACCGCCAGGCGGCTGGACGACATCGACGATTTTTAATCCAAACTTGCGCGCGAACTCGAGATCACGCGCATCATGCGCCGGCACACCCATGATCGCGCCAGTGCCGTAGCCGAGCAAAACATAGTCAGCGGTCCAGATCGGAATCTTCTCATCGTTCGCCGGGTTGATCGCATACGCACCGGTGAAGACACCGGTTTTTTCCTTGGCCAGATCGGTGCGCTCGAGATCGCTCTTTCGCGCCGCACGTTCGCGATATTCGCGCACGGCCGGCCATTGTTCTTCCGTCACGACAAGATCGACAAGTGAATGCTCCGGCGCCAGCACCATGTAGGTCGCGCCGTAAAGCGTATCGGGGCGCGTTGTGAAAACGCGGATTTTTTGTTGGCCATTGTCGATCTTGAAATCGATCTCTGCGCCTTCGCTGCGGCCGATCCAATTGCGCTGGAGCAATTTGATTCCTTCGGGCCAATCGAGTCCTTCCAGCTCATCACGCAAGCGCTCCGCGTAGGCGGTAATGCGCAACATCCATTGCCGCATCGGCCGCCGCACAACCGGAAATCCGCCGATCTCACTCTTCCCATCGACAACTTCTTCATTCGCCAAAACCGTCCCGAGCTCCGCGCACCAGTTCACCGGCACATCGGCGACATAGGCCAGTCGCGCTTCGTCTGGATTCTTGCCGAGATAACTCTTGATCGGCTCCGCCTTGTTGGTTTTCGGATTGAACCACGAATTGTAAAGCTGAAGAAAAATCCACTGCGTCCATTTGTAGTAGCGCGGGTCGGTGGTGTTGATCTCACGCTGCCAGTCGTAGGAAAAACCGATGCGCTTGAGCTGCGATTTGAATTTGGCCACGTTTTCGCGCGTGGTAATCGCCGGATGCTGGCCACTCTTGATCGCGTATTGTTCGGCCGGCAAACCGAACGCGTCCCAGCCCATCGGACGCAGAACGTTGAAGCCGCGCATCCGTTTGTAGCGTGCGATGATGTCGGTCGCGGTGTAACCTTCCGGATGCCCGACATGCAGGCCGGCCCCGCTCGGATACGGGAACATGTCGAGGATGTAGAATTTCGGTTTCGCCGGATCAAAATTTCTTTCACCAGGATTCAGCGCATGAAAAATTTGCCGCTCCTCCCAGATCGCCTGCCATTTGGGTTCGATCTGGTCGAAAGGGTAAGGTTTGCGCCGCTCGTTCATACAGGATGAATCAGGAACCCAGGAACCCAGGAAAAGAAACTAAAATTTTATTCCTGGATTTCTGATTTCCAGATTTCATTTCAATGTGAGACAGCTTCTTCTCGCCACCCGTAACGCTCATAAGACGCGCGAGTTTGCAGAAATTCTTGGAGACGAGTTTCATGTGAGTGATCTTTTCGAGGCTCAAAATACTCCGGAAATTAAAGAGACTGGCCGTACTTTTGCGGAAAACGCGATCGCTAAAGCGGTCAATGTTTCACGCGCGGTTTTCGACCTTGTCGTGGGGGACGATTCCGGGTTGGAAGTGGATGCGCTGGGCGGTGCGCCGGGAATTCTGTCCGCTCGTTATGCCGGCGAGAACGCAACCGCGCGCGACAACATCGATAAGTTGCTGCGCGCGCTTGCACGAACCGATCCGGACCGAACGCGTCGATCAACGCGCTTTCGCTGCGTGCTCGCACTGGCGTACCGTGGCAAATTGCTCAGCACTTTCGAGGGACTAATCGGCGGCATAATCGTCGATCCACCGCGCGGCGAGAATGGTTTCGGCTACGATCCGGTTTTTGTTCCCGAAGGATTCGATAAAACGTTTGCCGAATTGCCGCCCGAAGCAAAGGACCGAATCAGCCACCGGGCACGAGCGATTCGCGCGCTTCGCGCTCAGCTGCCGGCGCTTGAGCGCGGCGATCAGGGCTTGGCAGGTGGTGGAGGAGGGCCCGGGGGCTGAGCACCCGGAGCAGCCGGAGCGCCCCCTGCCGCCGCTCGGATTTGATACCCTACTTTCGTGATCCCGACAGAGCGCACTTTGTCGAGCACCGTAATTACATCGCCGTGCATGGCCATCATGTCCCCGCTGATTGAGACTTTAATGTTTGGGTTCGCCTGATGAAGCTGATAAAGGCGCGGCAGCACTTGGTCCTCCGGCATAACCTGATCGTCAAAAGTAATCGTATTCCCCTCGAGCACCTTTATAGAAACGTAATCTTTTACCTCGGTTGGCGGCAGTGCCGTTGCAGCCGGCAGATTGACGCGGATACCCTTCATGTGTGTCTGGCTCAAGCTGACCATCATGAAACTGGCGAGGAGAAAGAACATGACGTCGATCAATGGAATGATCTCGATGCGAGCTCGTTTGTGTGGAATTGGCGAAGAGAGATGCATGGCTAAATCAGTATGATGCGCCGGTCATGGTGAAGGTGATGGGAATTTTTACTTTCGAGACCGTACCAGGTCGAAATCGCCACTGCCTGAACGCGCTTGTTGCGGCGTTATCCAGTACCGGACTGCCGAGTGACCACGCAAACACCGCTGCCCATAATTTTGCGCGAACGCGCCTCATAAGGGTATTGGGGACGCGGCGCGAATGTGGCCAGAGCCTTGGCGCTGGATATCGACATTGGGCCTGGCGCTTTGATTGGTACTACTCGCACCGGCCTTGGCTGGCGCGGCGGCGGCGTCCTTTCCTCGACGTACTCCGGCTTGGTCTCCGGTACCTCCGGCGGAGGCGTCGCTACCGGAACCTCCTGCGGCGGCGGAGTGGGTTCCGGCGGCGCCTCCATCGTCGCCTCGACGACCGCGGTCGGAATATCGCTAAGATCCACTGGCGGCGGTTCGCGTTTCATCGCTGCAACCACGGCTCCCAGATGGATCACGACTGCGCCACCAAGAGCGGTCCACAGATGCCATCTGGGAGGTGGTCGGAAGAGCAGTGGTCTAGCCATAACTTCCCCTTAATGTGGTATCGGCGCCGGCGGGACTCCCCTGGCAGCCTCACTTTTGATCTCAAACGCGATCTTGTAGAAGCCGGCCGCGCGCAGGATATCCAGCAAATGAATTACATTGCCATGGACGGTGCCGCGATCGCCGCGGAGAAAGACCTTCGCTTCGGGGTTTTCCTGGAACACCTTTTGCAAGCGCGGCAGCATTTCATCCCAGCCCACCTCCTGCTTGTCGAAGAAGTAGTGCCCATCTTTATCAACGGAGACACTGATGTAATCGCGCTTCGACTGCGTCTCACCCGAGACGCCGGTTGGCAGATTGACTTTGATGCCTTTCATATGCACCTGGCTCAAGCTCACCATCATGAAACTGGCGAGGAGAAAGAACATGACGTCGATCAAAGGAATGATCTCGATCCGCGCTTTCTTGTGCGGAATGGGAGAGGCGACTCTCATGGGTTTGCTTGGGCGATTGCCCGCGTTTAGCGCGTGGTCGTCATTTCCGCCTCGCGTTTCGCCTTTACGTTCGCTTCCAGCATCACCTCCAGGTTTGTGGCCGCCGTTTGCAGCTCGAACTCCAAGTTAGACACTCGAGAAGTGAAAAAGTTAAACGGTATCAGTGCGAAGATCGCGATGCCGAGGCCGCAGGCCGTGGCGATGAGCGCTTCGGCGATACCGCCGGTGACCGCCTGCACGGCCAGTTCTTCGTTGCCCAGAAAGCTGAATGAACGAATCAGACCGGTGATCGTGCCCAACAGGCCGAGTAACGGGGCCAGAGTCACCAATGTATCCATGACCACGAGAAAACGGCCGGCACGCTTGATCTCGATGCCGGCGGCCACTTGCAACGCTCCCTGCAGCGATGCGTGCTGATGATTGAGACCGTTCCACATCATGCGCAAAACCGGATCGCGCGAGCCGCGGGAGAGCCGCGAAGCCTCAGTCACATCACCGGTTTCAATCGCTGTAAATACCTTCTCGATCAGCTTGGGATCGCGCCGGAACCAGCGACCTCCCCACCAAAAGATCCGCTCGATCACAACCGTGAGCCCAACAATCGAAACGATAAGAATCGGCCACATGATTGGGCCGCCTTTCCGAAAATTATCGATGAGAAAATTTCCGGTAAACATGCCGGTGGCCTTCATTTCGGGAGCCGCAGACGCAGCGGGAGAAGCCGTTGTCGCCGGTGATGCGCTGAGCGTAGCGGAAACCGTCGTCCCGGGCGCAGGCGCACCGACCGGAGATGTCCCGACACCGGGCGCGGGCGAAAGACCGGCAGCAGGCGGCGGTATTGGCGCTGCCGGATTGGGCGGCGCGGCTGAGGTTTGCGGAGCGGCTGGTGCGTTCGCCGGCGGTGGCGCTGCCGGCTGATTCTGAGCAAACGCAGCCAACGCGATCATACTGAGACAGAGAGTAAGTAATGTTTTCATAATTGCGGCCAGGATTAATTTATGAGCTCGGTTTCTATGGACATGTCTTTATCCCAAACAGGTTTATGGCGAGTCCAGCAAAACTTTTCACTTTTCTTTTATTTCACGCTTTGCTTATCGAAGATTGCTACCCTTCTATTTCGAATTATCTCCACCCGTGGGATGTAAGGCAAGCTCACTAAATTGGAGCGCGCAGTAAAAAAAATGTCCGCCTGAGCGGTCAACCAGTCATCAGAACGCGTTTCTCACCCCGTTCCGCAGCGGTGGCCAGTCACCGATTTTCGCCTCCAGTTCATCGCCGTCCCGGATTGGCCCAACGCCGGACGGCGTTCCAGTCAAAAGAACATCGCCTGGCGCAAGCGTGAGCGACTGACTGGCGAATGAGACAATTTGCGCCACCGAATAAATCATCTGGCTTGTCCGAGCGCCCTGTTTGATTTGCCCATTGTGGCGGAGCTCGATGGAGAGGTCGTTCACATCGACATCGGCATACACAAACGGCCCGACCGGCGTGTAAGTGTCGAACGATTTGCAGCGGCCAAATTGTTTTTCGCTCTTCTGCAAATCGCGGTCGCTCACGTCCAACCCGATCGTGTACCCGAAAACGTGATCAAGCGCGCTTTGCCAGGAAACATTCTTTGCCGTGGCGCCGATGACGACCGCCAGCTCAGTTTCAAAGTCTGTTTGATGTTCTGGAAATGCGATCTCGATTGTCCCGTTATGTCGCAAAAGCGAGCTTGGTGCCTTAAACCAAATCAGCGGCGAACCGAGCGGCGTCCGCTTCATCTCCGCGATGTGGTCCGCGTAATTCAATCCGATCGCGATCAATTTTGAGGGCGCCACCGGAAGATCGACATCGACATCTGCCAGCTTTAACACTTCGCCAGTTGGTTCGATGTCGATCCAATACGGCCTGGTCAGCACGTGCACTTCCTCACCGCGCACTTCGCCGTAAAAAAATTTGCCGCCTGATTTGAAACCGCCAAATGTTCTCATCGGAAAGGCGCAATTTCAGCGGTAGGGCGAGACTCTGTCGAGTCGCCAAATTCGACCGCCCTGCACAGCGCATCCTCCGACGCTCAGCGTGGCACAACAGCCACAAAATCACGCACGGTTTTTTGTTCGGCGACAGAAAAAGCGGGGCCATTTTCGCGTCGAAACCAGAACGCACTCGATGATCCGCCGTCGAGATTAAGCGCACGATCGATTTTAAAATTGCCTACGTTACCAGCGAGAATCGCGGATAATTGCGCCAAGGAAATTTCGGAACAAAACCCAAGGGCCGCGCGGTCGTCGCGACCGGTCGCCGCGAATGTTCGTCGCGCTTCACGCGTCGCCTCGAGTCCACGCACGCGCTGGCCAAGATCAACAAGAAACGGTCCGCATTGAACCGCCGCCTCCGGTTTTAACCGCCGAGAATATTCACCTGCGCGAACGATTCGCACGCCGTCCGAAGACGCGATCAAAACCCCGCTCAATAAACGCGCGCGTTGCCAGGGCGAGAACGCTTTTCCATCGACAATCAGCAAACCAATCGGGGTGTAATCAGAGGTGAAATACCCGCCGTTTATTCCAGCCGCAGATTTTTCTCGGCGCATCGTTTCAGCCAGGTCGAGGCGCGGCTCAGCCGGTTGATCAATCATCCGCAGGGTGAATGATTTTGTGGAAAAGAGCGCCAGATCGATCGCGGCGCGCTCGCCGCGTTCCGAATCTTCGAAGAGAAGATGTCGATGTTCGAGTCCCGGCGCTGAGGAAGGGTCGCTTTGTGCGGAAATTACTTTCCACTCCGCGCGCGAAACCGCCGCGACCAGCGCGAAGAGGATTGCGGCGCTAAGTTTTCGCACCGTACCTGTCGATCAAAGCTTGAAAGCGGGGATCGGTGCGGAGCGGGTCCCAGATCGGATTGAGTCTGAGACCCGGCGCGGTGACGTTGCTCGGCCGGCTTAACAAACCATCCAAAAGTTCGATCGCCCGGCCGCTTTCGCCCACGATGCAATAAACTTCGGCCGCGCCCTCCGTTATCTCCGGCCCGCCAAAGGCGTCCTTGCTCTCCGGTAGCAATTCGGAGGCGCGCTGCGCCTCAGCCAGCGCGGCATCTTTTTGTCCGAGGTAAGCGAGAATTTTCGCGAGCTGAATATGCATGTCCGCCACATCCGGGCTTTGTTTCAGTTGCGCTTCGACGAGGTCTTTTGCTTTCAGCAAGGCGGCGCGCGCGCCGGCTTCGTCGTGGAGTGCCTTTCGCGCAAACCCGATGAGATAATATTTAGCACACAATTTTGCGGGAATCGATGTGAAGAGATCGTCCGGCAGGCTTTCCGCTTCGCGCAATCCTTCTTTGTATTTTCGTTCCAAAAGAAAAACGTCCGCCCGCGCGCCGCCGACCCAAAGTTTTTCCACGTTGCCCATCGGCATCGATTTCACGGTCTGAAATGCTTTCTCCGAAACGCTCAGATCGCCTTTTTCGGCGATAGCCAGCTTGGACTTGATCTCCCAAAGTCCCACCGCTGTTGGGTTAATTTGGAGGCCGCGGTCGATCGTTTTGTTAGCTGCATCGAAATCTCGCAGCATTTGATAATTGAGAGCGAGATTCTGCAGCACCCAGCTGTCTTTCGGATTTAGACTGGCAGCCTTCTCGAGACTGGCGGTGGATTCCGACCATTTTCCCAGACGGCGCTGGATCGCGCCGAGAGCGAGATAACCTTCGGCCTCGTTAGGCAAACCGTGCTGCGCGATTTCGAACTCTTTCAGCGCCGCCTCGAAGTCGTTGTCTCCGTAATACTGCGAAAAACCCATGGCTAGGTGCGCCTCTGGCAGGTCGGGCTGCAATTGCAGGGCCTGCTCGGCGAGAGCGCGGGCTTTTTCGCGCCGTTCCCGAGCTGGATCATAGATGTGAAAGATCCAACTTTCCAACTGCGAGTAGCGCGCAAGAGCGAGCGCAAATTTCGGGTCGAGCTCGATGGCGCGCGCATAAAGCTGCCCGCTTTGTTTGAGTTTCCCGAGGTCCTCAACGGCGTTCTGGAGATTATGCGCCTCGACAAAAGCGAGATAGGCTTCGCCATTCTCGGTTGGTTTGCGTTCCATCTGCGCTTTTTCCGTGTCGGACAGCTTCGCTTGGAGAGCGTTTGCGATCTCGTGAGCGAGATCGGTCTGAATCGCAAACACATCGGTTAAATCGCGATCGTAATTGCTGGCCCAAAGGTGCTCATCATTGGCGGCGTTGATCAGCTGCACATTGACGCGCACGCGATTACCCTCCCTTCGAACGCT
>WNFX01001695.1_pt1 | contig 22528 bp, 18 predicted proteins | sample 5400111 | NCBI WGS metagenome assembly WNFX01 (sample SAMN13153363, study PRJNA577476) | soil metagenome | isolation source: 40 cm soil or saprolite under grassland replicate 1 | place: USA:California | collected 2016-06-15 | reverse complement strand
GAACGTGTTATTGTAAACTTCCTTGGCTCGACACCCGCGCCCGGAGCCTTCGGTTCCGTGGTCTCCTACTATCGCGTTGTGTATATAATTATGACGGATTACAAATCTTCCACCGAAAACAGAGTCCACAAGGCCAGTCGGCTGGCTTGATCTACGAATGATCGTGTTGTCCTCGATGAACCAGAACTTGTCCGTCCCATACCACGGGTAATCAGCCCACGATCCGTGACCCAGAATTTGGGCGCTACCACCGTAGGTAGGAGCCCAAATGTAAAACGGACAATCGCTAGCTCGGACTTCTATCACATTATGGTCTGCCACGCCGTAAACCCAGCCGCCCACCCAGATGATTCTGCCCTGATAAAGCGGCGCGAAATGGCAGTGGTCAATGCGATTCCACATGCTAGGCGTCGCGCCCTGATAACCCAAGTGGAATGCTCCTTCTAGGTTGTGCGGATAGGCTGTTGTCGCACCCGGCACGAAGGTCATTCCTGTAAAGCGAAATGACTTGCCAGGTGGGATTGCGGCCGAAAGTATCCCCATTGTTCCGCTTCGCGGAGTGTTATCCCGAATGATTGTCCCATCATTGATTATGGGATTGGCAGTGCCCGCCCCGGAAATAGTCGTTTGACCCTGTATCGTGATGCCCTTGGTGATGTTTAGCCGCGCTGTCCAGCTAAAGATTCCGGCGGGGAGCGTGATCGTATCGCCGTCGTGCGCTGAGTGATCGTGAAGATACTGCACGCTTTGCACTGTGCCGTTGGACTGGTAAACCGCGGCCCCGCAGCGCAGGGCGGAAAAGCCGCTCAAAATAAGAATCACCAAGGGGATTCCCGACACCTTCATAATTGCGGCTTATCGATCCTCGCGATGCGCCGCCACCGTCGTTCCTATCAGACTCAATTGTCATGGCAAGTGGTTTTTTATTTATTTTTTCTTTACTTTTTCTTTTTCTCTGTTCAGGCCGTCTATTTCGCAGGCCTCGATAAAACGCCAGCCACAATCCCCTCCACCCTTATCCGCGAGTTCCGCTCATTGCCAAACTCTCGAATCTAGCTGCGACAAGCACGCGATTTTGGCATCATCGCAAGTAAAATACGCCCTGATCGTCGTCATCAAATCGGCCGCTTCTTTGCCCGGTAAAGAAATCCCGTTTTCGCCTCCGTAATGTCGCTTCTCAAGGAGTCCTGTCAGTCGCGATAACAGCCAGTCCGAAACTGTGGGTATTCCGGGGTTGCGGGGCCGTGGTCCCTGAAGGCAGCGCCGTTTCGGCGCGAGGAATCGCGCCGGCAAACTTTTGTAGGTTGTCGTAATTTTTCCAGGTCATCTTTCAATTCATCCGGATTCGCCGTGTCACCAGCCGATGGAACACGAGCGGCCGCCGCTCCTTGATTCGGCTGCGTCACCACCCGAACTTCATTCGACTCAAATCGCCGCGCGCCTGGCAAAGGCCCGCCAGTAGAGCCGTCATCGACGACAATGATCTCTTCTGGCGCCAGGTTTGGCCAAGCGAGTCGATTCGCAGCGCCGACCCACTCTTCGGCGTTGTAAACGGAAATCAGGATTGAAACAGGCGCATCTCGGCCTCCGGGCAATGATGATAATCCACCGCAGTTGCATGGTACCTTAGGTCAGCTGCGACAGCGTAGAAGCGTTCTAACAAATGTTGTAGCCACGAACCGTGGGGCGTTTGTATCGTTTGGAGCCGGATGTCCCGGACAGCGCACAGCGGCGTGGCTACAGCGTCTGACATTTACGAAATGGCTTCCACGAGCAAGGCGTTCAGCTATGTCGGTCGCCGATTTTTTTGTGGTTGCCTTTGTTCTTTTTAGCTTTTTTGCTTTTTTTCTGGGGGTGTTGCTGCGAGCTCGGTGTAGCGCTGGGCGCTGGAGGCGGTGTCGCTGTTACCAGAGGATGAGGGTAAACAAATGTTCCAGTATAATCGACTCCATTAAGCGCTGCCTTGTAACGGCTCGAGACTTCCGCCGGCGTGGTCTCGGGAGCAAAGCCGATACCAAGGTTGAAGAAATCGACATTCTCCTTTGTTGTTGGTTGCCGCGCGGGAGCATTAAAACCCATAGCGCTACCGGTTGGCGCATAGACGTTATTCCAAGAATAGCACGGTTCTAACGCAGAATGCGGCCAGGAGGCCCTGCGAGTGGTCGTGTGGATCGGCCGGGCGCCTGTGATCAGATCGGTCTTACCCCTGCCGTTCTGGTCCATCATAATAAGGACACGATGGATTTTGTAGGGGTCCCCAGCGTTGAAAATCATATGCTGCTTGGTGTCGGAGCCCAAATAATAAGCGTAGGTGATCGTGTTGGATGTGTTAGAAGTTATGTAAGAGCCGATGCCGTCGCTTGTATAAACCGGATTGTAATTCGTGACGCTATATCCCACCCACTGATTCGGCGTCCAGTTCTTTGTAGAATCGTGAAGAACGCCTTGCGAATTAACTGAACTATCGTCCGTTCCCTGATCGAAAACAAATGGTTGATGGCCTTCAACGAAGGTGCCGTTGCCTTCGGTGTCGTTTGCGTCCCAGGGACTTGTTCCATCAGCTATTCCCCAAATTGGATTAGAGCGTGCGGGTGTTTCTCGAAAGTTTGAGAGGCTGCAAATGACGTGATCGCTAGAAGGTGTCCCAGTAGCTACATTATCATGGAAAAGATTCGTCCCGGATCGGTGCATGCTTCGCCACCTACTGAGGGTATAATTGAATGTGTTATCGTAAGTTTCACTGGCTCTATGACCACGAGGGCCTTGAGCTTCGGTTCCGTGGCTTCCTATGATCATGTCCTGTAAGTAGTTGCGGCGGACTACATAGCGTCCACCCTCAAGCGAATCAACAAGCCCCCTTGCATTACGCGAATTGGTTCTGATGGCTGTATTATCTTCTATGAAAAAGAACTTCTCTGTGCCATACCACGGGTAGTCAGCCCACGCCCCATTGCCGTTTCTTTGGCTGGTTCCGCCATAGGTCGAGTGGTAAATAATAAATGGCTGGATGTTTTCGGTAGCCTCAATCACGTTATGATCAGCAACTCCGTAAACCCATCCGTTGACCCAAATGAACTTACCTTGATGGAGTGTCGAAGTGAAGTGACAGTGATCAAGGCGCATGGAGGCAGGAGTCGAAGCTACGGAGCGCAGACGAAACGCCCCATTCCCCGAAGCCTTTTGAGTCAGAGTCCCTCCCGTAAACGTGATTCCGGTCAAGCGGAAAACGCCGCTCGGATTGGACGACATATCCGCCTTGAGGATGTAACCGTTGACACCACTCCGGGGCGTGTCGTCCCTGATGATTGTTAGGTCCTTGACTACTGGATTAGCCGTGCCCGCGCCGCTGATTGTGGTCTGCCCTTGCAGGGTGATGGCCTTGGTTATGTTTACAGGCCGAGTCCACGTAAACGTTCCTGCGGGCAGCGTAATCGTATCGCCATCACGTGCGGCCCTAAGTAACTCCTGCACATTTCCCTCCGACCCGTTGGAATCGTAAACCGTGGCCCCGCAGCGCGGAGCGTAAAAGCCGCTCAAAATAAGGATTAGAAACGCTACTGGGATAACCCGCGGCGAGGCTATGCCGAAGGAACCAGCGACCAATTCGTTTCGGTCCGCCGGAGGAAGCAATTTCTCTGGCTGCTTAGCGTTCATGCCTAATTGGTCGGCCAAAAGCAATTCTGCTGCGCAGATTTTCCGAAAGTTAAATGGAATTTGCGGAGCGTTTATGCGTGCGCCAAATGGGGCCGGGCCGGGATCGCTACACAATTAATGAGCCCATCGGCGGCGATCTCACGCAGCCGGGGCAATGCATTGCTCCTTTCCAATCTCAAGCCCAGGAACTGGCCGATCGCTTTCCCAAGCGCAGTCACGGTCAGGGTCAGGATAAGGTTCCACTCAATCGTATCGGACGCCGCCGCTTCCAGCATTGAAGATTCCAGCATATTCACAGCGTCAACCCAGAACAAGCGCCCTAACCAACTTTGCTCACCGGTTGTGACGGTGACTCTCGCCTTTAATGTTCGATCCGCAACCACTATCGGATTGGTCGCAGACCCTTCGCGAACTCTTTTAACGAAACTGCCGGTGCAAACGGGATTTCTATGGTGGCAATGGGTCGCGCCGGGTTCCCTTGCACCATGGTTTTAGGAGGAACGGACTTAGTGACGACGCTTCCGGCGGTCACTATTGCTCCGCGCCCAATCGTTACATCCGGCAGTACGATCACTCCAGGGCCGAGTGTGACGTCTTCCTCGATCACTACGCCTTGCTGTTCACGATTATGCGCGATAATAGTGACCCGTATTCCGATCGCCGCGCGGTCACGAATGGTGACCAGGTGTGGGCACGACGTTTCTATTATGGCGTCATACCCTATCCAAACATCCTTCCCGATGTTGACGCCGCGCCAGCGGTTGAGGTGCACACGCGTAGTTGTGGCACCCGGTGCAACTCGAGCGAGCACCTGAAGAATCCTGTTTTTTAAGCCTGGCAGCAGTCGCTCGCCTACACTCTCAAGCTTACCACTCGGTAGAGTGTCGCCACGGTCAGATCTTCGCTCCATCGTGTGCCTGCTCCTACAATACGTAAAATCCGAGATGGCGTCCGACTCCATAGTCCTAACGGCATCAGATCATCTCTCCCCCACGATCAGCGCGAGTTTGCATTCTCTGCAACATATCGTGCCAACGGCCCAATCCTTGTGATGTCTTCCGCATCCAACAGGGCCAAATCCAGTTGTATTCGAAATTCAGCTTCGATGGCGCTAATCATCTCGAGTATTCCGAACGAATCAATCACGCCGCTTAACAGAAGATCAAAATCATCTGGAATTTCCGTTAGGCTTAGTTGCATGGCTATGATCGGCTCATAGTATCTCGCTAACAGAAACTCCTGAACGTTGTCTGGCGTGACATCCTTCACCTGTCTCATCGAGTCCATGGGGCGTGTCAGTTCACGGAAGACCGAAGATAAAAATAATCCTTAAGGCCGTCGAAGCGCCAGGATGTCGCCTGATATAGTACAGCGAGGCCGGTGTTGATCTGGTTGATCCAGAGAAACCCGGCGCGAATGCCGCGCTGATTCATCACGCCATAAAAATTATTTTGCAATCGAAGAAAATCGAGACCGTTACCGCTCAAGTTGTAGACATAATTGTAGTTCACTCGCGGGCCATCAAGCTGGTAACATACTGCGCCGAGGATTCGGCCGGCCTGGCGGTTGACGATGACCCATTGATTTTCCACGTACTGCTGCAAGCGATTTTTGGTTGGCAGGTGATCGGTGTATTTGTTGAAAGTCTCAAAGAGATCCTCGTAGAGCTGGTCCACGTCGGCAGCGACTGCGTATTCCAGCGCCGGATTTGGCCGCTGTCGGGGCAATCGATAGGTTATCATGCGGCGGTAAGTAGCGATGCGACTGAATCCGGATTGCTGAAACGCGGCGGCGATGTTTTCGTCGAGCGTTTCATCGACCGCCTTCGTAAGGTAACCAGCGACTACGTCGCCTGGCAAGTCCACGTCACGCAGGATCCGCTCGAGCTCGGCTAGATCGCTCGTAAAAAAATAGAGCCGGAAGAAATCGTGTTCGTCATTGGCTAGCAAGACACTCCGAGCCGTTGCGGCCGTGAGGATCTGTAGTCCCACCATTTCCTGGCGGAAATAGTTCGTGAAAAAGCCCCCGGTGCATTGGGCTTTGACGCGCGCCATCTGCTCGTGGGCCCTCGCAAGCGTGTCTGGCTTGAACTTCATCGGCTGGCCACGTTTTCTCGCCGGTTCTTTTTGAAGCGTTCTCCGTGCATCGCATTTTCCACCAGCCTGACTCGGACGGGAATCTGAAAGCCCTGGAGCCGCTGCCGGCAAAACTGCCTGAGCTCGCGATGGAACTGCCGCGCGTCGCGCAACTCCCGAAGTCGAATCGCGGCGCACACGATCTGGCCCATGATGGCGTTTTTTTCGCCATAGACTGACACCTCTGCGACTTCTGGCATTTCCTGCACGACGCTTTCGACTTGCGCCGGGTAAACTTTCTGGCCGCCGACGTTGATGATTTCAGACTGGCGCCCGAGGATTCGAAAATAGTCTCCGTCCACTTCGACCTTGTCACCGGTATTGAACCAGCCGTCGTCAGTGAAGGGGCTTGGCGCGTTGAGATATCCGAGCATCGCCGACTCCGCCTTGATTTGGAGAATCTCGTCCACGACGCGGGTCTGAAAGCCTTCGCCCCCCAGCTTGACCCAGAGTGAATCGGACGAGCGCGATTTCGAACGCAAGATGCCGACTTCCGACAGCCCGTAAGTCTGTTGAAGCTCGATGTGGGGCAGCACCTGATGAAACCGGTGCAGCGTGCTCTCCGGCATCGGCTCCGTGCCGTAGGTGACAATTTTTAACGAAGACAAATCGTAACGGCGATACGCTTCGCTCAAGAGGATAAGATTGATGAATGTCGGCGAAGTGGGCAATAGTTCCACTTTGTGCCGTTCGACTGCGCGCAACACGGTGTCGGGATCGCGATCTTGCACGGTCACGATGCATCCCGCGTTGGAGAGTTGATATAGCATCGTGTTGAAGCCGCCGATGTGGTCGTAAAGCAGGAACGTGATGGCACGCCGCGCATGCCGGCGGACCTTGAACTTGCCGAGCATGCCAACGACATCGTGGACGGCCGCCTTGCTCTTCCCCGTCGAGCCGGACGAAAACAAAATCAGCCCGGGATGCCCGCGCTCGCGTAGCTGCTGCAGGATTTCGTGCGTCGAGGGTTGCTCGAAACGCGTCAGTCGCGCCTCATCACACGCATCGAATTCGAGCAACGCCTCGACTCCAGCAATCGCCATGAACTCGGCCTTCTTCGCAGCGACAGAAGACGTCAAAGGAACCGCTATGCAGCCGTTTTCAATCAGCGCCAGCATGAGCGCGATCGCATTTGGCGAAAAATCCGCTTCGACGGCTGTGACCGTTCCGGTCGCGATCCGATTTTCCCGCAAATAGCCGCGCCAATGATTCGTCCAGTCCAAAAGTTTGCCGTATGAGAAACTCTGGTCGTGCCATATGACGGCCTCGGACTCCGCATTTTGGCGGAACACCTCAAATAGAAAATCAATGAACATCAAACGCCTCCCAAGAAAATGACCTGGCCGGTCACAAAGTCGCTTGCGGGTTGCACAAAAAAGTCGACGACTTGGATCACATCCCGCGGCTCACCGTAGCGCTTGATTGCCTGGCGCTCGATCAGTGCGTCGAGCTTCTTGGATGACACACCACCGATGAGGTCGGTCTTGATCGGCGTGGGACCGATCGCGTTTACGGTGACGCCGAAGTCAGCGAACTCGCGCGCCAGAATCTGGGTGAGGGAAATCACAGCGGCTTTGGAGGCGGCGTAGACCGCTTCGCCCTCCAGTTTCAACGGGACGGCCACAGTGGCGAAATTGACGATGCGCCCGTAGCGGTGGAGCTGCATTAGGCGCGCGGCTTCGCGGCAGAAGAGAAACGTGCCCGTGAAATTCGTCTCCATGATCTTGTTCACCGTCGCGATGGGAGTGAGAAGCGAATGGTTCATCGAGGCGACGCCGGCGTTATTGATGAGCACATCCAGCCGGCGTTCCTGCTTTCTGATCTCCGAGAACATTCTCTTGACCGCCGACTCATCGGCAACGTCGAGGCAGCAGTGCCGGTAGTGCGGGAGCTCACCTTCAAATGGGGACCTGCTGCAGCCGACGACGTGGCAGCCTCTGCCGGTGTAATGCTCGACCAGGGCGCGACCGATGCCCTTTCGCGTCCCCGTAATCAAGACGACCTTATTCGCGGCCATTTCGGGCGTCTATCATGAGGATGCCGATGTAATCAGCGAGCGACTGGATCGAGCGGAACGGACTGGCTTTCATCGAAAGCGCCCGCTCGTCAGCCAACGTCAGTGCGACGCCAAACGTGTCCTCCACCTCCCGTTCGATCGTAACAATCAGATTCACAAGGTGCATCGAGTCGAGAACCGATTCCAGACCCAGCAGTCGCGTTTCCGGCGCCTTCATGAGCTGCCGACCCGGTGGCAATTCGCCATTGATCCAATCGACCGCCCGGTAAATCGCGGCAAGGATGTTTTCTGGGTCATTCATGTCTTGACTAGGAGTTGCTCGCGCTCGAGACAAACTGTAGCCATGCCGGGATGCCGGCAAAGCGGAATCCTGTGGTGGATCACCAGCAATCGGTGAGCCGGGGTAGTTCCGCAGATTTAGGTCGCGCGCATCGCGGCAGTTAGCCCACTCTTCCGTAACTAACTATCCGTCACCTTGAAGCAGGTGTCAGCAAGAAGCTCGACGGAGGGGCCGGCGCGCATGGCGGATCAGCTTCGCCACTCATATGGGATTCGTGCATGGGACTCCCCATCACAAGGATCTGACCTGCGTTATTTATCGCATGCGCTTCAACGAATACTGCGCCGAAAGTCGTAGAAGCTGCGCTGTTGAGATCTCTCATCCCCGTTTCTCTTGTCCATATAAAGGCGCGATCTCCCGATGAGCTTGTCGAAGTTCCAACCACAGCCCCCATGTCGTTGATCCCAAGCGCTCGGCTGGAGTTACCACCAGGGAGCACCCCTAGATCCTGCATTCCAGTTGCTTCAGTCCACAAAAAAGCGCGCATGCTGCGTGGACCTTTCGAATATCCAACGACATCTCCATTATTATTGATTGCGCTCGCCTCACTCGACGTATCTCCCGGCAGCGTCCCGAGATCGCGCACATCGCCGGTTTTCGTCCACAGGACGGCACGGTCGCCGACCGCGCTCCCAGATGTGCCGGCAATCTCGTCCGAATCGTTAATGTCACAGGCGCTGCTCTTGTTCCCACCCGGCAGAACGCCGAGATTGTGCACCCCCTTGTTTCGCGTCCAAAGGACAGCCTTCGTTCCATTCTGGCCCGAAGAGTAACCGACCGCGTGGCCGTGTGTATTGATGCCGAAGGCTTGTCCACAGCTGTCGCCAGGCAGCAGCGGAAGCTCCCGAAGGATGCCCTTAGGTGTCCAGACAAATGGAACTATCGACTGAGCAGTATTCGCGTCTCCAGCGACTTCTCCCGCATCGTTGATACCCGAAGCGGAACTATATTCGCCGCCGTGAAGCTTACCCAAATGCTTTGGGTGGCGATGGTTGCCGCGGTTCCAGATGATAGCTAGAGTCTCGCCTGAAGGAGAATCACCGCCTTTCCCCGCTACATCGCCGAAGTTATTGAGCCGGCTGGGAATCCCAGTAGAAAGCTCCGATACGGTGTACTCGATCGTCTGGCCAAACGTGTCGCAGCAAGTAACCATTCCTATGGTGAGAGATAGAGCAACAGTGACTACACTAATCATATTAATTTTGTTTCTCCTCAACGGTTGCAAAGCAGAGGTAGGATTTCTCATATATTGTGCGTCGGTGTCGGTGTTCATATCGTGCCCTCAGTGGTTGGTCCTCGCACTATCAATATTCGAATAGTCCGAATTGCCTCCAGAGTTGTGAGCACGAACTCGATAGCGATATGTAGTTGACGCGTTGAGTCCGGTGTCGGCATACGTGGTGACATTTGCGCCTACAGTCGCAATTTCCCTGAACGACTTGCCACGCCTCGCGCGTTCCACCTTAAAGCCCGTTTCGTTGTTCGAATGGTCGGTCCAGGACAGGTTGATTTGGCTAGATGATACTGCCCTAGCCGTAAGGTTTGTCGGAGCTGCAGGGGTCGGGGTTGGCGTTGCTGTAGGGCTCGGCGTTGGTGTAGGACTTGGGGTTGGTGTAGGAGTCGTGCAGAGGCTAGTAGTGTCAGCGTTTGCCGTGTTTGAGTAATCAGAGTTTCCTACGTTCTTGTACGCTCGCACACGAAAATACCTAAGCCCGGAGCGCCTAAGGTTACTCACGTAGCTTGTCACATTTGCTCCGACTGTCGCAATCTGGTGCCAGTGAGTTCCGTTCCTGTGTCGTTCGATCTTAAATCCTGTCTCGTTGTGCGAATTATCAGTCCAGCGAAGCGTGATTTGGTGGCAGGCTGTAGCAGTAGCCGTAAGGTTTGAAGGCGCTGCCGGGGGAGTTGGTGTTGGGGTGACCCTTGGCGTTGCGGTGGGCGTAGGAGTTGGCCTTGGTGTTGCGGTCGGGGTCGGCGTAGGAGTCGGCCTTGGTGTTGCCGTGGGCGTAGGAGTTGGCGTAGGACTCGGCCTTGGTGTTGCAGTCGGTGTCGGCGTTGCAGTGGGCGTGGGTCTGGGCGTGGGTGTGGGTGTGGTACCACCGATCTGGACAATCTTTGCTACCGAAGGAACGCCGTTCGAATTCAGGATAAACAGCATGTAGTAGCCTGGCGGAGTGATGTTGCGGTTGGATGGAGCTGTCACGTTGAGGGCGCCTGTCGCTTGCGAGAACAAGGGTCGGCTGATGCGCTGACCCATATTAAAGCCATGTGTCGTGGAAGAAAGGGCGATCAATGTGACCTTGGAAATGCTCGTGGCGTCGGGTGTGCCCACGAAAAACGACTCCCCGTACGCAACGCTCGTGGGCGCTGACGTGATAGTTGGACGGGAGCCCAGGAACAGGTACGGAGGCGAATATATCTCTGCTGAGGCTCCCGCATCGCCGCCGGCTGACAAGACCCGCCCGTCGGGCAACAACATTGCGATGGAGTGATAGGCGCGGATCTCGGTCATGGTCGCCATCCTTGTCCACGTGCCAGTTGCCGGATCCCACATTTCGGATTCGTATGCTGGATCGGTCGCCGTACTATTTGGACTCTCGGTTCCTCTGCTTCCCGCAGTCACCAGCACTTTACCGTCCGGAAGCAATGTGGCATTGTGGAGTTTGCGTCCTCCCGTCACCATCGATCCAGTGTACTGCCAAGTGGGATTTGGACTGTTCAGGTCAATGATCTCTGCGGTCGCCGTTGGATAGGTGGTGCAATCGGCCGAGTAAAATCCACATGGGCTCCCGCCCATGATCAGCACCTTACCATCATCGTACATCACTGCTGATCCCCAATTACGAACCCCGTAGTTGCTATTCCCTACGGAGCTCCAATCACCAGTGCCAGTAACATCAAGGTACCGCGTCGCCTGAGTCGGCCCAGCGCAGAACACCTTGCCGTTCGGCGCCGCAAACATGTAGGGATAGAAAGGCAGCGCCAGATGCGCTGTGCTCAGGTTACGCCAGGATCCAGTTGCACTCTGCCATACTTGAGGCTCGACATTGTAATTCCCCGAGGTGATCGTGCCACTGATCGCCAGCACGTCTCCGTTCGGCAGTGTGGTGCTCGTCGGATACCATCGACCGTTATTCATATCAGGCAGGCGCGTCCAGGTATCGTTCAACGGATTATACGTGTAGGCGTTGGGCAACCCCACCCAGGTGTCTAAGTGTCCACCGGCTATTAAGAGCTGTCCATTGGGCAGAAAAGCATGGCCTGAACAGAAAGGATTTGCTTCTGGTTGTGTAGCCGCAGTATTGGTGTTGGTCGATGGATTCCAAAGTTGAGGGTAAAAGCCGTTGCCGTACTGGCTCCAGTATAGCACCTTCCCGGTGGGAAGGAGATGAGCATGGACTGCCTTTTGCGGGCAGGTCATCACCGATGAAAACTGCCCGACGGTAGCAGGATCCTGAGCGCTCGCAGACGAGACTGCAATTAAATGCGCTACTACAAACCAACGCAGTGCGATTAATCGAAGTTTTAACCGCTCGGACGAGCATGATCGAGGCTTCAGCACACCCTGAACAGGAAGTGACAATCGATCGATCACGAAAGTAGAGAGTGATATTTTGTAAAGTCGCTGTCAATACTTTTTCTTCTCTTTTTCTTCTTTTTTTTTCGACAACTCGCTTTTTTTGGTCATAAGCGACGTCGGTGTTGCGTTGATCTCGGGGGGCGACTTTTCCATGTAATTTCGCGGTCTCAGGGAGTTGGCGTGGGAGTTGGAGTCTCGGTAGGCGCTGGTGTAGGAGTTTCGGTTGGAGTTGGTGTCGGAGTCTCGGTAGGCGTCGGGGTCTCCGTAGGTGTTGGCGTTGGCGTTGGGGTCTCCGTAGGCGTTGGAGTCGGGGTCGGCGTTTCGGTTGGGGTCGGGGTTGGCGTCGCAGTTGGTGTTGGGGTAGGCGCGGGCGTCGGCGTCGGGGTCTCCGTAGGCGTTGGAGTCGGGGTCGGGGTTGGCGTGGCAGTTGGTGTTGGGGTAGGCGTGGGCGTCGGCGTCGGGGTCGGCGTCGGTCCTGCCCCGAATGGTCTGATAGCAAATGACATGTAGGCCTTCGGTGATGCCTTCGCGTATGTGCAGGCAAATGTTCCAACTCCGCCAGCGGTGGACCTTGTGCCTTCGGTGGCCCCGAATCCTCCACCTCCTCCTGATGATGTCTCGTAGTTGACGCGCAACGCTCGGCTAGTGAGCGATGAATTGCTCATAATCGGAACTTGGCCGGCATTGCTGTCGAAACCCGATGTCGCGATACAGAGCACAACTCGATTCGTTCCTGCAGTAGTGCCGGGTGACCACGAGAAACTGGTGTCCGATGTTATCTCGGTTCCTGTCGTCTCTATCTCGAACGGTGTAGTCGTATCGAATGTGCCTACAGTGTAAGCTATCCGCGCTGCGCAGAAGTGGTCGGAGGCGGGCGAAATGACAGGATTACTGTCTCCCCCTTGTCTGATGCGCCACCAAACATAGAGCGCTTCTCCGTCTCCTGCGTTCACGGGCGACCCGGTCATGGCGGTCCACGCTGATCCTCCGTTATTGGCTATGGAGTTGGAGCCGCCAGAAATTGTGCTCGTGACGAGAATCTCTAAATCGCCAGTTGCAACCCCGGCTGGCTCTGCAACAGCCGCGCTAGTAATCGACGCTGTCTTGGCTCCCGTGGACCTGTAAACTGGAATAGTGGCAACCGTGACGACTACTGTATCGCTGCCCGACAGCGCACCGTCGTTCGCCGTGAGCTTAAGTGTGTAAATGCCGCCTACGGAAAAAGTGGCTGTCGTGCTCGCCGCCTTCTTGTTAGCGAATGTGGCGGTGCCGGGGCCGCTGACCCTGCTCCATGTGTAAGTTAACGCTCCCGGCGGATTCGGTAGTCCATCGTCAGTGGCCGAACCGCTCAATGTCGCGCTTAGCACACTGACGATCTGGTCAGGGCCCGCATTCACAACCGGTGCCTGGTTTGGCATTGGCGTCAGTGTTGGGGTCGGGGTTGCAGTGGGCGTAGGAGCTGGCGTTGGGGTGGGGGTAAGACTCGGCGTTGGTGTTGCAGTCGGGGTTGGAGTTGGCGTTGGGGTCGGGGTAGGAGTCGGCGTCGGGGTTGGAGTTGGCGTTGGGGTCGGCGTAGGAGTTGGCGTCGGGGTTGGAGTTGGCGTTGGGGTCGGGGTTGGAGTCGGCGTTGGGGTCGGGGTTGGAGTCGGGGTCGCTGTTGGTGTGGGTGTAGGTGTGGTACCACCGATCTGGATAATCTTTGCTACTGAAGGAACGCCGTTCGAATTGAGGATAAACAGCATGTAGTAGCCTGGCGGAGTCTTGTTGGGGTTTGAAGGAGCCGTTACGTTCAGGCCACCCGTCGCTTGCGAGAAGAGGGGTCGGCTGATGCGCTGTTGCATGTTAAAGCCATGCGTCACGGAAGGAAGCGCGATCAGTGTGACCTTGGAAATGCTCGTGGCGTCGGGTGTGCCCACGAAAAATGACTCCCCGTACGCAACGCTCGTGGGCGCTGACGTGATAGTCGGACGGGAGCCCTGGAACAGGTACGGAGGCGAATATATCTCTGCTGTGGCTCCCGCATTGCCGCCGGCTGACAAGACCCGCCCGTCGGGCAACAGTAATGCGGTGGAGTGATAGGCTCGAGTCCTGGTCAGGCTCGCCATTGTTGTCCAAGTGCCGGTTGCCGGATCCCACATTTCGGATTCGTATGCTGGATCGGTCACCGTGCTGTTTGGACCCTCAGTTCCTCTGCTTCCCGCAGTCACCAGCACTTTACCGTCCGCAAGCAACGTAGCGTTATGGAGTTTGCGTCCTCCGGTCACCATCGATCCAGTGTACTGCCAAGTGGGAGTCGGACTGTTCAGGTCAATGATCTCTGCGGTTGCCGTGGGATAAGTGGTGCAGTTGCTAGCGTAAAATCCGCATGGGCTTCCGCCCATGATCAGCACCTTACCATCATCGTACATTACTGCTGATCCCCAATTGCGAGTCCCATAGTTGCTATTCCCTATGGAGCTCCAAGCACCAGTGCCAGTAACATCAAGGTACCGCGTCGCCTGAGTCGGCCCAGCACAGAACACCTTGCCGTTCGGCGCCGCAAACATGTAGGGATAGAAAGGCAGCGCCAGGCGCGCTGTGCTCAGGTTACGCCAGGATCCCGTTGCACTCTGCCATACCTGAGGCTCGACATTGTAGTTCCCAGAGGTGATCGTGCCACTGATCACAAGCACGTCTCCGTTCGGCAGTGTAGTGCTCGTCGGATACCATCGACCGTTATTCATATCAGGCAGGCGCGTCCAGGTATCGTTCAGGGGATTATATGTGTAGGCATTGGGCAGCCCCACCCAGGTGTCTAAGTGTCCACCGGCTATAAAGAGCTGTCCATCAGGCAGTAAGACATGGCCTGAACAGAAAGGATTTGCTTCTGGTTGCGTAGCCGCAGTATTGGTGTTGGTCGATGGATTCCAAAGTTGAGGGTAAAAGCCGTTGCCGTACTGCGACCAGTATAGCACCTTCCCGGTGGGAAGGAGATGAGCATGGACTGCCTTTTGCGGGCAGGTCATCACCGATGAAAACTGCCCGACGGTAGCAGGATCCTGAGCGCTCGTAGACGAGACTGCAATGAACTGCGCTACGGCAAAGGAACCCAATGCGAGCAATCGAGCCTTTGACCGCTCCGAAGAGCGTGAGCGAGCCTTCACCGCCTCCCAAAAAGCAAATGACCTCCGACCGATCGTCGGTTGCATCACTAGTCATATCCGGAAATTGCGGAGCAAAGTTCTTGAAAAACTTGAAATTGCTGTATGGTTGGCGAAAGAGGTACGGCAAACGGGATGGCAGCTGCGATCGAGTTGATGTAAGTGGAGTCGTCATTATTAAATTACGAGTTTGTGTCGAGACAGAGGTGGAATAATGAAGGCGTAAGAACTTCCAACGCCCGATTCCATCCAAATCATCTACATTCCTGAAATATCAATTGAATACGGCGGATGCTCCCAACGTTAGCGATTCCGACGTTCTGAGCCATGACATTCAATGATGAAGACCGGAACGGCTCTACTGAGCGGCAATTGTCTTCTACTACGGCGCAAGCACGGCCAGCTTGCTACCCGTTTCTCGACGGCTAGATTGACCGCTGTTAGGACTCCGTCGCCAGCAGATTTGATATCGCTGCTCGGGATCGATTTGAACCAAATTTCGTTTCAAGAATCAGTTGCAACGCTTTTCGATCATATTTACCGTTTGCGTTTAGCGGGAACCGGCATAGAACCAGAATATTGCGAGGCAGCATGTACGCTGGCAACTTTTCCTTGAGCCGAGTCGCGAGCGCGTTTGTATCGAACCTGTCGGCCTCCAAGAAAACTTCAATTCCATCAGCACCGCGTTCTGTCGTGGGCCATCCCAAGGCAACGACTCCTTCTAATCCGGATACCTGCCTCACAGCGGCCTCCACCTCACCTAGCTCGACCCTATGGCCGAGGACCTTGATTTGATTATCAAGGCGCCCCAAGTAGACGAGCGGTTTATTCAGCGCAGGCCGACGCACCCGATCTCCTGTTCTATAGTAGATGCCGTCCTTGCCAGGAACGGAAACAAATGCCTGCCGAGTCTTTTCCTCATCCTGCCAATAACCCAGGCTCAGCTGCGGACCAGTCATGAGCAGCTCACCGTCTCTCCCGTCTTCTACCTCGCGCAACTGCTGATCGACAATCAACGCCTGCATGCCGTCTAATGGCTGGCCGATCGGCACGACTCCTTGCTCGCATTCGTTAGGTGACTTTGCATTGTCCCACCTGTATACGGTGCAGGCGATGGTCAGTTCCGTGGGACCGTAAATATTCTCAATCACGGAGTTGGGGGCTGCGAGCGCCCACTGGCGTGCGGTCTCGACGGGTAAGGCTTCGCCGCAAAACAAGGTCAATCGCAGCCCCGGATACATGCCTGGCTTGAGAACTCCGAATCGGCGCATGAACACTGCCGTGGATGGGACGGAAAACCAGACCGTCAACCGTGCATCATTTATAAATGCGCCCGGCTTGATTGATTCTTTCTGAGTTGGGCAACACACGCAGGCTCCAGCCTCCCATGCCACGAACAGGTCGTGTGCTGACAAGTCAAATGTGAGGTCGAATGTTTGTGAGACGCGATCGTTGCTCGTGAAGCCGTAGCGCTTAATGACGCAGTCTAGGTAATGAAGCACATTGGCGTGAGACACCATCACACCTTTCGGTCGCCCCGTGCTGCCGGAAGTGAAGAGCAAATAAGCTATGGAATCAGCGGCGACATCGACTGGAGACCATTGCTCGGCCACAGCCAGTTGACTCGCTCCTATGATCCGATGCGCAGGGAACTTGGCTGCCAGTTCAGTCACGTCCGCGCGATCCGGGCAGATGATGACCACTGGAATGGAGGTGCTGCATAATAATCCGTCCAACTGCGATTCGGACCCGGCATCGACGATGACCGATCGGCACATTGACCTCTCCAGCATCAGCCGTGTTCGATCTATTGGGAACGTCCGGTTCAGGGGTACGTATCCATAACCGGCCATCAAAGTTCCAAGCACGGCTGCATACGCCGTCTCAGAACGGTAAGCGAACACGGCGGTCAGCGGAACTGCGCCGGGCGCAGCGCTCGCTTGAAGAGTGGCTGCCAGACGCTTTGCAAGGTAAGCTAATTGCTGGTAAGTCACCTCACGTCCAGCGACGTCGATCGCTCCGCGGGTGGGAAACTGCTCACAAGACCGCAGAAATCCAGTCCACAGCAAGCGGTGCGATTCTGTCCTGTTACTCATTCGGTGCCGCTCCGACCGGTGGCTTAACTTAGCTTTAGCTGGCAAGCCCAACGTTTGCCGCGCGCGATATATCTATGCTTTCCAAACTTTGCCAGGTCGTACGTGTGTCCCTGACATCGCATTTCGCGTGTCCACGATGCACTGCGCCCAATCAGCAAGATCCTGGTAGTTCACGCAGTTGTGATTTGTTGCGATAAGCACAAGATCGAAGCTCTCAATAGTCGCGCGATCCCATTCCACGGATTTCTTGCCGACCCAATGCGAATGCTCACGGGTTGGCCTAATCACAGGTACGTAGGGATCATAGTACTCCAGTTCGGCGCCGCGCTCGCTGAGAAGGTCTATTAAAACGTAACTCGGTGATTCGCGCTCGTCATCGACGTTGGGCTTATAAGCAAGCCCGAGAATCAATACGCGAGTGCCTTTGACCGCTTTGCCTTGTGCATTCAAGGCATCTGTAACACGATGTACAACGTGCTCTGGCATGTGTGTATTGATCTCACCCGCAAGCTCAATGAAGCGTGTGTGCCTGCCATACTCCCGCGCCTTCCAAGTGAGGTAGAATGGGTCGATTGGGATGCAGTGGCCACCAAGACCGGGACCTGGATAGAACGGCATAAACCCGAACGGCTTGGTTTTCGCGGCTTCAATGACTTCCCAAATGTCGATACCCATGGCGCCGTACACGATTTTTAGCTCGTTTACCAACGCAATATTCACGCTCCGGAAAATGTTCTCCAACAGTTTGGTCGCCTCCGCCACGCGGCAAGAAGAGACGGGCACAATGTTGTCTATGGCTTTGCCATAAAGCGCCATCGCATGTCCCAGGCATGCTGGAGTATAACCACCGACGACTTTCGGAATTAGCTTCACCTTGCTCTGTTTATTAGCGGGATCCTCCCGCTCTGGGGAAAAAGCCAGGTGAAAATCCATACCGGCTTTCATTCCCGAGCCTTCCTCCAAGACCACGCGCAAGTCCTCATCCGTCGTCCCGGGGTAAGTGGTCGATTCAAGCACCACCAGTGTCCCTTTCGCTAAGTGCGGTGCGATCATTTCCCCTGTCTTGATGACGAACGAGATATCCGGCTCGCGATTCTTAGTCAGCGGCGTTGGCACACAAATGATCACCGCCTCAACCTCTTTAATCCGGCTGAACTCCGTGGACGCCGAGAATTTGTCGGACCCGACTAACTCGGCAATCGCCGATGGCTCAATGTGCTTTATATAACTCTGCCCGTTATTGAGAAGCTGAACTTTCTTAGCGTCAACATCTAGCCCCATCACACTCACACACGAACGCGCAAATTGAAGGGACAGTGGTAGCCCTACATACCCGAGACCCACAACAGCTATTTTCATTCCTCTGTATTAACGAGATGGCGGAGCGGCTTGCGCCGTCTCTTTGTCGGATGATGATACCGACGGATAAAAGAAGAACCGGGCATAGATGTAAGCAATCGTCTCGCCTATGACGTCTCGAATACCATCGCTATAACGCCACCAGTCCTTTGGGTCATAGTCGGGATTCGAAACTGCGATGATACCGACAGTAACGTTTTTCCCAAAAGCCTCCTTATATAAAAGCTGTGTCCGCCGCGCATGGGAATCTTCCGTCAGAACATTGAAACTGTGGATTGCTAAATTGTGATCGCGAAACCAGTCTCGCAGTGCGATCGCGGAACTATATGTCCTCTCCCGGCCAAGTACGTGTGACGGCGCCATTTGAATGACGTCCTTTGGAATTCCAAATGTTTTCAAACCTTCCGCGGCAACGCTGGCCCAGGTGTAGTAATCATTGATGTAGCCGCGGTAGCCATTCTCGGGTCCGCCCGTCGTGAAGATACGTTCATAAGACCCGTTTTTAAACTCTTCTGCTCCCGCGCGCAATGCATATCGTGGCATCCATCCCTCCACAACGAGGGCGTTTGTGTTCACGCGGTGAGTTACAGCCAGAAATGGATGAATATTCAAAAACGCGAAATAAGTGGCTACTAGACCAGCCGAGGTGACGAGTAGCCATCCACGGCACGACAACGCCCAACGTTCCTTCCGCCTAAGGGTTCCCCAGAGCTTTTGCGATGACTTATGGTAAGAAGGCATTAGATCCAGTGCAGTTGTCTGGGCATAGGATTAAGTTTCGTAATCCAAGAGGTGTTAGATCTGTCCTAGATATGGAGCCGAAGAAAGGTCAAGGGTTCCAGGTCCTCCGTCTTCTTCCTTGTGTCCCCCCGTTTTCTAACCTGTAGCTTTCTCCCGCGAACCGAAGACCGGCGGCGCCGAGGAGGAGTTGCGTCGAGATCAGAGCCGCAGCCCTCGCGCGATAAATGCTCCGCTGAATTTCCGACGTTCCCGAGTAGACCGTGCTCTCTATCGAGTCGCGCATTTCACGTTCGAATTCGACTCCGGTCAGGAACCCTGCGCCGCCGTGGATCTGAATCGCGTCGAGGCACGATTTCACGAAAGATTCCGAGACATACAATTTGGCCATGGCGGCATCCATGTCGGCCGAATTATTCTTCGGCATCAACCAGCCCCAAAACTGAAGAGGTCGGTGTTGATTTCGCCGAACCTCGCTTAAGACCCTGTCGGCGCCGGTGGAGCCGTCTCAGTTCATAGTCTTGAGCTTTTGATAATCGATCTTGTCCGTCGAAGTTTTTGGCAACGACTCAAGCGAGCAGAACAGGTCAGGTACCATATAGAGCGGCAGGTTCTCGGAACAGAATTTTTTTAACTCGATAATCGACAGCTTCGATCCGTCGCGCGTACTTGTGAACGCCTTGATCGGAACGCCATCGTCATCCGGAAATGCTAATACCGCTGCCTCTTTGACGGCCGGGTGCCGATATAACGCCACCTCGATCTCACCCAACTCAATCCGATACCCACGTTTCTTGATCATGCGATCGCGCCGCCCCAAGAATTTGTAGTTGCCATCTGGAAGTTCGACAACGATGTCCCCTGTCCGATACCAGCGGGTGTCGCGTCCAGGCAGGAAGGCCTTAGCGGTGTTTTCCGGTAAATTCCAATATCCTTCCAATACGCTAGGTCCGGCGATGCATAACTCTCCCTCGGCTTCGGCTGCGACCTCGCTACCAACTTCACTGACGACGAGCGGCTGGCAGTGTGGACACGCTTTGCCGATGGGAACCGGTTCAGTTTGGGACTCGGGTATTAAGCGCGGCACCTTATAAAACGTGCAGACGTTGGTTTCCGTTGGACCGTACAAGTTGAAATAGCGCGGATGCGGCCACAAAGACTTCAATAGCTTGAGGTATTTGATTGGAAAGACCTCGCCGGCGAATAACACGAGCCTAAGCGAAGAGTAATCGTGCTGGTCTAGTTTCCCGAACTGTGCCAGCAGGCTCAGGATCGAGGGAGCAGAGTACCAGATGGTAATCTTCTTCTCAGCAATCCACGGTGCCAGTCGCGCAGGCTCCTTACCCAGTTGTTCCTCGACCAGCACGAGTGTGGCGCCGTGTTTCAGCGACACATAAATGTCAAGAATCGACAGATCGAAATGAAATGGCGCATGCGAGGAAAACCGATCATGCTCGTTCGGTCTAAACACGTCGGAGCACCAGTCAACGAAGCAGGCGGCGTTACCATGCGACAGCATAACACCTTTCGGCCGACCAGTTGAGCCCGAAGTGTAGAGAATGTAGGCCAGTTGCGATGGGTCGGGGACAGCGCTGGGCACCGAAGGAGCCGGGCTGACGGCGTCCAGCTGGTCGAGAGCTTTGGTAAGCGGGACTCCAGTTCCGGTCCCCTCGAGAACGATCGGTTCGGGAGCAAAGCCGAGTTGGCTGAACTCTAAACGTAGCGCCTCCGCCAACCGTTTCTCAACGATCACGATTTTAACTGCGCAGTTATGAAAAATATACGCGTTGCGCGAAGCAGGCGCTGTTGGATCGGCGGGGACGTACGCGGCACCCGCTTTCATTATCCCGAATATTGAAGCAACTGCGTCGGCGGATTTTCGCATACAGATGCCCACGCGATCGCCAGGCTCAACACGCAGTTGGAGCAAGCGATCCCGCACTCGATCCGAGAGATGGGCCAATTCACAATAGCGGATACAACCGCCCTCGGCTTCCTCGACTGCGATGTTATCTGGAAACCGCGAAGCAGAGAGGTCGAGAAGCTGATGCAATGATCTCGTCGTCATTCCAATCTTCCTTGAAGCGGCATGCCAGTGCCCCGTTTCGGCGTACTACTCAATGGCAGACTAGGCTTTCTTCGATATCACGAGCCGAGCTATGTCGGATAACGTATTGAGGTTCTCGACTACGGCCTCGTGTGGCTCGATCGTAATCCCAAACTGGTTTTCCAAGAACGTCACAACCTTGAGTACAGCGATGGAATCAAGTATTCCGGTCGTCATCAGTGCAGTAGTGTCGGTTAGCGCCGCCGGATCTTCCCCTGGCAGGTATTCGTTAAGAATGAATGTTTTCACGGTAGTTTTGATATCTTGTGAGTTCATAAAGGATCCTTGATTAGGAGTGCTGGCCACGCACTCTTGCAATTGGTTAGGGCTTGTGCAGACGCGATGCTTGCTGTGTGCCTGGAGAAGCAAAGAGTACCGGCACGAGTCCTTCGTACAACTTGTCCGCGAGCAGTCGGTGACCAAGTGCCGTAGTGTGATCGTCCCATGTGGCGAGGATCAGTGAACTACGGTCAGTTACGGCGTCAAACGCTGGAGACAAGTCGATGACTTCCAGGCCTGCATTTCGGGCCATCGTAAGCATTTTGCTGCGAGCAGCTGACTCCAGACCAGAAAAATCCGCTGGCGCTGGCCGGTACATCACTAGCGGGCGAACTCCTCGCTGAGCGCACTGCTGTGCGAACCTTTGAAACGACCACTGGCATAGTTCGGTGAAATACGGTTGCAAGCGACGCTCAATCATCACGGCAGGCATTTTCCCGTCGACATGGGCTCGGCGCACAACCGATTGCACCACCTCACGATAACTTGGAGACAGTTCAACACCCTGGATAAGAGCCTTTCTTATGTGCGAGGCGATAACCTGCTCATCGACTGCTGTGACTGACAATATCGCCGCGTCCGGCTGAAACTGAAAGCCTTCCTGTTCAAGACGCAGCACCCTTTGAAGAATGCTATCGGCGGAGACAGATAGGTTTAAGATCTCGTAGCGTGAATAACGCGGGTCTGGCACGCGAGTGTTGAGTCTATTTTCGACGAGATTCTCGTACGTCTGGTCATCCTTTACCCCCGTGCCCATATCGTTCGAGGCCCCTAATAGCACTATTCGATATGTTTTCGCTGGCTTGGCCCTCTGGTATTCGCGATCACGCATTCCTAGGGAATTAGATGTGCATGGGGTGCCTCCGAGAACCGTGCTCATCGATGGCACGAGATCTTTTAGTAAAAAATCGGATCGCTCGCGAAAGAAGGCTTTTTTACCCTTGCTCCATCCCTCGGGCTCTTCGGCATTATGCCAGCGCCAGTTGTCCATCCCGCCGACGTCTAGCTCCTCATAATAGCCGCGGCGCTGCTGATCCATATCGCGCGCGTTCAACACGTCGCCATGAAGCCGCGCTACCACAT
>WNFX01001693.1_pt1 | contig 22532 bp, 18 predicted proteins | sample 5400111 | NCBI WGS metagenome assembly WNFX01 (sample SAMN13153363, study PRJNA577476) | soil metagenome | isolation source: 40 cm soil or saprolite under grassland replicate 1 | place: USA:California | collected 2016-06-15 | reverse complement strand
CGCCCAGGGCAACGTCTTCCGCCCTCTGTTCACGCTCGCGAGCCCGAGCGTCGGCAGCTTCCCCAACCCAAACCCGACCGACGTGTTCATCAGCAGCGCGGGCTGAAACGCCTCGCCCGCCGGCACCAGCGGGGAGAGGGCCCCAGACCAGGCCCTCTCCCCGCTTTCCTGTGGGTGCCGGATATTCAGTCAGCTCAGGCAGCCTGGGCGTACTCATGGATCAGCCCACCAACTCGATCTCGCCGCACGACTCTCCGCACCGGCACAACCTGTGGGTGCCAGAAAGTCGATCGTCGTGCTGAGCTGCACGTTCGCGCGGGAGGTCGTCTAGCCACGATGATCGGCGCATGACCCTGCGACTGCTGTAGCTGCTGTTGTGCCAGGTGGTGGGCTGGCTTGGGCTGCTGGCACGGAGTTCGGCGGCCAAGGACGCCGAGCTGCTCATGCTGCGCCACGAGGTCACGGTGCTGCGCCGCCAGGTGGCCCGACCGCGGGTCGACTGGGCAGACCGAGCCCTGCTGGCTGGACTCGCACGGCTACTGCCCCGCCCAGCCTGGCCGAGGTTGCTCGTGCAGCCGGCCACCCTGGTGCGGTGGCACCAGAGGCTGGTCCGGCGTCGTTGGACCAACCCGCACCAGCGTGGCCGTCCCAGTGTCGCGGCGGAGCTTCGCGAGTTGGTGCTGCGGCTGGCGCGGGAGAACCCGACGTGGGGCTACCGGAGGGTCCACGGCGAGCTGTGCCGACTGAGTACCGGATCGGGGCCAGCAGCGTGTGGACCATCCTGCAACGCGCCGGCGTCGAGCCGGCACCCAAGCGGTCGGCCCTGAGCTGGCGGCAGTTCCTGCGCGCCCAGGCCACCAGTGTGCTGGCAGTGGACTTCTGCACCGTGGACACGGTGTTCCTGCGGCGGCTGGACGTGCTGTTGGTGATCGAGGTGGCGACCCGCCGGGTCCACGTGCTCGGGGTGACGCCGCATCCGGTGGGGGAGTGGGTGGCCCAGCAGGCCCGCAACCTGGCCATGGACCTCGGTGAGCGGGTTGGCCGGTTCCGGTTTGTGATCCGTGATCGGGATAGGAGGTTCACCGCCGCGTTTGACATGGTCTTGCCGCTGAGGGGATCAAAGGTGGCTCGCACACCGGTGCGGGCACCGCGGGCGAACGCCGACGCGAAGCGGTGCGCGGGCACCATTCGCCGCGAGGTGCTGGACGGGATGCTGATCCTGGGACGTCAGCAACTGGTATCCGTTGGTATCCGTGCTGGCCGGGCACGTCGATCATTCCACCGTCCACCGACCGCACCGAGCCTTGGGGCAGGCATCGCCACTCGGACCCGGCGAATCAGTTGTCTTCCTGTCAGGTCCGGTTGGAAGAGCCGTGTGGCGCGATCGACCCGGTGGCTGGAGTACCAAGTACCAGTAGCCAGCGACCAAGGATCGCTAGGGCCCCGGGGCGTAGTCCTTGAACCTTCGGGCCTCCCCCTCGCTGCCCGAGACGGCGAGGCCCGGGTGGTCGAGGATGATCCTTCCCAGCGCGAACAGTAGCACCGTAGTGTCGTCGCCGGAGATCCGGACGGTCTCCTCGGCCGGGCCCGGCCCCGGCCGCCACGTGGCGCCGTCGTAGCGGACGTCCAGCCGGATGGTGTCACCGGCGAAGACGAAGGCGAGGGGGGAGGCTGGTCGTTCGGTCGCCGCCGTGGCCAGTAGCGGGAGCGAGGTCCCCAGCACCGCTGCCGTAGCCTGCACCACGTCCGGGGCCAGCGGGAGGCCCTTTCCGAGGGCGGCCGCCAGGTCGTTGGCGTGGATCCCGGCCTCGAAGGCCCACACGTTCACCGCGAGCGGGCCCGGGACCGGGCCGTAGTACATGGGACAGATCGCCGAGCCTAGGCTTTCGGGCGTGTGCTGATCCAGCTCGGCTAGCAGCTGTTCGTGGTTGCGGCGGATCGCCTCCAGGATCGAGCCTCGGTCGGGTCCGGGAGTCGGGGCGTCTGCCGCTTCGGGGACCCTCTCACGAGCCCGACGCATGGCCTCCGCCTCCAGCTTCTGGCCGTACGCGATGTGGCGGGCCAGATCCCGTACCGACCACGCGGGCAGGCGGGTCGGCCGGTCCCAGTGCTCCTCGGGCGTCCGTTCCAGCCGGACGAGGTCGGCGGCGATCTCCCGGCGAACCACCTCACGGCACGTGGTGAGATCGAGCATTATCTCCTCTCCTCGGAGTGTCGACTCTAGCGGGATCCGGCCTGGTCCGCGCGGTGGCCGGGATCCCGGCGTCCTCGGCGCTTGTGGCCAGCACCCCCATCCCCAGTGATCGGGCTTGCAGGGCCCCACGCGCCAAGAGGTCGAGGGCGCGGTCCCGATCGTCGGCCCGGCCTCGCCGCCAGAGGGCCTCGGCCAGGTCCACATACGACCGTGCCACCTGGGGCCGAGCCCCCATCGACCGATTTTGCGCCAGCCCCTCCTCCAGGTATGCCACGGCCCGCTCCAGATCGCCTGCCTGGGCGGCGAGGAGCCCCAGGTACCTCGAGGCCGACCCGAAGCACAGGGCTCCCGAGCCCGTGACGATGTTGCGTCCGGCCCACGGGACGAGCTGCGGGTACAGTGCGGCGGCCTCGTCTCGCTGCCCGGTCATTGCGCAGACTTCGGCAGCCAGGGCGACCAGCGAGGACCATGCGAGGTTGCGAGGGATGGCCTCGAACCCCCCAGGGGCGACCGAATCGAGCTGGGCCCGAGCGGCTGCGAGCTGCCCCAGCTCCGCGTACACCAGGGCCAGCGCGATCGCCCAGCTCCTTCGTTGCTGGTATCGGCGGGCGACGTCCTCCAGGTAGGGTCGTATCTCCTGGATCCGTCCCTGGTCCCGCCGAAGGATCAGCAACTGCAGGGCGAAGACCTCCTCGACATCCTGGTAGCCCCACCGCCTGCCCTCGTCCAAGAACACATGGATTAGCCTCTCGGCGTCCTCCAGCCTCCCGTCGAACAGGGCTTGCATCGCTCGCCACATCGTCGTGTACCAGCGGTACAGAGGCTCAGCCAACTCGTCGTTCAACGCCTCAAGGGCCTGCCGGTTCCGGTCGGCCGCGGTGAGGTCACCTGCCTCCAGCTGGTCTATCAGCCACAGCCTCCGGGACTCCAGCTCCATCTCCCGGTCGCCGGTGCGGCGCGCTGCCTCCACCATCTCCTTTGCCTCGGCCAGCCGCTCCGGCAAGTGCTCAGGCTCGGCCCGGCCGGCGCGATGGCACAGCAGGGCCCGGGCCAGCACCGCATCGTCTCCCAGGCGCTTGGCCATCTGGATGCTCCGGCGGGCGAGCTTGGATCCTCCATCCGCGTCGCCGGCATACGCCAGGGCCCTCCCCAGGGCGGCCTGGAGCTCGGCCCGGAGCGCCGAATCATGGCCGGCCAGCGTCCGCTCGGTGTCCCGCAGCAGGAGCACCGAAGGGTCGCCCACCGGCTCACGGGGGCGCCGCGTGTGAAATACGGCCTCCTCGTACCCGATAGCCGCCCGGGCCAGGGCCTCCGCGTCCCCGATCCACTTAGCCGCCTTGGCCGCGTCCCAGAAGGCCTCCATGGATCCATCGAGGTCGCCGGTGCGCCGCAGCGTATCGCCCAACCGCCCGAGTCGTCTGGCCCGATCGGCGAACGCCTCCTGTGGGGTGAGATCGAGCGCTCGCCGAAGGAGCAGTGCCGACGCGTCGTACGCCGCCAGACGGAGCGCCGACAGGGCCGCCCGCTCGAACCACCCGGCCGCCAGGCGGGTCAGCCCGGCTCGGTCCAGTCCATCGACATCCGCGCCTACGGTCGGGAGGGTCTCCAGCGCGGTCGCGTAGTGCCGTCCGACTAGCTCGGTCACGGCAGCCTCCGCCTTGGGAGCCAGGCCTTCCAGCCATCGGGCCATGGCCACGTGCAGGTGAGTCCGCTCCGCACGACTGAGGCTCGCGTATCCGGCATCCCGCAGCAAGGCGTGCCGGAACACGAAAGTAGTCCCATACACCACGTCTGGCTCCGGGCCGGCGACGAAGGCCCGGCGCCGCAGCGCATCGAGCTCTGCCTCCGGTTGCGTCACACCGAGCGGCCCGAGCGCAGCCAAGGGGAACCGCCGGCCCGCCACCGATACCCGCCGGGCCGCGTCCCGAGCAGAGGGGGCCAGGTCGTCGAGCTGGCCAGAGTAGAGTGCCTGGACCGTCGAAGGGAAGACGGTCTCATCCGTCAGTGCGGACAGCCGCCACCCACCGTCCGCGGGGCTCAGGACGCCCATGGCGATCCAGCTCCGTAGCAGTTCCTCGACGAACAACGGGTTCCCGTCCGAAGACTCCGCCACCGTCTCCACCAGCTCGGGCGGGAGGGCCTCGCCGACCAGGGCTCGTACCAGCGCCGCCGCGTCCAGCGGCGCCAGCGGCTGGAGGTCGAGGAGGCGGGGCCGCCTCCACGCCGGCTCCCCGTCGCCTCGGCACCACTCGGGGCGTCGCTCGAGGATCGAGGGCCGCGCCGTGGCCAGGACCAGCCGGCCCGCTCCCGTTGCGTGCGAGCCCGCGAACGCGAGGAACTGGAGGACGTCGGGCCCCGCCCAATGGGCGTCCTCGACCAACCAGAGACTCCGCCGGCCCTCCGTCAGGGCGTCCAGGCCCTCCAGCCAGGCGGCAAACACCGCCTGCCGGTCAGCCCATCGGGTCTCGTCCTCCCCGCCCTGGCGCTCCATCCCAAGCAGACGGCGCATCTCCTCGGCCACGGCCTGCGCCCGTACCTGCGAGGAGCCGGCACCGACGAGGCGCTCGAAGACTCTCGCCAGCACGCGGTCCGGATCGATGCCCGTCGCCGCGGGCTCGAGCGATGCCGAGAGCACGAGCTGGGCCACCAGCTCGTACGGCGCCACCACGTCGGGCCGAGCCCGTGCCCGCAGGATCGGAACCGCAGGATCACCCGAGTGGACCCGCCCAGCGAACTCCTCCATCAAGCGGGACTTGCCCACGCCTGGCGGGGCGAGGATCACCCATCGCTCGGGCCGGCCTCGGCAGATCCGGACCAGCGCCGCGCCCAGCCGGCGGAGCTCGTGCTCGCGTCCGATCGTAGAGGCCCGCAGTCGGCCGAGGGCGTGTTCACGAGACGGCTCGGCCCGGACCCCGATGGCCCGGAAGGCCCTGACCGGGACGGCCTTCCCCTTGAGCCGGAGCGCCCCCACAGGCTCGGCCTGGATCGTCTCGGTCACCGCCAAGGCTGTGAGCTCGCCGATCAGCACGGCCCCCGGCTCCGCCACGGTCTGGAGCCGGGACGCGGTGTTGACCGTGTCCCCGGTCACCCGCCACCCCTCCGGGTCCGCGGAGTCGATGACGCAGGTGACCTCCCCTGTGTTGACCCCGACGCGAATGCGGAGCCCAGTCCGGTCCAGCCCCGCCCGAGGCGCCAGGTGCTCAACCGAGCTCACCAGGGCCAGGCTCGCTCGTACGGCCCTGTCCGCGTCGTCGTCCCGGGCTCGAGGAATGCCAAACAGGGCCATCGCCGCGTCCCCGATGAACTTCTCCACCCTGCCCCCATAGCGGCCCACCGTCTCCCCCACCGCGTCGAAGTAGGCCGTCTGGATCCGGGCGACGTCCTCGTGGTCCAGGGACTCCGAGAGGGTCGTGAATCCCACCAGGTCGGCGAACAGGACGGTGACGATCCGCCGCTCCCCCCTGGTGGAGCCCACCGCGAGCGGACTCCCGCAGTACCCGCAGAACCGGAAGCGATCCGGGCTCTCTTCCCCGCATTTCGGACAGGTCAGCATGGGCAAAGTGTAGGGTCCCGACGCTGGAGGAGTGGCTGGGGGACTGTGGGCCGGCCACGGTAACCCTTCGAGTCGACCAGCCTCGTTACACCCTACGCACGCTTCGCCGGCCTTGGTATCGCCCATTCACCGTAGCCGCGGTCGCTTCAGCTGGGCGAGGCAGCCCGTACGTCGACCGGCAGAGCCGACGGACGTAAGCCGTTTTGAACGAGCGGATCAGCCCATACCATCCGCGCAGGCACTGAAGCTCCTTATCTGTGGCGGGACCCGGTCAACGAGGAACTTGGCTCAGATGTGCTGCTCCTTTGTTGCTGGCTGGGCACGACGGACCGAGCCGAAGGTCAAGATGGAGCGCATGGGGTGCGGAAATCCGTTCATGCAGCTCGCCGGTACTCGTGGAGCAGACCGCCAAGCAGGTCACGTCGGTGCACCCGGCGTCGGTGACCTTCACGGACGACGTCCAGACTGGCGGGTGGATCCGGCGCCTCCAATCGGAGCCCCGGTGCGGACGATGAGCGTTGTAATGCTCGACGTAGATTCGCAGGATCTGCTCCAAGTGTCCTCGCCCCACGATCAGCAGCCAGTCCAGGCACTCGGCACGAACCGTGCCAACCCATCGCTCCGCGAACGCGTTCGCATTGGGTGCCTGGACCGGCGCCAGCAGCACCTGGCGCCCTCCGAGCGAACCACGTCGTCGAAGCTGCGGCAGAACTTCGCGTCGCGGTCGCGCAGCAAGAAACGCACTCGTCGTCCCCGCTCTTCCAACGCCAGCAAGAGATTGCGCGCCTGCTGGGTGACCCAGGAACCGTCCGGGTTGGCGGTCACCCCGGCCAGGTGGACGCGGCGAGAGTCGAGTTCGATGCAGGAACAGCACCTACAGCCGTCGCAGCCAGATGGTGTCGACGGTGAAAACGTCGCATGCCACGATCCCGGCGGCTTGCCGGCGCAGGAACGCCCGCCAAGTCATGCTCGTCCGCCGTGGGGCAGGATCGAGCCCGTGGCGGCGGAGCGTGGCGCGGACTGCGGTGGCCGAGACTTGTATGCCGAGCCGGAGCAGCTCTCCCTTGATGCGCTGGTAGCCCCCAGCGCGGGTTCTCCGTGGCCAGGCGGACGATCAGCTGCTGGACGTCCTCGTCGAGCGGGGGCGGCCCGGTCGGTGGTGCGGATACGTCCAGCTCCCGGCGATCAGGCGGCGGTGCCAGCGCAGCAGGGTTTCGGGCTTGACGATGAAGCAGGACCAGCGAGCCTGTGGCAGCGCGTGGCTGACCGCGGCGAGGAACGCTCGGTCGGTCGGCTCCAGCCTGGGTCGGGTGACTTGGCGGCGCAGGACGGTGAGCTGGTGGCGTAGCACCAGGATCTCCAGGTCCTTGGCGGCGTCCCCGCGGGCAAGCAGCGCGAGCATCTGGATGGAACGGCATAGCGTGAGGTAGGGGAGTTTCGGCAGCACCGGTGTGGCCTCGGTGGTGGGGGCGTCGGGTAGCAGCATCACAGCATCGGGTCGCCCACTGACGCGAGCTGGCCAGCTCACGGGCGATGTTGGAGTTTCCGCACCCCACGGGGTGGCCCGGCCGCGGGTCGACTGGGCAGACCGGGCGGTGCTGGCCGGACCCGCGCGGCTGCTGCCCCGTCCGAGCTGGCGCGGGTTGTTGGTCCAGCCAGCTACGCTGCTGCGGTGGCATCGGGAGCTGGTCCGGCGCCGGTGGACCTATCCCCATCGGCGTGGCCGTCCGGCCATGGCGGCCGAGCTCCGCGCTTTGGTGCTGCGGCTGGCCAGGGAGAACCCGACCTGGGGCTACCGCCGCGTCCACGGCGAGCTGTGCCGCCTGGGCTACAGGATCGGGCCAGGACCGTGTGGACCATTCTCCACCGTGCCGGTGTTGCTCCGGCACCCACTCGATCGGCCGTGTCATGGCGGCAGTTCCTCCGGGCCCAGGCCAAGGGTGTGCTGGCCGTGGACTTCTTCACCGTGGAGACCGTGTTGCCGAAGCGGCTGCATGTCCTGTTCGTGATCGAGGTGGCGACCCGCCGGGTCCACGTGCTGGGGGTGACAGCGCATCCGGTGGGGGAGTGGGTGACGCAGCAGGCCCGCAACCTGCTCATGGAGCTAGCCGGCCGCCTCGGCCGCTTCGGTTCCTGCTCCGCGATCGGGACACGAAGTTCACCGCCGCGTTCGACGCGGTCTTCGTCGCTGAAGGGATCAGGGTGCTGCGCACGCCGGTGCGGGCGCCCCAGGCGAACGCCTACGCGGAGCGGTGGGTCGGCACGGTTCGGCGTGAGGTGCTGGACCGGATGCTGATCTTTGGATGTCGGCAGTTGGAGCGTGTTATTGGCGAGAACGTTGATCATTGCAACGGCCACCGCCCGCACCGCGCCTTGGGGCAGAGACCGCCACTTGGACCCGGCGAGCCCACCGCCTTGGTGACTGGGCCGGTTGGGACAGTCGCGCGACGAGATCGACTCGGTGGGTTGATCCATGAGTATGCGCAGGTCACATGAGGTGACCGAATATATCTGGCACCCACAGGATCCGCGCCCGCTCGCTCGCGCTGGCCCAACTCGGCCGGCTCGCCGGCATGCACCATGAGCGAGAACTACCCGGTGCTTAAGGGCTGCCTCCAGCAAGCCCTCCCGGAGATCGAACCGCTGCGCAAGGGAGGCAGCCGGTAGGTTACTAAGCCGTTCATAAGTAAGTTGACTTTGTTGTGGTGATCTGGTTGGGTTCGCACATGCGCGACAACGACGGCCGCAAGCTCGACCACAAGACCCTTGAGCAGCTGCGCATTCGCGCAGTCCGCCAGATCGAGCAGGGCGCCCACCCCGAGGACATTGCCGGGGCGCTGGGGATGACCCGCGCGGCGGTGTATGCCTGGCTGGCCAAATACCGCGAAGGCGGCTTGGACGCGCTCAAGGCCCGCCCAGTCCCTGGGCGCCCACCCAAACTGTCCGGCGCCCAGCTGCAGCGGCTCTACACCCTGGTCGTGGGCAATGACCCACGGCAGTTGCGGTTTGCGTTTGCGTTGTGGACCCGCGCGATGGTCCGCGAGCTGATCCGACGGGAGTTCGGCGTGCGGCTGTCGGAGCCAAGCGTGGGACGGCTGCTGCGCAAGCTCGGGCTGTCGCCGCAGCGGCCCCTGTACCGCGCCTGGCAGCAAAACCCTGAGGCGGTGGCGCGCTGGAAAGCCGAGGAATACCCCCAGATCCGTGAGCACGCTGCCAAGGTGGGCGCCACGATCTACTTCGCGGACCAGGCCGGGGTGCGCTCGGACTACCATGCGGGCACCACCTGGGCGCCGGTCGGCCGCACGCCGGTGGTGGCCGCCACCGGCGAGCGGTTCGGGGTCAACCTTGTTTCCGCCGCGACCGCCAAGGGCGCGCTGCGGTTTGCCGCCTACGACGGCAACCTGAACGGGCCGGTGTTCATCGACTTCTGCCGCCGGCTGCTGCACGACTCGCCCGGGCCGGTGTTTCTGGTCCTGGACGGCCACCCGGTGCACCGCTCCAACGCCGTCAAGCAGTTCGCCGCATCCACCAACGGGCGGCTGCGGCTGTTCTTCCTGCCGGGGTACTCGCCGGAGCTGAACCCTGACGAGTGGGTGTGGAAGAACGTCAAGCACGACCGGATCGGCCGTGTGGGTGTCAGCAACCTGGATGACCTGAAAGCCAAGGCGCTGGCCGCGCTGCACCGGCTGCAAAAGCTGCCGCACCTTGTCCAGAGCTTCTTTCGCGACCCGAACCTACGGTACATCACCGCCTGATCAGTCCACTTACTTACATTCGCCTTGGTATGGAAGGGGCAGGCTGGCCGGCCCGCCCCTTCCATAACCCCGCGCATGGCCGCCCACATGACGCTCATAGTCCTCAATGGGCCGGTACCTACCGAGGACGATGGCGCCTACCCGGGGCTGGCGGCTGGAAGACCTCGCGCTCAAAGGCGTCGGCGGCGCGCAGGATGGTGGCCTCGTCGCCGTGCCGTCCGACCAGCATCATGCCGACCGGCAGGCCGGCGGACATCGCGCAGGGCACGTTCATGGCCGGGTGGCCGGTGACGTCGAACGGCGCGGTGTTCGGGATCATCTCCAGGGCCCTGGCGACGTACTCCTCGACCGGGGCGTCGCTCGCCGGGATCGGCGTGGCCTTGAGCGGCAGGGTCGGCATGACCAGCAGATCGTGGCCGGCGAGGGCCTCGTCGTAGGCGGCCACGACGGCGCGGGCGAGGTTGTGCGCCTTGGCGTAGTAGCGGCTGTGGTGGGCGTCGGCCATCCACCGCCCGGCCAGAACGGTGAGCTTGACCGTCTCCGACAGCCGGTCGCCGCGGGCCCGGCGGCCTTCGGCGAAGGCGTCGACCAGCCCGGTGGCGTAGCGGGCCTTGGCTCCGTGGTCGATGCTCTCACCGGCGACCATGATCGCCGTCGCCCCTTCCAGCGCGATCGCGTTCCAGACGGCCATCGCGTCGCGGTGCCAGGGGATCGACACCTCCTCGACCTTCGCACCGAGCCCCTGGAAGGCCTGCGTGGCCTGCATGACCGCCCGGTCCACGTCTGGCTCGGACAGCCCCTGGTGGTCGAAGCCCTCGCGGACCACCGCCAGCCGCAGCCCGGCGACGTCGCCGCTGAGCGCGGCGGGGTAGTCGACTGGCTGCAGCGCCGAGTGCTGACGTGGGTCCAGGCCGTCCGGCCCGGCCAGCACCGACAGCAGCAGAGCGACGTCGCGGCTGCTGCGCGCCATCGGCCCCAGATGGTCCAGCGAGGACTCGATCGGGAACGCACCGGTGTAGGGCACCAGTCCCCAGGTCGGCTTGAGCCCGTAGATCCCCGACCAGCAGCTAGGGATGCGCACCGAGCCGCCCTGGTCCCCGCCGATGGCCATGTCGACCTCGCCGGCCGCCACCAACGCGGCCGATCCGGTCGACGAGCCGCCGGTGCTGCGGGCCGCGTCGTAGGGGTTGCGGACGGGGCCGCTGTCGGCGGTGTGGCTGCCGCCCGAGAAGCAGAGGCTCTCGCAGACCGCCTTGCCGAGGATGGTGGCACCGGCGTCCAGCACCCGCTCGACCACGGTCGCGTCCTCGTCGGGGACGTAGCCGTCCAGCAGCACCGTCCCGTTGCGCATCGGCACACCGGCGACGGCCAGGTTGTCCTTGATCGCGATGGTTCTGCCGGCCAGCGGCCCGCCGGCCGCACCCTGGATGCGGACCCGCCATGCCCAGGCCCCCAGCGGGTTCTCCCCCGACCGAGGTGCCGCGCCGCCGTCGCGTGGATAGCGTGGTCCCTGCTTGGGCTCCTGGAGCTGGTCGAGCCGGTCGTAGGGGGCCAGGAATCCCTCGACGAGCGCCTGGAAGGCCGGCAGCCGCTCGGTGGGAATGGTGAAGTGGAACTGGCGGGCGATTGCCTGAAGGTCCTCGGGCCCGGGACGTCGGACGGCCATGGTGCACCCCCAGCGTGCGACGGCTGTCACCGCCCTGCCTACTCGCCCACGCGGCAGGTGTCAACGCTGATAGGTAACCGGGGCCAGGCTGCGGTGCGGCCTCTTGGGTCGGGGCTTCCCGTCCAGTCCCATCGGCAAGAGATCGCCTCTTGTGCGGTGTCCTGTTCTCTGCTGAGATCAGCACGCTGGGCTGGCCGCGTCAGTGGAGAGGAGGCGGCCACATGGCAGCGACGCGCAGCCCCCAGGAGGTCTTCGACCACCACGCGCAGGCGCTCGGGGCGGAGGACCTCGACGAGATCGTCGCCGACTACAGCGACGACGCCATCTTCATCACTCGGGCAGGCGTGCTCCGCGGCAAGGACGGCATCCGCCAGGCGTTCGTCAAGCTCCTCAGCGAGGTGCCGCAGGCCGCCTGGGACATCAAGACCACCATCTACGAGGACGACGTCATGTTCCTCGAGTGGGGCGCCGAGGGTGGCGGCAACCGGATCGAGGACGGCATCGACACCTTCGTGTTCCGCGACGGCCTGATCCGGGTCCAGACCGTCCGGTACACCCTGCAGCCTGCCCGCTGATGGAAGGGGATGGCCATGCGGCAGGACATCGAGTTCGACGCCGAGAGTGTGACGCTGCGGGGCTGGCTGTACCTGCCCGACGGGGCCACCGGTCCGGTCTCCACCGTGGTCATGGCGCACGGCTTCTCCGCCGTCAAGGAGATGTACCTCGACAGCTTCGCCGAGGCGTTCGCCGATGGGGGGCTGGGGGCGCTGGTGTTCGACAACCGCAACTTCGGCGCCAGCGGCGGCGAGCCCCGGCAGGAGATCGACCCATGGGCGCAGGTGCGCGACTACCGCCACGCGATCACCTATACCCAGACGCGCTCGGAGGTCGACGCCGACCGCATCGGCGTGTGGGGAACCAGCTACAGCGGCGGCCACGTACTGGTGCTCGGCGCGATCGACAAGCGCGTCAAGTGCGTCGTCGCCCAGGTCCCGCTAGTCAGCGGCATGCGGAACATCCAGCGGCTGGTGCGCCAGGACTTCCTGGCCCCCAACCGCGCGGCGTTCGACCAGGACCGCGCCGCCCGCTTCCGTGGCGAGGCCCCGGCGATGGTGCCCGTGGTGGACGCCGACCCGCTGGCCGTCTCGGCCCTGCCCACCCCCGACTCCTGGGAATGGTTTAGTGAGACCGGCAAGAGCCGGGCGCCGGCGTGGCGGAACGAGGTCACCCTGCGCACCGTCGAGATGCTGATGGAGTACGAGCCCAGCGCCTACCTGGAGCGCATCAGCCCCACCCCGCTGCTGATGGTCGTCGCTGCCGGCGACCACCTGACCCCGACCGACCTGGCGCTGGAGGCCTACCAGCAGGCGCGCGAGCCAAAGAAGCTGGTGCTGCTGCCCGGCGCCCACTTCGACGCCTACGTGAAGGACTTCGACGCGGCCAGCGGCGCGGCTCGCGACTGGTTCCTCGAGCATCTGGGCACGCCGGGGTAGGGCTCCCTGTTGTCGTTGCCCTGGCAAGGGACGGTGCGTTTGGAGGAGGTTGGGCCAGGATGGCGTTGGCAGATGAGCTTGCCTACAGGCGCTGTTGCGTTGCGCCGACCCAGGGCATGGTGAAGCGGCAACCTCGTCCTGGATCAGCTCGCCAAGGCCAGCTCTTCAAACGCGACGGCCAGCCGTCGGGTCACCGGGGCCTCGACCGCTAGCTCGTAGTGGCTGCGGCGAACGTTCCGCACCAACGCATGCCCCACGATGACAACCCTGGCGCCACGGTCCTGCTTGAGCCCGCGCATCGGTTTGAGCCGCGCCTTCAGGTGGCCGTGATCGCACTCGACCCGGTTGTTGGCATACCGGTCGGTGCGATGCCACGCCGCCGGCAGCAGCTCCCCCAGTACCGCCGGGTCCACCGGCGCCTGATCGGTGGTGACCTCCCACCGACATGACCTTGGTCGCGCCGATCACCCGCTTGAAGAATCGGCGGGCGGCGCCTGCGTCCCGGCGTGCGGACACAAACACGTCCACGACCTGCCCGAACTGGTCGATCGCGCGGTACACGTAACGCCACTGCCCGGCGACCCTCACATACGTCTCGTCCACCTGCCAGCGAGCTCCCACCAGGTGCCGGCATGGCCGAGCCGCGTCGGCCAGCAGCGGCGTGAACCGCTGCACCCAGCGGTAGATGGTGACGTGGTCGACCTCCACGCCGCGCTCGGCGAGCAGTTCCTCGACGTCGCGGTAGGACAGCCCGAAGCGCAAGTACCAGCGGACCGCGACGATGATGACGTCGGGCGGGAAGCGGAAGCCAGCGAAGGCGGACCGTGGAACTGGAGTAGGGCGAGGGCGGCGGGTTCGCATGCCGACAGCCTCGCTGCTCCAAGCGGTCACGGCGAACGCAACAGCGCCCCGGCGACGATCCGACCAGCGGGTCGGTCCGGCGCCTCAAGCTGGAGCGACCACATCGCGGCCTCGCGTTGAGCGTTCCCTTGCCTGGGGAGCAGCGTTCAACGGACGGCAGCGCTCAGGCGGGCAGGCGTCGTGATATGCTCGGCGGCCTCATCCGCGGGTATCACGTGGTCGCAGCATGATCAATCCGCATATCCGCGCCCCACAGCGCTGTTCCCGGCGAGGCTGCCAGCTCTGAACCCGGTAGTTCGACCCCTGCGGTTGCGCCGGTCACGAGCCGAAAGACCGCGAGCACGATCCCTCGGTCGGAGCTGTCAGCCGCGTGAACTGCTGACTGATCCCCACGAGGGTGTCGAGGTCATCACGGTTGTAGTCGATGAGGCGATCGCGTAGGCCAGGGTCGCCCGTGCGCCGATACCGGTCGTGCAGGGACCGCGCATGGCGCCCATCGGCCACGCCGCTAAGCCGCGGGATCCCAAAGTATTCGGCCACCTCCTTCAGACCCAGACGGGGAATCGGGAGCCGCACGTGCTGCCGTGCGTAGGTGAAAAGGTCGATGTGGCGCTCAAACAACGGGTCCAGGTTCACCCGAGTCCGCAGGCTGTTCGCGGCGGCCCGCAACCGCGGGCCCTCGGCACTGTCTCCTGCCCAGGTGACGACCGGCAGCGTGGGACGGCAGCGCACCAGCTCACCAAGCGCTCGCAGATTGCGCTCCTCGTCGTCGGCGCTGTCAGCCCACAGCACCAAATGCTCTCGGAGGTCGCCGTTCACGACGCACGCCCCGACAAGCCAGATGAGCGACCCCGGCTCTTGGTAATCCGAGTCGTACTCGAGGTCAAGCGCGATGAATGACCCACCCACAGGAAAGGCGGCGGCATCGCCGGTGAGGAAGTCGTCGAACACGACGGGGTGGCCCACAGCGTAGCTGCAGGCGTGCTGCCGCCAGCGCGAGACCTCGGTGGCCGTCACCGCCGGGTGGCCGCGCGCCCAAAACCACGCGGCCACCGCGTGCACATCGCAGCGCATGAGATCCTGCCAGGTGGCGACGCCGAAGTCCTCGAGCACCGGGCATAGACGCGGGCGATGCCGAAGATCAAGCTGAGGTCCTTGCTTTGGATGGCTGCCTGTTGGACCTCGTCGCGCCGCACACGAGAACAGATAGTGCAGCCGCAGATGCGTGGGCGGACTCCCTGGCGTCGCGCCCTGCGGACCTGCTCGACAAGCCGCAGGACCTCCTCGAAGCGGTGCGGCCGGATCGGCACCTGCACCAACTCGGCGTGACCACCCCGGCGCAGGATGAGCCGGCCGACCGGGCTCACATCGGTGCGCGTGCGGTAGGGCTCCAGCAGCATCCAGTAGAAGGCCAGCTCAAGCTCGTCGATGCGTTGGATGTCCTTGTGCGACTTGACCTCGATGGGGAGCAGGGCGCCGCTGGCCACGTCGATGCCGTCGGGGCGGCCATAAAGCTTGAGTGTTGGGTTGTCGAAGTCGGGCGTGCCGAGCAACCTGATGTCGTCGCGTAGCAGCCTGCCGACCTGCTTGCGGTCGGGGGCGACGGCAATGGGGGTGGTGGAGGCCTGCGAGATCTCCTTAACCGCATGCTCCTCGAACGCGTGACCTTCCAAGAGCCGCTGGCGTTGGGGCTCGTCGATGATGTCAGCCGGGTCGATCTGTCCCTTGTCCAGCAGCCAGAAGGCGTACGGGCAGCGGACGTACTGGGTCATGTCCGTCTTGCTGACCCAGTCGCGCGTCCTGCGCACCACCCTTCAACTCCTCCACCTTGCGCTCGAACCAGATCTGATACGCCAGACTCGTCGGCGACTTCGCGGTCGGGTCGCTGTCAGCAAGGTAACCGAGCGGCACGACAAGACCGTGTGGGCGCCAGGTATTCGGTCAGCTCATGCGACCTGCGCATACTCATGGATCAGTCCACCCAGCCGATCCTGTCGCACCACCCTCCCAGCCGACACGACGACCGCCGATTCGCCGGGTCCAAGCGGTGGCACCCTGCCCCAAGGCGCGGTGTGGGCGGTAGATGTTGTCGTGATCGGCGAACTCGGCCAGCACCAACGCCAGGTGCCGGCGTCCGAGATGAGCATCCGGTCAAGCACCTCACGCCGCACGGTGCCGACCCAGCGCTCCGCGTAGGCGTTGGCCCCGGTGCCCGTACCGGCGTGGGCAGCACCCCGACCCCCTCGACGGCAAGACCACGCCGAACGCGGCGGTGAACTTCGTGTCCCGGTCGCAGAGCACAAACCGGAACCTGCCGAGGTCGTCGCCGACCGCCATCAGGAGGTCGCGGGCTTGCTGGGCCACCCACGCCCCCACCGGATGCCTGTCACCCCTAGCACGTGGACCCCGCAGGGTCGCGATCTCGATCGCAAACAGGACGTACAGCCGCTTGAGCTCCACCCGTGTCCACGGTGCAGGAAGTCCACATTCGTCTCGTCACCGAACTGCATCCACGATTGGTGATGATCGAAAACGTCGCCGGCATCGCCAATGGCCGTAGCCCCGAATCCCTTGATCCTTTCCTCGAAGCATTCGATCGGCTCGGCTACAAGGTTGCCATTCACCTGCTGGACGCCTGCGAGTTCGGCATACCGCAGCGTCGTCGACGCGATCTTCATCATCGCACAGGACAGATACTCCTCGTGGCCGCCGTTGGTGCCTAGACCCACCCACTGTGCCGTACCGCATCCGGCCTGCAGCTGTGGCCTTCCTCCTACCCCTACCGTGCTTGAGACCCTGCACGACTTGCCCAAGCTCGGTCCGGGAGAGCATGCCGAGCACCTGCTGCCGAATGCCTCCACTATGCGCCTGAAGGGTGCGCAAAGTCGGACGTGGCCTCTGAGCTGCTGTTCCCGCCAGACTGCAACTCGACGCTGAGGCTCTGTCGACCCCTCGGAGGCCATCCTTGGTGCTGTCCAAGCTCGCCTACCTCACGCTGTGCCGCTGCATCCAGCTGCTCGCGCTGCTGGCTCGCGGTGACGCTGCCAAGGATCTTGAGATCCTCGTCCTGCGGCATCAGCTCGCCGTGCTCCGCCGCCAGAGCACACGACCCAAACTCGGGCCCGGCGACCGCGCCCTGCTCGCCGCGGTCAGCCAGGTGCTACCCAGGTCCCGCTGGTAGTGCTTCTTCGTCACGCCCGAGACGCTGCTGCGCTGGCACCGGCGGCTGGTCGCCGGCGCATGGACCTACCCGCATCGCCAGACAGGCCGGCCGCCGCTGGATCAGGAGGTGCAGCAGCTGATTGTCCGCCTTGCCAGGGAGAACCCCCGCTGGGGCTACCAGCGTATCCAGGGCGAGCTGCTCCAACTTGGCGTGCGCCTCTCGGCGACGGTGATCCGCACCACGCTGCGCCGCCATGGGCTGGAACCCGCTCCACGGCGGGCGGCCGCCACCTGGCGGGCATTCCTGCGCCAGCAGGCCGCCGGGATCGTTGCGTGCGACTTCTTCACCGTCGACGCGGTCTGGCTGCGGCGGCTGTATGTGCTGTTCTTCATCGAGCTGGACACCCGCCGGGTTCACCTGGCCGGCGTCACCACCAACCCGGACGGCCAGTGGGTGACCCAGCAGGCCCGCAACCTGCTGTTGGTACTGGGCGAACAGGGCCGGCGGGCTCGCTTCGTGCTGCACGATCGGGACGCGAAGTTCTGCCGCAGCTTCGACGACGTGTTCCGCTCGGACGGTGCCGAGGTGCTCTTGACGCCCGTGCAGGCGCCCCGGGCGAACGCGTACGCGGAGCGCTGGGTGCGGACGGTCCGCGCCGAGTGCCTGGACTGGCTTCTGGTCGTTGGCCGTGGCCACTTGCAGCAGATCCTTCGGGTCTACGTCCAGCATTACAACCGCCATCGTCGCCACCGGGCGCTCATGCTTCGTTCGCCAGACCCGCTCGTCCGGCTGACCATTCTTGGCGAGGATGACCGAGGCGCCGTGCGCCGACGCGACCTGCTCGGTGGTCTGCTTCACGAGTACCGGCAAGCTGCATGAACGACTTTGTGCACCCCACAAGCTGGGCCGGGTGGGCCGTTCCGCGACCGCCGGCCGCAGCCGGCTGTCCTGCTATCGCCCGCTTTCGACCGGCGGGCGCCGCGTAGGGCAGTCTCCTTCTTGGAGTTGTGCGCCATCGCGATCGTCCCGCTGCAGCGGTACGGCTGGGTCCGCGACCTCGAGTACGACGACTTCCCGTCGAGCTAGACCGCCTGAACCTATCGGTCACTCCGGTGTGACGACCGGCGGATCGATCTCCGCGAGAAGTGCGCGGAGCTGTCCGCCAGTGTCTAGCCGGTGTTGGTCGAGGCATTCTCGAAGCTCGACCACCAATTTGCGAACCTGAGGCGCGACCGAGGAATTCAACCACGACGTCGCTCGTATCCAACGAAGGCTGTAGTGCAGCGCAAGTAGGCTGGGCTGCTCCGCCGCGCGAACCAGCTCGAGCTCACGCCTTGCAGCTTCCAATGCCCTGTAGGGGTCCCTCTGGCTGCGCTCACCGCCCAGGTACGCGATGATTCTATCGAGGGTCCAGTCGCTGGTCATCGATCCTATGGTGGTGTCCGACTCGCTAGTGGACCGATCCTCCACGGTATCCAGCCGCTGCTCGATTCGGTGGATGATGCCCTTCTTCTCTGCGAACGAGGCGGCTCGGTCGAACCGGTAGGCTTCGGTTACCACCGGCTGCTGCCGCTGGTCCGTCAGCTGGGCTGCCAAGCTATGGACAGCCGTGCGGCGGCGCTCGAGCGCAGTGCGGATGCCGATCGGGACAGCCCGCCGACCATCATCGGTGAGGTCGAAGGTCTCGGGCTTGAAGAGGAGGGCGCGCATGTCCATTGCGTATCCGTCGACTTGCGCGAGCAGTTCGCGGAACATCTCCGCAGCGGTCTCGCCGCATTCAGCGACCACGAGGTCGGCTTGTACGCGCAGGCTCTCGCGCGCAGCGATGGCACCGTCGTAGCGCTGGAACCACGACTGATCCATGCACTCGTCGACCGGTTCGTGGAATGTCTTTCGCTCGAAGAGGGTCGGCAGCTTGGGGAAGACGCTCGTGACTGGTTGGGAGCCGATCGCGGCCAACCTCCTCTGCAGATCGTCCCATTGATCAGCGAAACTTGTGGGAGTTTTCGGTTTGATCTCGAGGTAGCTCAGGAGGCTGTTCACGAGGCGAAGCGTGTCCTCCATCGTTGCCACCGTCGACTGGTAGGCTGCAAGGGGACCAGGAAGCGACGCGGGGCTGAGGTCAAGCAGGTAGGTGAAGATCCGCGCCTCACGCCTATGGAGTGCCACTGCGGTGGCGAGGGCGCCAGCTTCGAATGCAACCCAGTCGGACTGGAGGCTCTCGGGGGTAAGGCACACCAACCCAGCATCGGGAGGAATCGTCAAATTCTGTGGATCGCCGGTGAGGGCATGATCACGCGGCGACCTTGGTGACGTCCTCGCCGGCCTCCTTGTCTGGTGTCTGGTCGGGTCGTTCGATCAGCTTGCCGCCCTCGAATCTCGCGCCGGCCCGGACCGGCGCGACCAGGTGTGGGCCGTTGACCGCCCGCCAGCGGCCCTGAGCGGCCTGCAGCAGCTTGAACATCATCGCCAGCCCGGTGTCCCTGGTGCCCGGCCCCTTGGTGACCCTGGTCCTGGCCCTGACCGGCGAGAACGAGCTCTCGATTATCCGGCCATGGGGGTCACGTCAAGGGGAAGCCGGCTGTTGGGGGCGCGTGGCCAGCCGGGCGAGGTGGACTTCGAGGTGGGCGATGACTCGACCGTGACGCTCGGCCTCGCTGGTCCAGCCTCGCTGCTCGGCGTCAGCTCGCAGCTGGTGGATGTCGGCAAGCTGTGCTTGGAGGATGCCGGTGAACTGGGGTGCGGGCACGAAGTTGTCACACTGCTCACAGATGTTGGCATACGGGCAGGCCTGGGCGGCCAGGTGGCGGGAGCAGTAGCCGTGCGCGACCCGGGTCTTGAGGAACTCGGAGTGCAGCCACTGGACCCGGGTGGGCACCGGTGGACGTCCGGCCGGGGCGATCGGCAGCAGCCGACGGGCCTGCAGCTTGCCCATCGCCTCGTCGTAGGCGCCGCGCAGGGTCGGCGAGGCGAGGGTGGCGTAGCGCAGGGTCATCTCGGTGGTGACGTGGCCGAGCAGCGCCATCAGCGCCTGCAAGCTCATGCCGGCGTTGACCAGCCTGGTGGCGTAGGTGTGCCGCAGCTGGTGGGGCACCACCCGCAGCGGCTTTCCGTCGGCGCCGAGCAGTCCTGCTTGGCGCACGGCGGCCTCCAGGCCGCGGCGCAGCCGCCACGGTGTCAGGCGTCGGCCACGCTGGCAGAACAGGAAGTCGACCAGGTGGCCGTCGCGTGGGTGCGGCAGGGCCCGTTGCGGGCCGCGCACGGCGGCCCACTGGTCGAAGACGGCGACGGTGTCGGCGTCCAGCGGCACCGAGCGCTCGGTGGCGAGCTTGCCAAGGGGGACGCGCAGCCAGGTCCCGGCCGGGCCGTAGTCGACGATGCTGCCAACCTCCAGGTCGAGCAGCTCGCCAAGGCGCAGCCCGGTCGCGCGCAGGATCAGCAGTCCGCAGCGGGCGAACGGGTCGCCGAGGGTGTGCACGGCTGCCATCAACGCGGCGTCGACGTCGGGGGCGAGCGCGCGGGGCAGCGGTCGGGCCAGCCTGGGCACGTCGGTGGCGAACACCAGGCGGCGCTGTGGCCGCTCCGCCCAGCCCCACAGGGTCAGGTCGTCGAGGAAGTTGCGCACGGCCAGCACGGTGGCGTGGGCGACTGAGGCCGCCACCGGGCGGGGGCGGGCCACCCGCCCCCGCCATGGCCTGGTCTGGTTCCAGGCCAGGAACGCCTCCAGGTGGGACCGCTGGAGCTGCCGCAGGGAGGTCACCTGCGGGAAGGCGGCGCCCAGGAACTCGCCAAAGCAGATCAGCGCTTCGGTAAGCCCGTTGATCGAGGAGGGCCGCAGAGCGGACGCTCTGGTTTGCAGGTAGCGGACCATAACCCGGCGGATCTCGGGGGCGGGCACGGCGGCCAGCCGCCCGGCGATGCCAGCCCCGGCGGGCCCGCGGGTCGGGGGCAGGTCCAGGATGCGGGCCTCATAGAGCAGCTGGCGCAGCCCGTAAAGGCGTGACCGCCAGGTGCTCCTGGCCCAGCTGGAGGCGACCGGTGATGCGTCGACCGCAGCCGCGAATTGGTCCAGGTCGGCTTCGGTGAGGGCGTCGGTGGTGCTGTGGCACCGGGCGAGCACGACCGGGAGGAACTCGACGACCACCTCCACGGTCTGGCGGGGCGACCAGCCAAGCCGCTCGGCAGCCGCCCGGACGGCGGTGAAGTCCCCTGGCCGCAGTCGCTCGGCCGCCTTCCCGAAACCGCCCAGACCCTTGGCCAGCAACAAGTCCAGGTCGACATCGACCCCGCCGGTGAGGATCAGGTAGGTGACCAGTGACCACGCCCGGATGCGGCCAAGGTCGGCCAGACGGGCGGCCACCGGGCGGCGCATCCAGGCATCCAGGTCGGGATGGGCGGCCAGGAACTGGCGGGCCTGCCACAACCGGTCGCGCAGGACCCGGTCGCTGACCCCGAGGGTGTGGCACCAGGCTGCATAGCCGTCCAGCAGCGGGTGATCGTCGGGGGTGGCGACCCGGGCGACGGCGGCGGTCACCTGCCGAGCACCGCCTTGGCCGCGGCGTACTCGGCGGCCAGATGCTCTGCCGACAGGTGCACGTAGCCGGCCGTGGTCTCTGGGCTGGCGTGACCCATGAGCTCACGTAGCACCAGCAGGTCGATGCCGGCGGCAGCCAGCTCCGTGCCGTAGGTGTGGCGCAACCGGTGGGGCCGCACTCTGATGGCGCCCGAGGTGGCACGGTGGTAGCGGAAGATGCGGCGCAGACCAGCTTCCGACAGCGGCGCCCCAGCGGTGGGGCCGCGCAGGACCACGAAGCACTCCGGGGTGGCCAGCCCCGGCGGACGCTCGGCGCGCAGGTAGGCGGCCAGCTCAGCGAAGAACGCGCCATCGACCGGCACAACCCGCTCACGGCCGCCCTTGCCCACCACCCGGACCCGCCGCAAGCCCTGGTCGACATCGGCCAGCCGCAGCGAGCGCACCTCCCCGGCCCGCAGCCCACCCAGCACCATCGCCAGCGTGATCGCCCGATCCCGATGGGTCGAAAGGTCGGCCAGGAACGCGGCCACGTCCTCAGGGTCCAGCGCCTCGGGCAGCCGCTTGGGCTGGCGGACCAGCCGCCCACCATCCCGAGCACGCCCAGCGCCCAGGTGACCCAGCACCCCGCGGACCTTGGGGCGCAATCCCTGCCCACGCCGCGGTGCTGGCACCGGGTTGTCAGCCCGCACGCCGACCAGAACCTGGTGTTCAAACAGCGCCCGTACCGCCGCCACCCGACGGTTGACCGTGGCCGGCGCCGCGCCGCCCCTGCGGGCCAGGGCGACCACGTTGCCGGCCCGCGGGTGCCCACCGGCCTGCTGCCACGCCAGCCAGTCGAACAGGTCCGAGGCGACCACGTCAGCCAGCCGCAGCCGATGCTGCTCACAAAAGCGCGCGAAGTTCACCAGATCGAATGCGTAGGCGCGCACCGTCGCCGGCGAGAACGCTCGGGCCACGAGGTGAGCGAGAAAGCCGTTGGCCGCCTCGACATCGGGCCAGGACCCCTCGAGACGGCAGTCGGCGCCACGACCCCGCACAACCGCAGCCACTGCCAACCTCCAGTGCCGGCACGAGTCTGCACCCAAGGCCCGCCAAGGTGTGGGACCTTCAGGCCACCCTGCTCCCAGGCAGATCCCATGGCCGGTTAACCGAGATCGGGTTGGTGGTGCGAAGATGCTGCCAGTGCTCGCGAAGTCGGCCCGGGGCGCGGTGCCGGCCTTTCGGCCGGTCCGTTTCCTCGGGCCGCTTCCCGAACCCGCCGTGCCCATTACTGAGCAACGGGCTCTCCACAAGCCCCGTTCTCGTGGCTCTGG
>WNFX01006820.1_pt1 | contig 22547 bp, 27 predicted proteins | sample 5400111 | NCBI WGS metagenome assembly WNFX01 (sample SAMN13153363, study PRJNA577476) | soil metagenome | isolation source: 40 cm soil or saprolite under grassland replicate 1 | place: USA:California | collected 2016-06-15 | reverse complement strand
GAGAAGGTGCTCGTGCCCGAGATCAACCTCGGGCAGCTGCGGATGCTGCTGCGCGCCGAGTACCTCGTCGACGCCGCCGGGTACAACAAGGTCCGCGGACGGCCGTTCCGCGCGGCCGAGCTCGCGGACGCGATCAGCGCGCTGGTGGACGAATGAGCGGAGGCAACGGCACGTCGGCGCTGACTGCCAAAGATTTCAAGTCGGATCAGGAAGTCCGCTGGTGTCCCGGGTGCGGGGACTACGCGATCCTGAATGTCATCCAAGGGTTCATGCCCGAGCTCGGCCTCGAGCGCGAGCGGATCGTCTTCGTCTCCGGAATCGGCTGCGCCGCCCGCTTCCCCTACTACCTGCAGACGTACGGGATGCATTCCATCCACGGGCGCGCGCCCGCGATCGCGACCGGGCTCGCCGTGACGCGACCCGACCTCTCCGTCTGGGTCGTGACGGGCGACGGCGACGCGCTGTCGATCGGCGGCAACCACCTGATCCACGCGCTCCGCCGGAACGTGAACCTCAAGATCCTGCTCTTCAACAACCGGATCTACGGGTTGACCAAGGGTCAGTACTCGCCGACCTCGCAGCTCGGAATGGTCACGAAGTCCACGCCGATGGGCTCGCTCGACTACCCGTTCAACCCGCTTTCGATCGCGATCGGCGCCGAGGCGACCTTCGTTGCGCGCGCAATCGACACCGACAAGAAGGGCCTGACGGAAGTGCTCGAGGCGGCGGCGCGCCATCGCGGATCGGCGTTCGTCGAGATCCTCCAGAACTGCAACATCTACAACGACGGGGCTTTCGACTACGTGCGGGAGGAGAAGCAGAACCGCATCCACCTCGGGACCGGCGAGCGGATCCGCTTCGGCGCCGAAGAAGAGAAGGGGGTCGTGCAGTACGCGGACGGGTCGCTCCGTGTCGTCGACGTCGAGGAGGCCGGAGAAAACTCGCTCCTCGTACACGACGCGACGCAGGTGCAGGCGAGCCTCGCGTTCGCGCTCTCTCGGATCACCTTCGAGACCGACGGCGCCGTCCCGCTCGGAGTCTTCCGCAGCATCGAGCGGCCCGTCTACGACGACCTCATGGGTCAGCAGCTGGACGCTGCCCGCGAGCAGTCCGGAGAGGGCGACCTCGCCGCGCTGCTCCACTCGGGCGACACCTGGAAGGTCGGCTAGCCCCGCCCAGGCTCTGAAGCCCGCGAATGGAGCGCTAGCGCGGGATCGGCACGTGGTCTCGTGCCAGGCTCTCGATGAGATCCGCCGCACGCTCGGTTCCGGGCGACGCCTGCGCGCCGGCGGCGATCGAGGCCATTCGCTCTGCGAGCCCGCGATCGGCGAGCAAGTGGTCGATCGCAGTCTGTAGCTCGTCCTCCTCGAACGAATACGTGGCGAGCCGGACACCGAAGCCCGTCTCGGCGACGCGCTGCGCGTTGTCGTACTGATCCCAGAAGAGCGGCAGCGCGACCATCGGCTTGCCTTCGTGAAAGCACTCGGTCGTCGTGTTGTTCCCGGCGTGCGTGAGGACGACGTCGACGAGCGGGAGGAGCGCCGGTTGCGGGAGGAACTCCTGGCCCCACATGTTCTCGGCGAGCTCGAACTCCGTGTGTTGCGGCCCTTTCGAGACGACGACACGGTGGCGGGTATGCGAGAGCGCGTCGACGAGCCGCTTCATGAGATCTACGTCCGCGGAGCCGAGGCTCCCGAGGGACAGGTAAACGAGAGCGCCGTTTCCCTCGGCGACGTGCTCGGGGAGCACGACCTCGGTCTGGGAGCGGCGCACGCATGTCTCCAGTCGGTGCCACGTCGGCCCGAGCGGCCTCGAACGCGGGTAGTCGAGCGCGGCCGGGAAGACGTAGAGATCGAGCCACTCCGACTCGTGGATGAACTCGGAGCCCCGAAGGGGTGGTGCACCTCGTTCCGAGCAGAATTGGGAGAACTCCGCGTGCGGCTCGGAGATCGTCCGCTTGTACTGCGCCCGGAAGTCGGCCCAGCCGAGCGGATCCGCGGTGGGGTAGCCAGAGAAGACGGGCGGCAGGGCTTCGTCCTTCAGCTCGAGCGGGTTGCAGGACACGATTCGTACCCAGGGACGGCCGGCGTCCAGGATCGCGGGGAAGGCGACGACGTTGTCCTCGACGATCACGTCCGGCTCGAGCTCGTCGAAGATCTCGCGCAGCCGGTCGTCGACGTAGCGCGAGCCGTCGCAGAGGGCACGCCAGGTCGGCTCGATGAACTCCGCAAGCTGATCGATCGTCGGCTTGCGGAAGACCGGCGCCGTCTCCCGGATGAAGTCCTTCCAGAACTGGCCGGGCTCCTCCTCGACCTCGGGAGCCGGCCCGAGGCGCATCAGTCGCTCCTCGAAGCCATGTGCCTCGAGGTTGCCCGCGAACGACTCCTCGACGACGAACAGCACGCGGTGGCCACGCTCGCGGAGCACCTCGCCGATCCCGACGCAGTTGTTGGTCGGGCCGAACGCACCCTCGGGGAAGAAGACGATCGTCGCCGGCACGCGTGCCTACCCTCTCATGCGTCGGCCAACGAGCCTCCCGATTGGTGTCAGACACCGTCGCAACGGCACTCGACCCTTCCGACGTGGCCCTTGTCGGTCTGGCTTGCGGCGTGCGACTGAGTGCTGTGGATGGATTGTTGCGAATCGCGCGCGAAGTGCTGGTGTCTGACACTGGTGGACATGCGTTGGGCACCGAGCCTCCCGATTGCATTCCACTGGACCGCGCAGTAGTGTCGCTTCAGTTTTCTTTGACGAGCTTGCAGAGCACTTCAGTGGAGGCTGCCGGTGTCGACGTGGGCGAGCGCCTCCGAGCCATCCGCTCGCTGCGACGGGTGACGCTGCGGACCGTCGCCGAGCGGGCGGAGCTCTCGGAGAGCTTCCTGAGCCAGATCGAGCGCGGCCGCGCCAACGCGAGCGTCGCGTCGCTCAAGCGGATCGCGGCCGCGCTCGGAGTGAACGTGGCCGATCTCTTCGAGCCGGACGGGCGGCGGAGCGAGCCACGCGTGCTCCGGCGGGAGGGCCGCCCGACGTTGAAGTTCGGAACGCTCGGACAGAAGTTCATGCTCACGCCGAGGCCGCTCGAGCACCTTCAGGTCATCGTGGGTGAGTTCGAGCGAGGCGGCTCTACCGGCGACGAGCCGTACACGCACGGCGACTCCGAGGAGCTGCTCGTGGTGCTCGACGGAATCGTGCACCTGCAGCTCGGTACCGAGATCTTCGAGCTGCGCAGCGGCGACTCGATCGACTACCGAAGCTCGACACCACACCGGCTGGTGAACGCCGGCGAGGAGACCGCGGAGGTGATCTGGATCATCAGCCCACCGAGCTACTAGCGGAGACGGGATCGACGAACGAAGGGAGATGGAGATGACTCACGGCGAGGGTTCGATCGAACGGCGGCTGAGTCGCCAGGACCTCCTCAAGCTCGCCGCGGCCGCGGGTGGCGCAGGGCTCCTCGCGGGACGAGTCCCCGCGGCGGGCGCCGCACTCGATTGGTTGGCTGCCGAGAGCGGGCAGCTGCAGGTGCTCGACTGGGCCGGGTACGAGAACGACGGCGGCCAGCCGATGTTCGCGCAATACGTGAAGCGCTACCCGCACAACAAGCCGAAGTTCAGCTACATGACGAGCGAGGCGGACGCGCTCGGGAAGATGCAGAGTCACACCGTCAGCCCCGACCTTTTTCGCCCCTACATCGGCTGGGTCAAGTATTTCGCCGCGAGCGGCCTCGTCCAGCCCTGGGACCCGAAACTGATCGCGAACTTCAGGCACCTGAACCCGTTCATGGTGAAGGCCGGCCAGTACCAGGGAAAGCAGTTCGGGATCCCCAACGACTGGGGCTTCGACGCGATTCTCTATCGCGCAGACAAGGTCAGGCCGAAGGCGCGCTCGTGGGGCCTGCTCTTCGACGAGCGCTACAAGGGCAGGATCGCCTGGTTCGACGACATCGAAATGCTCGAGATCGCCGGCTTGTATCTCGGCTTCAAGAACACCTGGAACCAGACGGACGACCAGCTCAAGCAGTCGCAGAAGCTGCTCATCTCCAAGAAGCACCTCGTCCGCAAGAACTGGTCGTCCGAGACAGACTTGTGGCAGCTCTTCGGGTCCGGCGAGGTCTGGATCGCCTATGCCTGGCCGAACGACTGGGTGCAGATGAAGAAGAAGTTCGGCCAGAAGGTCGTCTACATGCGACCGAAGGAGAAGCCGATCGCCTGGGTCGGGAACTTCATGCTCCTCAAGGGGACGCCGCGCTACCACCTCGCTCACGCCTACGTCGACGCGTGGAGCTCCGCCAAGTCGGCGAAGTGGCTCGAGGACAACTACGGCTACGGGCACGCGAACACGCTCGCGCGACCCGCCTCGAGCGACCTGCTCCGTGCGCTGCAGCTGAACGACCCCCGGGCCGTGACGGAGCCGAACGCACATCTGGACCGCGACATACCCCGGCGAGCGGTCTACGCGCACTTGTGGGAGCAGGTGAAGGCCTCCTAAGCCGCGGAAAATGCGACTCGCTTACGCGGCACACGTTCCGCGGAGAGCGGCTGGGTCCGTGAACGACAACACGGTTTCCTAATGGCTGTCGACGCAAAGGCGGCCACAGTTCGCAGCCGGCGAAAGCGGCGCCGGCTCGACCTGACGACCCCGGGCCTGCTCGGTCTGCCGCTCGCGTGGCTTGCGGTGTTCTTCGTCGCCCCGATCGCGATCGTCGCGGCCTACAGCGTGGATGCGCTGTCTCTCTACCCAGGAGCGCATCCGCTCACGCTCCAGGCCTGGCACGACTTCCTGCACAGCGCCGTCTACTTCCGGCTCTTCTGGAAGTCGGTGCAGATGTCGCTGATCGTCTCGGCGATCATCGTCGTCCTCGCATACCCGCTGGCGTACTATCTGGCGCTGTCCGGGACGAAGCGGAAGTACGTGCTTCTCCTGCTCCTGATCGCACCTTTCCTCACGAGCTACCTCTTGCGTGTCCTCGCCTGGAAGGTCATCCTCGGCAACGAGGGCGTCCTCAACACCTTCCTGTTCTGGACGGGGCTGCGCTCGCCTGATCACCCCATATCGCAGCTCCTCTACAGCAGGTTCGCCGTCATGCTCGTGCTCGGCTACATCTGGCTCCCGTTCGTTGCGCTGCCGATCTTCGTCACGCTGGAGAGCCTCGACCGCAGCTTGCTGGAAGCGGCCAGCGACCTCGGTGCCAGCCGTCTGACCGCCTTCAGGAAGGTGACGCTGCCCCTCTCGATGCCGGGAGTGCTGGCCGCCTTTCTGTTCGTCTTCATCCCGACCCTGGGCGAGTTCGTCACACCCTCGCTCGTCGGCGGCGCAAACGGCTACATGTACGGGAACCAGATCGTCGACCTCTTCCAGACGGGCTTTCCCGACTGGCAGACGGGATCGGTCCTCGCGATCTTCCTCCTGGGCGTCGTCGTGGTCTTGACCGTGGTCTTCTCGAGGTTCCTCCAGCCACGGCAAGTGGCGGCCGGCTGATGGACGTCGCGCTCTCGAAGAACGGCGCGCGGGTGCTCAAGGTGTTCTTCGCCCTCGTCGTCGTCTTCCTGTACGCCCCCATCGTCATCCTGCTGATCTTCTCGTTCAACAACTCCGACGTGCCCGCGTTTCCGCTCTCCGGTCTCACGCTCCACTGGTACCACCAGTTCCTCACCAATCCCGATCTCAGAGGCGCGCTCGAGACGAGCGCGATCATCGCCGCGCTCTCGAGTGCCGGCGCAGTCGTGCTCGGCATCCTCGCGTCGATCGCGCTCGTGCGCCGGCGCTTCCGGGCCAAGGGACCCGTGTCTGCGCTGTTGTTGAGCCCCCTCGTGATCCCGTACGTCGTCTTCGGGATCTCCCTGCTCCTTCTCTTCCACACCGTCGGGATCCCACGCTCCGTCCTGACGGTCGTGATCGGGCACGTCGTGATCAGCCTCCCGTACACGATCCTCGTGATCATGCCGCGACTGCAGCAGATCGACGTCTCGCTCGAAGAGGCCGCGTTCGACCTCGGCGCCGGCCGAATCCGAACGTTCCGCTCGATTACCCTGCCGCTCATCCTTCCGGCCGTCATCTCCGCGTACCTGATCGCGTTCACGACGTCGTTCGACGAGTACGCGGTCGCCTCGTTCGTCGTCGGGTCGAGGGTGACGTTTCCGATCTACCTCTACTCGGCGCTTCGGTTCCCAAACCAGTTGCCGCAGGTGATCGCCGTCGCCGTGGTCGTCATCACCGTCTCGCTACTGGTCGTCCTTGCCGCCGAGATCGGCCGGCGAATCGCCGAGCGGCGCCTGGGAGCCGAGGGCTAGACGACGAAGGCAGTGGACGGCGGAGCCTCAAGCGACGGCGACGTCCTGCTTCCGTCCCGCTCGTGAGCGGGCGACGGCCGCCACGGTCATCGTGACGATGGTGGTGGCGCCGGCGACTTCGAAGGCGAGCGGCGTGCCTCCGAGATCGGCAAGCCAGCCCGCGAGCAGGCCGCCGAGCGGCGCGAGACCGACGAAGGCGAAGAGGTAGAGGCCGATCAGCCGTCCTCGCAGGTGGTCCGGCGCTCCCAGCTGGACGAGCGCGTTCGCATTCGCAGTGAAGAGGGTGAAGCAGACGCCGACCGCGACGAGGAGCGCACCGGCCAGCACTGCGCTGTGGATCGGCGCAAGGGCGAGGGCAAGGGCGCCGAACCCACCTGCGCCGGCGGCCATCTGGCGCCAGCTCGCGCCGTGGGACGTGGCGGTGACGAGGGCGCCGGCGAGCGCGCCGAGGCCGAACGCAGCCGAGAGGAGGCCGAATCCCCTCGGGCCGACGTGCACCGTGCTCGACGCGAGCAACGGTACGAGCACGTTGAAGTTGAAGCCCACGGTGCTGACCAGGGCGACGAGGAGGAGCACGATCCGAAGCTGCTTGTCGTGCAGAGCAAAGCTAAGCGCCTCCAACGTCCCGCGCATGACGCCTGTGGACGCCCGCTCGACGCGATGGAGTGCGTCCACGTCCATGCTCGCGAGAGCTGCGAGCACCGCCAGGAAGCTGAGCGCATTGAGCGCAAAGCACACCCCGGTCCCTGTCGTCGCGATGACGACGCCCGCGATCGCGGGGCCGACGATGCGCGATGCGTTGAGAATTCCCGAGTTGAGCGCGACTGCGTTCGGCAGCTCGCGGGGGCCGACCAGCTGGAAGGTCAACGCCTGACGCCCGGGGGCGTCGAACGCGAAGGCGACGCCTCCGAGGGCGGCGAGGGCGAACACCATGGGAAGCGACGCCGTCCCGGTGAAAGTGACGATCGCGAGGACCGCCGAGACGGTCATTGCAGCGGCCTGCGTCGTCATCACGAGCCGGCGGGTGTCGAATCGATCGACGATGACCCCGGCGAACAGGCCGAGGACGGTGAACGGCAGGAAACGGCAGAAGGCGAGAATGCCGATCGCGAGCGGGGAGCCGGAGAGCTGGATCACGAGCCACGCGAGTGCGATGTTCTGCATCCACGATCCGGCAAGCGAGACCAGCTGCCCCGCGAAGAAGAGTCTGTAGTTGCGGTGGCGACGCAGACTCCGAAAGGTTCGCGTCTGAACTGCGAGCGCCAGGCTCGTCAAACTTCGTCTCCGAGGAGTCGATGGAGCGCCGGAAGTGCCGTCTCGATCGCCTCGAGCTCGTCCGGTGTCAGTGATCCCATCCGCTCTGCGAGCCAGGTCGTACGCCGAGCCCGCACTCGACGAAGCAGCTGCGAGCCGCTCTCCGTCAAACGCAAGCCGACCCGGCGCCGGTCCTTGCCAGAGCGGATGCGCTCGACGAGGCCCGCTGCCTCGAGCCGATCGACGTGACCAGAGAGTGCGGGCGGCGAAATGTCCTCCTCTGCTGCGAGCTCCGCGAGCGATAGCCCCGGGCTGCGCCGAATCAACCAGAGGAGCGTCGCCTGCCGTGCGGTGATGCCGACCTGCTCGGTCTCCTTGCGGAGCCCCCGGGCCAATCGAAGGACGACCGGTCGAAGATCGGCGGCGACCAGTTCCGGGCTAAGCGTAACGTCGTTAACCATTAGCCTGGCTAACGATAGCTGAGAGAAGTGCTTGCGGCGGAGCTACTTGGGCAGCGGCTCGAGCTTGTAGCCGACCCCGTAGCGGGTGTGGATGAACGCGTGGCGCGGAGCGCGCCGGTCGATCTTCTCCCGGAGCTTCCGCACGAAGACGTCCACCGTCCTGTCGCGATGGGTCGCGCGCCGGCCCCAGACACGCTGCAGGAGCTCGTCCCTCGTGAGCACCCGGCCCTGCTCGCGGGCAAGGGTGTAGATCAGACGGAACTCCGTCGGCGTCAGCTCGGCGCTCGCTCCGTCGACGTAGGCCTGGACGTTGTCCGGGTCGAGCCGGAGCTCCTCGATCTCGATCGCGTCACCCCGGCGCGGCTCGGCCTGGCTCACCCGGCGCCGGGCGGCTGCCCGGACGCGCGCGGCGAGCTCCTTGAGCGAGAACGGCTTGACCAGATAGTCGTCGGCGCCGATCTCGAGCGCGTGAACGCGATCGTGCTCGGTACCGCGCGCCGACACCACGACGATCGGTGTGCCGATGCCCTCCGAACGCGCCTGCTCGATGACTCGCCAGCCGTCGATTCCCGGGAGCATGAGGTCGAGGACGCAGACGTCGGGCCGCTCGTAGCGAAGGCGCGCGAGCCCCGTCTCGCCGTTCGCGACGCCGACGGCGTCGAAACCTGCTGTCTCGAGATGGCGGGCCATGCCACGAGCGATGACGTCGTCGTCCTCGATGATCAAGACTTTGGCCATTCGGTAACAGACTATGGCGACCTCGTGGGCCGCACGGGGCCGCGCAACGGTTAGCAGCCGGTAACCGGGTGGTGAAGCGAGGAGCCAAGCGTGTCGCTTGGCTCCTCGCGCACCTGGGTTCCGGCTCGGCTAGCCGTCCGCCTCGGTGTCCGCGTCGGCGTCCTCGCCCGCCTGCTGATCCGGCGTCGGCGAGATCTCGACGAACACCTTCTCGCAGCCGCGGATCGTCGTCGTCGGGCGCTCCGAGTGCAGGACGAAGGCGGTGTCGTTGCCAGGCCCGCAGCTGAGGAGATCGGGCTGGCCGTCCGGAGCGAGCGCGTGCAGCACGTCGTCGCCCATACCTCCGTACAGCCGGTCCGCTCCCCAGCCTCCGTACAGCGTGTCGTTCCCGCCGCCGCCGCTCACGGAGTCGTCACCGCGGTTACCGGCGAGCCAATCATTGCCGTCGCCGCCGGCGAGAGCATCGTCGTCGGAGCCGCCATAGATGCGGTCGTTCCCGTTTCCGCCAGACGCCAGGTCGTTGCCGTGGCCGGCGTAGACGAGGTCGCTCCCGTCTCCGGCCCGCACCATGTCGTCCCCGGCTCCCGCGCGCACGACGTCCGCGCCGCCGCGGGCGTAGACCTGGTCGTTGCCCGCGAAGGCGTGAATATCGTCCGCGTTCGGCGTGCCGTGCAGCACGTCATCGCCGGGCGTGCCGAGGATCACGGCGGCCGACGCGGCGGCGGCGAACGCGAGGGCGGCTGCAGCGGAGGCGACCACCGCAAGTGTCTTGAGCCTCATCCGTCACTCCCTTCCGTCGAGGTGCACAGGGGGATTGACGAACATGTGAGTTTGCGCGTCGTGAGCGGCGCGAAAGCGTTGCGCAAACCTTGTGTTAGAACGCCGTGAGGGATGGACGTCGACGCGGCACGCGGGCGAGCGCTCGTCGAGGAGAGCCGCGAGGCCGTTGTCGTCCTCGATGCGTTCGACCGGGTCGTGCTGGCGAGCAGGCGGGCTCGCCAGTCGGTCGAGGACCTCCAGGAGGGTGAGCCGTTGCCGCCGGATCTTCTGACCGGCGAGCGCGGCGTCATCCCGCTCGTTGTCCCGTACGAGGCCGACGGCCATCGCGAACGCCTCGTGTACCTGTCCCGTCAGGGCGACCTGGCGGCGTACGAGGAGTTGCGCTCGGGATTCACCGCGGCCGTCTCGCACGAGCTGCGCACGCCGCTCGCCCGGCTGCTCACGCTGCTCGAGACGGCGACGCTACCGGGGGAGGACGTCGTGGAGCTCGTCGAGCGGGCGGCCGCGGAGGTCGACCTGATCACCGAGCTCATCGACGAGGTGCTCTTCCTGAGCGAGCTCGAATCCGGAGCCCGCGTCGTGGCGCTCGGCGCCGAGCCGGTTCGGCCGGTGCTAGAGGACACGCTCGAGGAGCTCCAGGAGCGTGCGGTCCGGGCCGGGGTCGAGCTTCGGCTCGAGTGCGACCCTGCTGTCGAGCTGACGATCCGCCCTCGGATGCTGCGCGTGGTCGCGCAAAACCTGGCGGAGAATGCGATTCGCTACGCGGGGCCCGGTTCGACGTTCACGCTGACCGTCGAGACCGATCCCGACGGCTCGGTACTTCTCAGCGCCAGCGACGACGGCATCGGGGTCGATCAGGCGGAGCTCGGCCGCTTGTTCGAGCGCTTCTTCCGGGCGGACCGAGCGAGGGCGTCGCGCGGCACCGGGCTCGGACTCGCGATCGTCAAGCACGTGGTCACGCAGGCCGGGGGCACGCTGGAGGCCGCGGGCGGCCGTGGGCGCGGTCTCGAGATCCGCTGCCGATTTTCGCCCCGCTAGCCTTTGATCGGACTCGCCGGAACGTCACCGGGCGGTCGCTCGGCAGACGCCGGTGGCGAGCGACCTGCGCCTCGTGCTCGCGATCTTGCACTCGAACCTCCACCTCGAGCGCATGGGGGATCTCTGCACGACGACGGCGAAGCTCACCAAGCTCTCCGCCGAGCTTCCTGCCGACGACGTCCTGCTCGCGGGCTTTCGCGAGATGGGCGAGCGGGCGCAGGAGATGATTCGCGTCGCCGTCGATGCGTTGCACAAGCGGGACGGCGAGCTCGCGGAGTCGCTCCTCGCGCTCGACGAGCTCATCGACCGCTCGAATCGCCGCGTCGTCCTGCGCATGGTCGAGCTCGGCTCGGAGAACCTCGAGTGGAGCCTGCGCATGATCGTCGCCTCGCGCTGTCTCGAGCGGATCGGCGACCATGCGGTTGACATCGGTGAGCAGGCTGCCTTCCTCGCGACGGGCGAGTTCCGCGAGTTCACCGACGCCTCGCACGATGTCGTCGGCGAAAGCTAAGCGCATACGCGTGCTGCGAAATCGCAAGCACCGCGGCCCCTCCGCGGCCACGCTTTAGGGTCTTCGCGCGAGCGGAATCCGCGTCAGCGGATTCCGATCTTGCGCACATCGTTTACCGGATCTCCGCCACATCTTCACCGGTCCGGGTCACGATCGGCTTGCCGGGGCGGGGACACTGGCGATGTGAGCGGAGCGTCCGGGCGAGCCGAACGCCGGCGATGACCATTGTGGAAGAAGGCACCGCTACTCCCGGCATCGATAGCCGGAGGATCGGGGAGCTTGCGGTCTCCGCAGCCGGTGACGTCCGCTCCCGAGAGGCCGTCTTCCGGGTCGAGGACCTGTCGGTGACGTACAGCGGCGCGCTCGCGCTCAGCGGCGTCACCCTCAACGTCCACAAGAACGCGGTGACCGCGTTCATCGGCCCCTCGGGATGCGGGAAGAGCACGTTCATCCGCTGCCTCAACCGGATGAACGACGTGATCTCCGGGGCTCGCGTCGGCGGAAGGATCCTCTACCACGAGCGCGATCTCTACGGTCGCGACGTCGATCCGGTCGAGGTTCGCCGTCGGATCGGAATGGTCTTCCAGAAGCCGAATCCGTTCCCGAAGTCGATCTACGACAACATCGCCTTCGGCCCGCGCATGCTGGGGATGAAGAAGGACCTCGACCAGCGGGTCGAGCGGGTGCTCCGCAACGCGGCGCTCTGGGACGAGGTGAAGGACCGGCTCAAGGAGAACGCGCTCGGTCTTTCCGGCGGCCAGCAGCAACGGCTCTGCATTGCTCGGGCCATCGCGGTGGAGCCGGACGTGATCCTCATGGACGAGCCGGCCTCGGCGCTCGATCCGATCTCGACCACGCGCATCGAGGACCTCATCCACGAGCTGAAGCGCCAGTACACGATCGCGATCGTCACCCACAACATGCAGCAAGCTGCACGAGTCGCCGACATGACCGCTTTCTTCAGCGTCGAGGTGCGCGAGGACGGCTCGGGTCGCCACGGGATCCTCGTCGAGTACGACGCGACCACTCGGATCTTCACCAACCCGTCCGACAAGCGGACCGAGGACTACGTCACAGGTCGCTTCGGCTGATGGCCCGAGTCGAGTACCAGCAGAGCCTGAACGCCCTCGAGGCCGATCTGCAGGAGCTCGGTGCCGTCGTCCTGCGCGCGCTGCGCGGCGTGCTCAACGCGCTCGACTCGCAGGACGTCGAGCTCAGCGACGAGGTCATCGCCTTCGACGACGAGATCGATCTTAAGCTGACGAAGCTCGCCTCGGATCTCGAGCCGGGAAGGGAGCTCGTCGAGGGGCTCTCCGAGATGGGTGACCGCGCGGAGGAGATGGTGCGCGTCGCGCTCGACTCGTTCGCCCGCCGCGACGTCGAGCGGGCGCACTCTCTGTCCGAGCTCGACGAGCTGATCGACCGGACGAACCGACGCGTGGCCGAGAAGGTCCTCGCCATGGCCGCCACGCCGGGAACGCAGGAGTGGGGGCTGCGGATGATCGTCGTCTCGCGCTGCATCGAGCGCATCGGCGACAACGCAGTCGACATCGGCGAGCAGACGGCGTTTCTCGTCACCGGCGAGTTCCGGGAGTTCACCGACGCCTCGCACTGACCTTCACCGATGCGTCACCAGGTTTTCACAGACGCGAAGCACACCGCATCGGCCGTCACCAGAGACTCTCCGCAGCCTTCGTCAGGAGGACCATCGATGGGAGAAAGGGGTTACACCATGAAACGAGCGCTTGCGCTCGGGCTCGTCGTCGTGGCAGTTGTTGCTGTAGCGGCCGTCGCAGGACAGACGCAGTCGGCGTCCGCAAAGCCGGCGGCGGGCTCGCTTGTCGGAACCGGGGCGACGTTCCCGTTCCCGCTCATCTCGAAGTGGATTCCAGCGGTCGACAACGCCCTCGGCCTGAAGATCACGTACACGGCCACCGGCTCGGGCGCCGGTATCGCTCAGATCACGGCGCGCACGGTGGACTTCGGTGCCTCGGACGCGCCGCTCTCCCCGGATCAGCTGGCTGCATGCAAGAGCTGCGTCGTCATCCCCTGGGCGCTCGCGGGGATGTCGGTCCCGTACAACCTGCCCGGACTCGGCGGGCGGCTGAGGCTTTCGGGGCCGGTCCTCGTGAACATCTATCTGGGGAAAATCAGCAACTGGAACGACCCGGCAGTCAAGAAGCTGAATCCAAAGCTGAACCTGCCGGACAAGAAGATCACTCCGGTTTACCGATCGGACGGGTCCGGATCGACGTACGCGTTCACCGACTACCTCTCGGTCGTCAGCGCGCAGTGGAAGAGCAAGGTGGGCCGGAACACGAGCGTGAACTTCCCGGTCGGAACGGGTGCTCGGGGAAGCTCGGGCGTCGCCGGCGTCGTCAAGTCGACGGAAGGTGCACTCACGTACGTCGACGCGGCGTACTCGGTCCAGAACAAGTTCCAGTTCGCGCTGATCCAGAACCGGGCCGGAAGGTTCACCACCCCGGGTATCCGAGGCGTCACTCAAGCCGTCTCGCAGCTCCCGAAGAAGATCACGAACCTCTCGCAGCTCAAGATCGTCGACCCGCCGAAGTCGGCGGGGAAGCTCGCATACCCGATCTCGACCTTCACCTACGTGATCGTTCCGACGAACTCAGGCGACAAGGCGGTAGACCTGCGGAAGTGGGTCTACTGGGCGGTGACGCAGGGGCAGAAGTTCGGCCCACCGCTCTTCTTCGTGCCGCTGCCTGCGTCGGTAAAGGGCTTCGACTACCGCGAGATCAAGAAAATCCAATCAGGGTCGTAATCGGGGGAACGGGGCGCTCGCCGGATGACATCGACCGTCTACGAACCCGCGGCGCCGGAGGCCGATCTCCGGCGTCGCGGCATCCGGCTCGGCGACATCCTCTTCAAGGGCGTGTCGGTCACCGCGGCGGCGGCGGCGACCGTCCTGCTCGGGCTCATCGCCTACAAGATCTTCGAGCTCGCCTGGCCTGCGATTCAGGACTTCGGGCTCAGCTTCGTCTGGACCGAGGCCTGGAATCCGGTCACGAACCAGTTCGGGGCGCTCATCTTCATCTACGGGACTGTCGTCACGTCGATGATCGCGCTCCTGATTGCGACGCCGCTCTCGATCGCAATCGCGCTCTTCCTCACCGAGATCGCTCCGCGACGGCTCGCAGCGCCCATCGCGACAATCGTCGAGCTGCTCGCGGCGATCCCGAGTGTCGTCCTCGGCCTGTGGGGAATTCTGGTCTTCGGCCCCTGGGTCCGAGACCACCTCGAGCCCTGGCTCGGCAGCGTTCTCGGCTTCCTGCCGATGTTCTCCGGCGACCCGAGTCAAGCGGGGATCCTTCCCGCAGCACTCGTGCTGACGATCATGATCATCCCGATAACGTCCGCAATCTGTCGTGAGCTCTTCATTCGCGTGCCGACGGAGCTCACGGACGGTGCGCTCGCGCTCGGGTCGACCCGCTGGGAGGCGATCCGGGGCGTGATGTTCGCGTACGCAGCTCCGGGCATCGCCGCGGCCGTGTTGCTCGGTCTCGGCCGGGCCTTCGGCGAGGCCATAGCGGTCAACCAGACGATCGGCAACCACAATGCGATCCCGAGCTCCTGGTTTGCGCCGGGTGACTCGCTCGGGAGCAAGATCGCCTCGGAATACGTGGGGGCGGGGAGCTTGCAGCAGTCCTCGTCGATTCTCTACCTGGCCGCGATCCTGATGGTCATCTCGCTCGTCACGAACGTCGTCGCGCAGATCATCGTCGTCCGTTTCGAGAGAGCGAGGAGGGGCGTCTGATGAGCGTCGTCTCCGCACCCGATCCGTACGACATCACCGTGCGCTCGAGCGGCCTGCGGCGACGCAAGGTGGTCGAGAGGATCTTCGGCATCGCCGCAATCCTGTCCGCGGTCCTCGCCTGCGCGATTCTCGCCGTCGTCCTCGGGACGTTGGTCTACAAGGGCTTCAGCCAGCTCGACCTCACGTTCTTCACGAAACCGCGGCCGCTCTTCGGTGAGAAAGGCGGGATCGCGGACGCCCTTATCGGGAGCGCGATCATCGTCGGCATGGCGATGCTGATCGCGATACCTGTCTCCGTGCTCGTGGCGATCTACATGTCCGAGTACGCAGGGCCGCGGATCTCGCGTGGACTGCGAATCGTCCTGGACGTGCTCAACGGCGTTCCCGCGATTGTTGTCGGCATCTTCGTCTTCGGCCTGCTCGTCGTCGGGCACGGCCAGAGCGCGGTGTTCGGCGCCTTCGCGCTCGCCATTCTCATGCTCCCTATGGTCGCCAGGTCGACGCAGGAGATCCTTCAGGTCGTCCCCCAGAGCTTGCGCCACGCGAGCCTTGCGCTCGGGGTGACGAGGTGGCGGACGACGTGGAACATCATCCTCCCGGCTGCTATCGGCGGGATTCTCACCGGTGTCGTGATCTCGGTCGCACGGATTGCGGGAGAGACGGCACCGCTGCTCTTCACGACGTCGATCGCAGCGAACGCCATCTCCTTCAACATCCACCAGGCGCTTCCGACGCTTCCAGTGACGATCCTCAGCGACTCCGAGTCACCCGACCCCGGCGAGCAGGCTGACGCATGGGCGGCGGCGCTCGTCTTGATCGCATTTGTGCTCGTGATGAACGTCCTCGCGAAGTACTTCGCTGGTCGCAAGCGGCGGCAGCTCGAGGGCTCGTGACGCTCCGCATGCAGGGTTAGACGATCTACTCGGCGAAAACCCGTGTGTGCCTGAAGAGCTTGGTGAGCTCCGGGATGCGTCCCGGCGAACGCGGCTCGCGAACGAGCGGACCTACCTCGCCTGGTGGCGCACCGGCCTGACCACCCTCGCGGTGAGCTTCGCTGCCGGGAGGCTCGTGCCGGCGCTGTCGGGAGGGCCCAACTGGCCGTTCGAGCTGATCGGAATCGCCTTCGCCGCGGTCGGCGTCGCATTCGTGACATACGGCTATGTCAGATACCGCGATGTCGAGCAGGCGCTCGCCCGCGGTGACTTCGCGAGCCTGCCGGGCCGGGCGGCGATCTCATTTGCCGCGGTGGGAGCGCTGCTCGGGCTCGCGACGATCGCGCTCGTGCTGCTCCATCCGACGTAGGCGTTCTAAGACGAGGTCGGGATCTCCAGCTCCGAGAGCAGGCGCCGAACCCGACCGTCGATGTCGTCGCGGATGCGACGCACCTCTTCGAGAGACATCGCTTCCGCGGGATCGGCAACCTCCCAGTCCTCGTACCGCTTGCCGGGGTAGATCGGGCAGGCGTCACCGCAACCCATCGTGACGACGACGTCAGCGGCACGAACGACCTCGTCGGTCAACGGCTTGGGGAACGCGTCGGCGAGGTCGACGCCAAGCTCTGCGATCGCTTGCACAGCGAGTGGGTTCACGTTCTCGGCCGGATCCGATCCGGCGGAGCGGACGTGTACGAGTCCACCTGAGTGCAGCGCGACGAGACCGGCTGCCATCTGGCTCCGACCTGCGTTCTGGACGCAGACGAAGAGGATCTCGGGTTTCCGCTCTGTATCGATGAGGATCGATACTATCGGAGCCGTGAAGACGCTTCCGCTCGTCGATTGCTGCGCTCCGCTCGCGACCTCGACGCTCTCCGCCGAGGAGTCCGTCGAGCTCGAGCGCCTCTTCAAGGCGCTCAGCGACCGCCATCGGCTCCGGATCCTGAACGTCCTGCTGCACGCCGACGACGCGGTGTGCGTATGCGAGTTCCAGCCGACGCTCGGCATCTCGCAGCCGACCGTGAGCCACCATCTGAAGCAGCTCGTGGACGCGGGGATCCTCGAGCGGGAGAAGCGGGGGACGTACGCGTTCTACCGGCTCAGACCTCGGGTGCTCGATCGCGTCGCGAGCCTCCTCGCGGAGAATCCGGCGCTCGCGAGCGTCTGATCCCCTTCCCCGGCCGGGGACAACTCGGCCGCGGCCGCCGATTACGCTGAATCCGTGCGCGAGCACCTCGAGCGCGAGCTGAAGCTTTCCGCCCCGAGCGGCTTCCGGCTTCCAGAGCTTGGCGGGACGCCTCTACCCGACCGCACCTTCGTCTCCACGTATCACGACACGCACGGCCTGCAGCTCGCGCGCCACGGAGTGACGTTGCGCCACCGGCTGGAGGGTGGGAGTGGCCTCTGGCAGCTCAAGCTCCCAAGCGGGGAGGCGAGAATCGAGCTGGAGGAGGCGGGGCCGCCGGCCCGCCCGCCCGAGCGCTTCCTCGCCCTGCTCGTCGCTCTCCTGCGCGGGGAGGAGCTCGTGCGGGTTGCGCGGCTGCGGACACGGCGGCGGAGTGTGCGCGCGGACGGTGCAGAGATCGTGGACGACGCGGTCGCGGTCCTCGACGGCCAGCGGGTGACACGGCGCTTTCGCGAGCTCGAGATCGAGCTCCTCGAAGGCGACGAGCGATCGCTCCGGCGGCTCGAGGCCATGCTCACGGACGCCGGCGCGCGGCCCGGCGAATTCGAGCCGAAGCTCTATCGGGTGCTCGGGCTCGCCTACCCGACGGGGCAGGTCGACGTTCCCACGGCCGCCGCGCCGGGCGAGGCGATCGGTGCGGCCATGCTCGAGCAGTACGAGCAACTCCTCGCCCACGACCCCGGGACGCGTCTCGGCACGGACCCGGAGGATCTCCATCAGATGCGGGTGGCGGCGCGACGAGCCAGGGCCTTTCTCCGCGCGGCCCGCCCACTCCTCGACGTGGACTGGGCGAACGAGCTCCGTGCCGAGCTCGGCTGGCTGGGAGCCGCGCTCGGGGCGGCTCGCGACCTCGATGTCCTTGTCGAGCATCTCCGTGTCGAGGCAGGCTCGCTGGGCGAAGAAGGCAAAGGAGCGCAGAGGCTCGTCGACGAGCTCGAGCGTGAGCGTACGGACGCGCGCGCCGTCGCGCTCGCCGCGCTGTCGGAGGACCGCTACTTCGCGCTCTTGGATCGGCTGCAGGAGAGCCGGGCACCCGCTCTTGCCGCCCGGACGAGCTCGTCGCTCGCGGAGCTCTGGTGGGCGGAGCTCCGAAGGACCCGCCGCGCCTTCGAGAAGCTCGGGCCCGGTTCCAGCGACTCCGAGCTGCACGCTGCACGGATTCGCGTCAAGCGAGCCCGCTACGCGGCCGAGCTCGCCGCGCACGAGCTCGGTCGCGCCGGAGAGCGGTTCGTGAACGCTGCGAAGAGGCTCCAGGACGTCCTCGGCGCGCACCAGGACGGACTTGTCGCCGAGGAGAGAATCGCCGCGTTGGCCGACCGCCTCGAGCCGGCGATCGCGAACCTGCTGCTCGAGCGGGAGCGCGCCCGACGCGAACGCGCTCGCCGTGCGTGGCCGAACGCATGGAAGAAGCTCGAGCAGCGAGGCCGTCGGGCAAAGCCGTGATTCGCGCGGCAGGAGGCGTGGTCACGCGCGACAAAGTCGACGGCCTGCGTGTGCTCGTCGTCCACAGGCCGAGGTACGACGACTGGACCTTCCCGAAGGGGAAAGCTCTTCCCGGCGAGTCGGACGAGGACTGCGCCGTTCGCGAGGTCGAGGAGGAGACCGGGCTCTTCTGCGGGCTCGGCGTCGAGCTTCCGTCGACGGTCTATCGGGACGCCAGGGGCCGCACGAAACGGGTGCGCTACTGGTCGATGAATCCGCAGAAAGGGGAGCTCGCGTTCAGGCACGAGGTGGACGACGCTCGCTGGGTCTCGCTCGAGGAGGCAGAGAACCTTCTCACGTACGCACGCGACTCCGTGCTCGTCACCGCCGTCGGGGAGGCCGCCCAGGGAGAGTGAGCCAAGGCTTGCGGTTGACTCGAGGCGGCAAAAGGTGATACGAGACGCATCGCACCCGAGAGATGCTGCTTCTCCGACACGCGAGCGCGGGCGAGAAGCTCGGATCTCCGAGCCTCGACCGTGTCCGCCCGCTCGATGCCGCGGGCCGCGCCGCTGCGCGCGACCTGCCCGCTGCGCTGGCCGGGTTCGCGATCGCGCGCATCCTCACGAGCTCGCACCGCCGCTGCCTCGAGAGCGTCCGCCAGCTTGCCGAGGCTCGCGGCCTTCCCGTCGAGCGGAGAGAGGAGCTTGCGCCGGATGCGTCGCTCGGCGATACCAAGGCGTTGCTCGAGGAGCTCCCCGACTGTGCGCTCGTCTGCACGCATCGCGAGGTCATCGAACGGCTCTTCGACGGCGACATCGAGTGTGAGAAGGGTGGAGCCTGGATCGTCGAGCGCCGCGGCTCGCGCCTCGTTCCGGCCACATACCTTGCGCCCCCGGCGGCGGCTCCGCGGCGCGGCTACGCGGTAGCCGGGATCAACCGGCGCATCTCGTAACGTCGTCCGAAGAAGGCCGCCGCGGCGATGAGCCCGGCGAGCAGGAAGACGACCAGGTCGCCTCCGGGCATCCGGGTCACCAGCTCCATCAGCGCCCCCACAAGCGCCGCGGCGGGGAGGGTGAGGATCCAGGCCGTCACGATGTTTCCTGCAACGCCCCAGCGCACCGCCGAGAACCTGCGGCTTGCACCGGCTCCCATGACGGATCCCGTGATCGTCTGCGTGGTCGAGACCGGGAAGCCGAAGTGCGCCGTCGTAAAGAGGATCCCGGCGCACGCGCTTTGGGCGGCGAAGCCCTGCGGCGGATCGATCTTCGCGATACGGGTCCCGAGCGTCTTGATGATGCGCCAGCCGCCCGCGTAGGTGCCGATGCCCAGCGCCGTCGCCGAGCTCGCGATCACCCAGAGTGGCACCGAGAACGGCTCGGCGGCGAGGTGCCCGGTTGCGATGAGCGCGAGCGAGATGATCCCCATCGTCTTTTGAGCGTCGTTCGTCCCATGGGCGAAAGCGACGAAGCTTCCGGAGACGATCTGTCCTTGCCGGAAGAAGCGGTTCACCTTGCTCGGCGAGCGCCGCCGGATGACCCAGACGATGGCGAGCATGAGCACCAGCGCGGTGACGAGGCCGAGCACGGGAGCGAGGACCGACGGCTTGACGACCTTGCTCCAGAGCCCGTTCCATTCGATCACCTTCCAACCTGCGGCCGCGACGGCGGCACCTGCTACGCCTCCGATGAGCGCGTGGCTCGAGCTCGAGGGAAGGCCGAGGAACCAGGTGACCAGGTTCCACGTGATCGCGCCGACGAGGCCGGCGAGGAGGATGCTGAGCGTGATCGCGTCCGGATTGACGATCCCCTTGGCGATCGTGGCCGCGACCTTGATCGAGACGAACGCGCCCGCGAAGTTCAGGACCGCCGAGAGGAGCACGGCCGTGCGCGGGTTGAGCGCCCGGGTCGAGACGCTGGTTGCGATCGCGTTCGCCGAGTCGTGGAATCCGTTCGTGAAGTCGAAGAACAGCGCGACCACGACGACCGCAACGAGTGTGATGTTCTCCTGCACTCGGCGAACCGCTACGCGTTCTTCACCACGATGTTCGCGACCACGTTCGCTGCCGTCTCGCACGCGTCGAGCGCGCGCTCGAGACCCTCGTAGATGTCCTTCCAGCGGATGACGATGAGCGGGTCGATCCGCTCGTCGCGGAAGAGAGAGGCGAGCGCGTCGCGGAGAATTCCGTCCCCCTCGTCCTCGAGCCGCTTCAGCTCGACGAGAGCGTCCTGCACTCCCCGCATCCCTTTCAGGTTCTCGCAGGCGAGGGCGAGCTGCTCACACGCACCGACGATGACCGCACACTGCTCGACCGCGTGGCGGGTCGGCATCTCGACCCCGTACAGCCCGAGCAGGTCGGATGCCTCCTCGAGGTAGTCGACGACGTCGTCGATCTCGGTCGCGAGCAGGAAGATGTCCTCGCGATCGAAGGGCGTGATGTACTGGGTGTTGAGGAGGTTGATCAGGTCCCGGGTGAGGCCGTCGCCTGCCGTCTCGGCCGCCTTGACCTGCTCCTGCGTCACCCCTGAGCTCGGTTACTCGCGGAAGCGGCGCTCGACGAGGCGCGCGGCCTCGAGCGCATTTGCGCCCGCGCTCGCGAAGAGGGCGAAGAACTCCGTCGTCCGCGGTGTGAGGCTGATCCGCACGCGCGGCGGGACGTTAACCGAATCGAGACAGGCGGGAGTTATGCGCAAGATCGAAATCTGCTCTCGCAGCTTCCGATCGCGCGAAAAATCCCTGAAGCGCGGTCGCGGAGCGGCCGCGACGATTGCGGTCTTGCGTCAACCGTTACGCGAGCACTTCGACGACGAGGCTCTGGAAGTGCTCGACCAGCCGCTCGGACTCCGGCATGAGCCGGCCCTCGTCGAGGACTCCTGAGCGCACTCCTGCCTGCACGCGCTCGACGAGCTGGCGGTCCTCCGCGCCGACCTGGGCGTCGAAGGCGAGCATCTCCTCGAGCCATGCCTCGCTCGCGTCCGGTGCGACGAGGTAGTCGAGGAAGCGGTACGTCCGCTCGGGCGCGAGCGGGACGATCGGTCCGATCGAGAGATTCGGGCGGCCGGGCATGACGTTCAGGACCGTGTTCGGGAAGAGGAAGTGGAACTGCCCTCTCTCGACCTCTCCGGTCGGGTCGTAAGTACCCCTCGGCTCGGGCCGGGGCGGGCTGTGCTGGGCCGCACGCCAGCGCGAGGTCTCGAGCAGGTACGAGTCGGGCGACACGTCCATGACGGCCGAGAAGCCGGGATGCGCGACCGGGCAGTGGTAGCACTCGAGGAAGTTCTCGGTGCAGATCTTCCAGTTGGCCTCGTATTCCGACTCGGCGCGTGAGTGGAAGTGGAGCGCGTCCACGTCGACGCCCGCTTCTACGATCTGCTCCGGAATGCTTTCCAGGAAGTCGGAGAGCGGCGGGGCATCCGGATCGGGGTTCACGAACACGAACGGCCCCCAGGTCTCGAGCCCCAGCTGCACGAGCCCGAGCCCCTCCTCGATGCCTCCTTCGCGATCCGCCCGTGGCGCTGCGATCAGCCGCCCGTCGAGTGCGTACGTCCATGCGTGGTACGGGCACTGGAGCGTCTCCCGCTTCCCCGATCCCTTGCACACGATGGAGCCGCGGTGGCGGCAGACGTTGAGGAACGCGCGGAGGGTCCCCTCGCCGTCACGGACCAGGAGCACTGGCACGTGGCCGGCGCGCGTCGTGTGGAACGAGCTCGGCTCGGTGATCTCGTCCGTGCGCCCGACGTACTGCCAGAAGCGACGGAAGATCCGCTCCTGCTCGAGTTGCAGGACGGTTGGGTCGACGTACCAGCTCCAGGGCAGGGTTCGCGTCCCGGTCGCGCTCACGCGCTGAAAGCTACCGGTCGATCGATCACGGCGATCTACGGAAATCGTCGCGGGCCGGGGCGATCGGCCACAAGCCGCCCGAGGCACAACCGGTGTCGCGCCACGAGGCGGTAGGCGCCGTCGAGCAGGGCGTCCGGCACGTGTTGGAGCAACCGAGCGCCGTAGCCGCCAGATCTCAACCACGTCATGAGCTCCCGTGCTCCCGTCCCCCGGCCGACGATGCGGCCGTCCGGAAGCACGAGATGCCAGGTCGCGTAGCGCTCGCCCTCGGCCAATAGCTCGAGCAGCGGCTGAGCCTTCTCGTGCAACATCGGCAGGAA
>WNFX01001688.1_pt1 | contig 22560 bp, 20 predicted proteins | sample 5400111 | NCBI WGS metagenome assembly WNFX01 (sample SAMN13153363, study PRJNA577476) | soil metagenome | isolation source: 40 cm soil or saprolite under grassland replicate 1 | place: USA:California | collected 2016-06-15 | reverse complement strand
AGTGGCCGTTGTACCTGACGTCCTTCGCCGTGGCCTGGCGGACCGGCTGCGGGACTGCCCCGAACGGCGCGTTCGAGATCACGGCAGGGCCTTGCCCGTCCATCCCCACCATCTGGTCGCTGCTCATCGACAGGGCGCCAGCGACCTCAGCGTGCAGCGAGCCGTCCGACTTCTCGAACGTGATCGCCGCCGGGCTCACGCCTGCGATCTCGCCGATCAGCGGACCCAGGCCGGCCAGGTATCCGCCCGCACCCCCGGAAAATACGGCGCCCAGCGCCTCTGACTGCTCGGCAGAGGCCCGGTCGTCCAGGTAGAGCGCCACCTTCCAGCCGCCGTCGGTCATCCTCTTCGGCGAGTGCACGGCCATCACCGCGTTGAGGCCCGACAGGTCTACCCCGTCCTTGCTGCCGTTGGTGACGTGCCACGCCAGCATGACGTCGCAGTTGTCCTGGGTGGCTTCCCCCAGCCAGACGCAATTGCAGCTGACATCGCAGTTGCACACCTCGAAGTAATCCCCTTCGACCGAGAAGCTCACGTTTGCCCTCCCTCGCCCTGGTCTCCTGTCCTGTCCGGCAGGCGGACCGCGACATGTCTTCGCGTCATACCATCACGGAACCGCTAGGCGCAAGGTCCGCCGAGCAGGGATGCGGTGGCTTACGCTGGCGGCATGGGTGGCATCTGATGGCCGTGCCGGAGCCGGACCCGGCGGCGAACTGGCGGGTCCGCGGCTCTTACTTCGAGGGTGCAACTGCGACGCGATCTGCCCGTGCCGCAGCGTGGGCGGCCCGCGACAACGGCCACAGACACAGACGTCCGTCGGCCACCGTCACGCTCCGGACAGCTACGATAAGCCGCTGTATGCGCGCCTCATTGCTCGCACCCTTGGGCATGTACTGCCGCAGTCGATGTGTGCACTCTCGCAGCGCTCTGACCGCAGCCGTGGTGCCGGGCTCTCGTCACCCAGGAGCCGCCCCGTCGACGGCGCCCGTCCCGAGGGCGATCGCACCAGCAAATCCGCGCGACCGCTTCCCGGCCAGTAACCCCTGGTCGGCGACATCCTCCAGGACCAGCCATTGGGGTCCGCCCTGCAGCTTGGCCAGCACCGACCTGGCAAGCGGGCCCAGGTCTGGCTCGCGCGAAACATCCCGGCCGTACCGCCCATCACGCTAGCTGGCCTTCACGCTCGCTGGGTTCCGCACCGCGTCCGAAGTCGCGGAATGCGCGCTGGGAGTTGCCGCCCAGGATCGCGACCGCCAGGAAGACTCCCGCTATCGGGAAGAAGGGTGTGGTCCCGACGTGGCGGACGAGCACGCCGGCGACCGCCACCGACAGCGGGAACGTGCCGTAAGAGCACAGCATGATCACGCTTAGGACGCGGCCGAGTATGGCCGAGGGAATCGACCGCTGTGCCATGGTGTAGAAGAGCACGTTGCCCAGGCCATTGCATACGCCGAGGAACAGCAGGGCGGCCGCGGCGCCCGCCTCGCCGCCCAGATAAGGCACCAGGCTGATCACGCCCGCCTCGATGATGAAGGACACGGAGGCGACCATCGCCGGGTTCCGCAGGCCGCCCGAACGGGCTGCGGCCAGCGTGCCGATCACCGCGCCAGCCGCCAGGCAGGCAAGCAGCGCGCCGTAGCCGCCGGCGCCCCAGTGCGCGTGCGCGAGCGCAGGCAGCGCCACTTCGCCCAGCCCGCCGTTGGCCAGGTTCGCTGCGATGGCGACCACCATGATGACCTGTATCGCCCGCGACTGCCGTATGTAGGCCAGCATGCCCTGTGGCTTGCCGGGGGGCTCGGCGGCTAGGCCGTCTGGCCCGGTGGCGGGGCTGTACGGCCCGGTGTCCGCCAGCCCGGTCAGGCTGTCCGCCTGTTCGGCCATGCTGTCCGCCGCCTCGGCCGAGCTCGCAGCCAATGATCCGGCCGCAGCGCGGCGCGGTATCAGTGCCAGCGACACCGCCGACACCGCGAAAGACACCGCGTCGATCCCGAAGGCCGCGGTCGACGCGCCGGTAATGGCGACCAGCGCCCCGCCGATCGCGGGGCCGATCAGCGATCCGGCCTGGACCGATGTCGAGTTCAGCGCGTTGCCCGCCGCGAGCCGGGCGTCATCCAGCAGTGACGGCATGATCGTGTACGAGGCGGGCAGGAATAGTCCCTCGCCACCCCCGATGAGCGCGGCGGTGGGGCCGAGCGTGACGAGTGAGGCAGTGTGCCGGGCCGCGAGGAACGTCAGCACGCCCACCAGCAAGCATCGCATCACGTCAGCGAAGAGCATGAGCCTGCGCGGTCCGAACTTGTCCGCGAGCATTCCGCCTACCGGGATGAGGACGGTGCGCGGTACGCCGTAGCAGGCGAGCACGGTGCCGAGCAGAATGGTGCTGCCGTGGTTGGACAGCACGAGCCAGGGCAGTGCCACCGCGTAGCAGTAGTCACCGATGGTCGAGGCGAACTGCCCGCCGGCCAGCAGCCGGAAGCTCCGCACCGCCAGCGGCCCAGACCGGAACGCCGCGGTGACGCGCTGTGCCGCCGCCGTGCTCACTTTGCCTCCTCGGGTCCGAAGAACGGGTACATGTCTCCGTGAGCCATCTGCCGCCTGATTAATCCGAACGTACGTGGCCCACAGGCCCGAATGCTTACCCTGAGTTGCGGGAACGCTCTGATCGAGCGAGTCTTCAGTGTTCAGAAGACCGGCGCTTAATTCAGAACGGACGGTGGTTCCCGGCGCCCGAAGTCGCGGAATTCGCGCTGGGTAAGCCAGCCGGCGGCTTGACGGCAGAAGAGGAGGTAGGGCGCGAGGGGTGACCGGCCTGAAGCGGTGCCGGAAACTGCAGGCGCTGACGCCGGGTTCGGCAATCTCGGAGAGGGCTGTCCGCGGCCATATGCGTATGTTGTCTTCGACAGCAGGGTCAGCGAGGACAGTGCAGTTTGCCGAGTTCACACGCACGGTCACCGACGACCTGTGCGGGTCTACCGGGTGCGCCGCGATATCACCAGACCGCCGTTTCGAAGTGAAAGAGCGGGCGAGATCGATATGGTGTCTATGGCGCTGGCGACGCTAGATCTCGTGACCCACGACGACGCGCAGCCGACTTTCCCGGCTGTACACCTCGAAGGTCATACCGTGCTGTCCTACGGTGAGCTGGCCGAATTGGTCGGCGAATCCGAACGGGTGCTGCGCCATGACAGCAAGGCACTGGTGCTGTGTGCGGGAGACCGCGATCTGCCCACGCTGCTGGCCTATCTCGCCGCGCTGCGCCTGGGGCACGCCGTCGCGTTTCTGCCCGCCTCGAATGAGATTCTCTCGGCATACCAGCCCGAGTTTGTCGTTCCGGCGCCCGGCTCGGGGGCCGGGCTGGCCGATCTCGGCTACCGTCCGGCCGCGGAACCGATCGCTGGTACAGCCGTCTTCCAACGAAACAGTCAGCCGGCCGGTGAGATTTACATCGACATGGCATTGCTGCTCGGCACGTCGGGCTCGACCGGCAGCCCCAAGACGGTACGGCTGTCGTATTCCGGGTTGGTCGGCAACACCGCCGCTGTCATCCGCGCGCTGGGCATCACCGCGGCCGAACGCGCCCCGACCACGCTGCCGGTCAAGCACGCCTACGGATTGTCCGTTCTGAACACCCACCTGCTGGCGGGCGCGGGCGTCGTGCTGGGCGACCGGTCGCCGCTGTCATTGGCGACGTGGGACCACCTGGTCCGCTCGGGCGCCACGTCGTTCGCCGCGGTGCCGACGACCTACGCGGCGTTCGGCCCGGCGCACGTCAGCCTGCTGGGCCGCAGCAAGATCCGCACCATGACCCAGTCGGGCGCGCGGTTGGGCGACGACCTGACCATGCGGCTGGTACGGATGATGGACCAGCGAGACGGCCGGTTCTTCGTGATGTATGGCCAGACTGAGGCGACCTCCCGGATCGCCCGCCTGGACCCGGCCGACCTGCCGCGCCGCCTGGGATCGGTCGGCACCGCGGTACCGGGCGGCACCATCACGATCCGGCCAGCGCCGGTCCACGCGCGGGCCGCGCCCGGTGAGGGCGCGGTCCATTACCGCGGCCCCGGCGTCATGCTCGGCTACGCGACCCGCCGCGCGGACCTCTGCCGCGGCGCCGAGGCGGACGTTTTGGACACCGGCGATCTCGGGTACCTGCGCGAGGGCTACCTGTACCTGACTGGCCGGACCAAACGGATCGTCAAGGTGCTCGGCGTCCGCGCGAGCCTGGACGACCTGGAGCGCGTGGTGGAACGGCCGGGCCACCCCGCCGCGGTGATCTGCGGCACCGACGACGTGGTGCACCTGGTCGGCGCGGGCGACGCGGCCGTGCATGAACAGCAGCGCCGGCAACTGGTCGAGTCGCTCGGGGTGCCGAGCCGGCACGTGGTCTTCCGGCACGTCAACCGTCTCCCCCTGACACCCGGCGGAAAGGTCGACTACCAGACATTGGCGACGGTCATGGACTCGCACGGGAGGCCCGGTTAATGGAGCTGACGAACTGGCGGCAACTGTCCGACCGGGGATCTGATCTCGTCCCCTGCCTGGACTTTCCCGGAGGGCGCGCGGCGGCGGGCTTCGCGGAGATGGCCGCCGGGGTGCCGGTCGACGCCTGCTTCCTCCACTTCAGGCAGGCCGGCGCCGGCCCGTTGGCGGCATGCGTCGACCGCTGGGCGGATGAGCTCCTGGCAACCGGCCGCCCGGTGCGCGCTGTGCTCGGATACTGCGCCGGTACCGCGATGGCCACCCGTCTCGCCGACGCGATCGCCGCGACCGGGCCGCCGCCCATGGTCGTGCTCTTCGACGCCGTGTCTACGACCGGTGGCTCGCTGGCCAGCCAGTTCGCGTCGGCGCTGGAGTCCAACGCCAGGCATCTGACCGCGGACGAGCTGGCGGACGCGCACGGCCTGTCGGAGCAACTGGTGGAGACGTACCCGGACGACCTGCCGCGGATCGCGGCGGGCCTGACCGACCGGTACGACCGGTTAATTCGCGCGGTCGCCGGCCGGCTGTCCGTGCACGAGTTCCTCCGCCAGGAACTCACCGGCGCGTTCACCGCCTACATGGACTACCTGCTGCTGGCGAGCGAGGGCGGGTTCGACATGCGCACGACGACCCCACTGTTCCTGTCCTCGGCCGGCTACGAGCCGCCGGTGGAGGGCGCGCGAACCATCGCGCTCGACATCGGCCACGCCGACCTGTTGCGCGCCCCCCACGTGCACGAGCTCGTCGCCGATCTGCTGACAGGAGAGCATTCGTGGTGACCCTGCCTGAAATATCCGAGGTCTTGTCCGCACATCCCGGTGTCCGCCGAGCCGAAACCGCGATCGTGCGCCACGACGGTCGGGACGTGGCCATCGCGGCCGCCGAGCTGAGCGGGTACGTGAGCGGGCCGATCCTGCGCAACCACGTGCGGCGAGAGCTGGGCGAGGACAGCGGACTGGCCGGCGTGGTGATCGTGGAGCAGATGCCGATGGCGGAAGGCGTGCTGGACGTCGAGTGCCTCGCGTCGGCCGTGGCCGAGGGCCGTTGTACCCTGTTCGAGGATCCGCGCGATGACGTGGAACGCCGGGTGGCGGCGATCTGGTCGGCGCAGATGGACACGCGGTTCGTCGGCGTGAACGACGACTTCCTGGAACTGGGCGGCGACTCGCTGTCGGCCCTGGGCATCATCGCTGCCGTCGAGACGGAGTTCGGCCGGTCGCTGGACGTGTTCGAGTTCATGAGCGCGGCCAGTGTGCGCCGGCTGGCGGAGATCCTGCGGTAACGATGACCCTTTCCGTACGCTGGCGGATCGCCGACATCGCTCGTGCCGTGCCGGACCGGACGGCCCTCGTCGGTTTCGACACCGACCTGGCCGAGCAGGTCCTGTCCTGGCGGGAGTTCGCCGACCGGGTCGCGGACGCGGCCGGTGCACTGCGCGCGGTGCTGGACCGGAGCACGCGGTCGTGTGCCGTCGTGCCGGCCGGCAATACCCTGCCCGCGGCCATCGGCATCGCGGCGGCGCTCACGGCCGAGGTGCCGGTCTTCCCGCTGAACCCGGGCACCCCGCCGACCGAGCGGGACGCCCTGCTGCGCCTGCTGGGCCGGCGGTTCGAGCGCGGCTACCTGATGGACGCCCAGCTCCGGCCGCGACGGATCGACTTGCCCGCCGGACCCGGGCCGCCGGCCGGCGGCAGCGCCGTGGCGTACCTGCTGGCAACCGGCGCGAGCACGGGTATTCCGAAGATCTCCGCCCGACCTGGACCAATGCGCTACGACCCGGTCCGGGCGCCGTCCGTGGTGATCCGGCAGACCGGCTGGCGCACCGAGCAGCGGCAGCTCATCGTCGGGCCGCTGTACCATGCCGCCCCGTTCACCGCGTTCCTCGACGCCCTGCTGGACAGCAACACCGTCGTCCTGCAGCCGTTCTTCGCACCACAGTGGACGGTCGAGCTGGTGCGGCGGTACGCCATCGAGTGGCTGCAGCTGACCCCGACGCATATGCGGGAGATCCTGCGACTGCCGGACCTGGACCCGGCGGGCTTCGCCAGTCTGCGGGCGATGCTGCACACCGCGGCCCGCTGCGACGCCGACACCAAACGCGGCTGGATCGACCTGCTCGGCCCGGAACGGGTCTACGAGCTGTACGGCGCGACCGAGGGGATCGGCGTGACGCTGGTCCGCGGCGACGAATGGCTGGCCCGGCCCGGCACGGTCGGCCGCGGCTTCCTCACCCAGATCCGCATCCTGGATGACGCCGGCAACGCGGTCCCGCCTGGCACGACCGGCACTGTGTTCATGCGGACCCCGCAGCGAGCCGGCCGCTCCGACTACGTCAACGACCAGGCCATCCGCACCACCCTGGACGGGTTCGCCACGGTCGGCGACCACGGCCGGCTGGACCGGGACGGCTATCTCTACCTCGAACCGCGCGACCACGACATCATCAACGTGGGCGGCGAGAAGGTCGACCCGGACGAGGTCGAGGCGGCGCTGCGGGACCACCCCGCGGTCATCGACGCGGCCGCCGTGGCCGTGCCGCACCGGACGTTCGGGTCGGTGGTCGGCGCGCACGTCGTCCTGCACCCCGGCGCGAGCGTGCGCAGGGCCGAACTCGCCGCGCACTGCGGACGACGGCTGGCCGGCTACAAGATCCCGAAGCACTTCACGTTCGTCGACCAGGTCCCCCGGTCCGCGGCCGGCAAGATCCAACGCTGGCGGTTGGCCCCCTATCACGAGAACGGTGCGACCTCGCCATGAACCCTGCCCTCAACGAGACGATCGACAACGGCTACCAGCGCCCCAGGGACCCGGTGGAGATCTGGCTGGCCCGGCAGTGGCAGGACGTCCTCGGCTTCGCGGTCGGGATCCGGGAGAACTTCTTCGGCGTCGGCGGCAACTCGCTGGACGCCGCCAGGGTGATCGACGCCGTGCTAGTGGAGTTCGGCGTCCAGCTCCCGCTGAACGTGCTGACCGAACGCCCGACCGTGGAACGCCTGGCCACCCTGCTGCGCGACCATGCCGAGCGGCTGTCCGGTCCGCTCGTCGCGATCCAGGACGGCGACGGCACCCGTCCTCCGCTGTTCCTGGTCCACCCTGACAACGGGCAGGTCGGCCCGTACTGCCGGCTCGCCCATGCGCTGGGCGAGGAGTTCGCTGTGTTCGGCATCCAGGCGGTCGGCCTCTACTCCGACGCGGAACCCCATCGCACGGTGCCGGCGATGGCCGCTGCCTACGTCGACACGGTCCGGGCGGTACGTCCCGCCGGTCCCTATCTGCTCGGCGGCTGTGCCATCGGCGCGGCGATCGCCTACGAGATGGCCGCCCGACTCGGCGACGTGCGGCTCCTGGCCGCGATCGACACCGAACTGCTGGAACCACCGGACACCGGCACCGAGTCCTGGTTGCAGCAGCCGCCCCGGCAGTGGGACCTGCCGCGGATTCTGGCGAGCTGGCGGGAGCGCGACCTGGTACCGCACGACGTGGCGCCCGAGTTCGCCGCGCGCTCGCTGCGCGTGTGGCAGGCCAACCAGGACGCCGTGCGCGACTGGCGGCCATCGCCGTACACCGAGCCGATCGACGTCTTCGGCCAGCCGCCGGCCACGGCCCTGCCGGCGACCGCTGTCCAGCGGACACACGAGTGCGGCGCGGATGGGCAACTGCCCGGCGCGTTGCGCGAGCTGATCGGCTGACCAGCGATGAGCATCGGAACCGAAACCGGTCGGCGCCGCCGGCGCCGCCTGCGGCTGACCCCGATGCGGTCGGTCCCGGTCGAGTTCACCGGGGAGCGGGCCGGCGAGGGACCGCTCACCTTGGGCCAGCTCGACGTCTACAACTGGCTGAGCCAGACCCCCGACCACGTCTACGGGCGCTTGTGCGTCGAACTCCCGGTGCCGGAGGTGGTGTCCGTCGACGACGTGGCCGAGGCGGCCGCGGTGCTGATCGCGCTGCACGAGAGCCTGCGCACCACCTATGTGCCCGGCGAGCAGCCGCGCCAGCGGGTCGCGGCGGCCGGCGTCCAGCTGCTGGAAGTCTGTTCGCTCGGCGAGGGACAGTGGAGACCGCGGGACCGCCCCGCGGTGGCCAAGGCGCTCGTCCACTGGCTGCGCGAGTCACCCGATCCGGGACGGCGTCCGGTGCGCATGGCGGTGGCCATCGCTCCCGACGCGGGCGATCGGGTCATCGCGTGCGCCGCCGCGTTCACGCACCTGGCCGTGGACAACGGCGCGATCGGGATCCTCAAACGCGACTTCGCCGGCCTGCTGGGCGATCCCGCGCGACGGCAGGTCGGGCGGCCCGGCCACCAGCCACTGGACCAGGCCGAACTGGAGGCGACGCCGGCCGAGCGGCACAGGGCCGACGCGGCACTGGACTACCTGCGGGAGCAGTCGTGGCGGATCCCCCGCTGCCTGTACGCGTTGCCGGGCGCCCGGACCAGCGGCGAGTCGCTGGTGGTGGAGCTGTCGTCGGTGGCCGCCGCGATGGCCGTGCGGCGGGTGGCGGCGCGCACCCGGACCAGCCGGCCCAGCATCGTGCTCGCGGCCATCTGCGCCGTGGTCGCCCGCCGCGCCAACTATCCGGAGCTGGTGTTCCCCGTGTCGTCAAGCAACCGTTTCGAGCGCCATCTGGTGAACTACGTCGGTTCCCTGGCCCATGGCACCATCGCCACCGTCGAGATCGGCGGGAGAAGTTTCGACGAGCTGGTCGGCCACACCTGGATGAGGGTGGTAGAGGCGAGCCGGCACGGCAGGTACGACGCGGTCAAACGGGACGCCATGGGCGAACTGATCGAGCACGAACGGGGCCTGCGCTTCAACTACGACACGTTGTTCAACAGCCTCGTCCCAGAGTCGTGGTCCGGACTCACCGCTGGCGTCGGGTTCCAGCCCGAGGAGATCGACGTCGCGCTCGCCCGGACCGAGTTGCGGTGGCGCCCGATGCCGGTCGACGCAACGCCGATCCGGTTCCGCCTCGAGCAGATCGATGGCTGCCTGCGGCTGGACGTGTGGAGCGGTGACGCCGGCCTGGTGCCGCGGGCCGAACTGGAGTCGGTGCTGCTGGCCGTCGAACGCCTGCTGGTGGCCGCCGCGCACGGTGACGTGGCCGGCGGCCGGATGCCTGAACTCATCGGGTTGGAACCCCTCGCCGCCGCCCCGGACCGGATACTGGTCGACTACTGCTGGGTCGGCGTAGCCGACGTGCAGCGTCTGGTGGAGGACGCCGTCGCGCCCGCGGTGGCCCATGTCTTCGCTTCGGCCGGCGGCCGCCCGCTGGTAGCCCACCTAGCCGCCACCGACGCCGTCCGCACGCCGGAACAGGCGCACGCCCGCTGCATGGCCGTAGTCGCGCACCACCCTACGGCTATCACCCCGCGCCATTACGTCATCTGCCGCACCGCTCCGTCCGACCCGTCCGACCCCACCGCCTGGCCCGTACCCCTGGCCACCGGCACCGGTCGCGCCTGAACCCACTAAGCGGTGCTGGGGCTTGCGGGCTAGTGGTTACCCGGCGCCGAAGGACCTGAGCTCGGTCAGCAGCTGTGACAGCATTGCCGGCACCGACAGGCCGCAGATCACGGCGGGGGCCTTGGGGTCCGAGCGGCGGCCGGGCGCTCATCTATGAAGTTGCTCCGGGCCCTGCACGGTTTTCCAGCCGCGAGACGGGACCGGCGAGCAGCCTCCAGTCCCGGTCAGGCTCGCGGACGCCGCCGGCCAGGATCCGCCGCAGGCCGGCGGCCCAGCCCGCCACGGTGCTCTCATCGAATTCGTCGAGGTTGAACAGCACGCCGCCGGATAGCTCGCCGGACGGTTGCGCGGACAGATTCCACACCATGCCGCTCGGGATGTCGTGGACCTCTGACCCCTGCAACATTCCTTCGGCTGCCCAACGGGCGCCCTCGGCGATGGGGAAGGTGAGATCGTCGCCGAACTGCCCCACCTCATTGGCGATGATGAACTGTGATGTCCGCAGGTCCTCGCGTGACTTTACGAAGCCGGGAAATGTCTGCTCGATCACGTTGACCGGGAGCTCGTACGCCAAGGCGTCCACGAAAGTCTCCCTCGTGGCCATGACGATATCGCGGAAGCTCGTGCAGTCAGCGATGTCGGTGCGGAAGGGCACGCAGTTGAGGAACAGGCCCATGGTGTTCTGGAACTGCAGCTCGTCCCGGCCCGCGGTGAATGCCCGGATCGCCAGGTCGGTGTTGCCGGTGATCTCGTGAGCCAGGATGTAGAAGGCCGAGAGCATGACCGTGAACAAGGTGCTGCGGGCAGCCGTGGCAAGAGCGGAAGCGGCGGTCATGACCTCGGGCTCGATTTCGTGGACGTGCTGCGAGTAGGGCCTGGAATAGCTGTCGGGGTGCCCGTGGTCATTCGGCATCGTGAATTCACGCGCGCCGTCTAGCTTGTGCTGCCAGTAGGCCGGCGCGCCGTCCTCGGCTGTGCTGGTGGCGTTGGCTCGCTGCCATGCCGCGTATTCGCGGTATTGCCGCATCTGCGGCAGCACCGCCGCGATGCCCGCGCGCCGGGCCGCGTAGAAGGCGCCGAGGTCACGGAAGATGACCCCCATCGACCAGCCATCCGATACTGAGTGGTGCACGGTCAGGAGCAGGACGCTGTCGCGGTCATCGAACTTGCACAGCAGCACCTTCATCAGCGGTACCTCGCGGGCGCTTATCGAGCCTGCCTCGACCTCGAGGAACAGTTCCTGGACGACCAGGTCCCTGGACTTGCCGGTGACCGGCGGCAGGTCCCTGACCTCCAGCGGCACCCGGCACTGCGGGAGCACCAGCTGATACGGCGGATCAGCGTCCCTGACCACCAGGGTGCGGAGCAGTTCATGGCGCGCGACGACGTCGTCGAGCGAGCCCTGGAGGACCGCGAGGTCCACGTGGCCGGTCACGCGCACCGCGCTGACCGTCATGAACCGGGGGCCGAACGTGCCGCCGCCGTCACCCTGGTCCAGGGTGATGAACCATTCCTGGGTGAAAGACAGCGGGTACCGAGTCGATTCCTGGTCCAGCGCGAGCGAGGATTCCGTCATTTCCGCCATTCCTTTGCCTGTTATTTCCGCGCGTCAGCCATTTGGTCGAGCTGACGGTCCGTGTTACCGGCCGTGGGCGCCTTGAACAGGTCGGCCATCGATACCCGGATGCCAGGGGCGGCGCTGATCCGCCGGCCAGCACCATCGCCTCGATCGAGCGGCCGCCCAGGTCGAAGAAGTCGCTGCCGAGGCCGCGCCTGGCCACCCCCAGTACCTCGGCGAACAGCTCGCACAGGACTTCCTGGCAGGGCGTGGCCGGCGCCTGGTACGGCAGCAGGCAGCTCAGTTCAGGCACCGGCAGCGCGACGGCATTAACCGTCCCCACCGCCGTCACGGGGATCTCGTTGACGACCATGATCGTGGCTGGCATGCTGCCGTTACTCAATGTCTTCCTGGCGTGCGCGCGCAGGTCGGGCACGTCCAGCCGGGGCCGGACGGCACGACGCAGACGATCAGGCACTGGCCGGCCTGGCCGGCGTCGAGCTCGATGACCGTGACGTCGGCGATCCCGGGAAAGGCCGCTGGTGCTGCTCTTGCTTCACCGGTGCTTTCAGGGGTCATCAACGGCTCACTGTCCATCAGCGTGTACGCGCGGATCAGCGGCCGGCTAGCTGCTGGCCGCGTCATCACGCTCGCATGGCGCAAAGGCCACTGCACCTTCCCGGTTGCGAGGCCCGGCGTCGCGGGCGCCCGGGGCTGGTCGAACCGCGGCATCTACCGAGGCTTGCGCAACTGGGCACGACGCGAGAACAGGCCCATACCGCAGCGCTTCACAGCGGCCAGGGAACCCTTGCACTCGGACGCAATCCAGCTCACAGAGGTCCAACGCGCACAGGTTCTTGATCGCTGGGATCTTGTGCTGCTCTTCATAAAGCCATGCCACGGCAGCCCCGATTCCAGATTGCCCGGCGCCGCGGCCGAGTTGCCGACGGTCGCCGCGACCGTGCCGAAGCAGCCATCACGCGCATCAGCGCGCACTACGCAGAGTAAGGATGTCAACGGCATCCGAAATTGACCCACTTCCGGCATCCGAAAATTGAGCCCCTGGCTTGGTTAGCTGACGGTTATGAGGTCGTTGATGGCGACTGGTTCGTCGCATTGCGGGCATGGCCCGCCGGGCCCGATGCGGCGGCAGAATGTTCCGCAGTCGTCGCAGCGCTGCTGGCCGAGGTAACGCTGGTCGCAGTGCGGGCACTGGTAGATGGTGGCGTCCCGGGCTCGCGGCGCCGGGGCGGGCAGCGCGGTGGTCGTGCCTGGCGCGGCTGGGTGGCGTCGTCGCCAGCCGGACTGGCGGCAGGCATCAGAGCACCAGCGGCGGCGACCGGCAGGGGTGAACGGCTGGCCGCAGGCCGGGCATGCGGCCGTCGTGTCGTTATGGTTATCGTTACGTGACGGCGTCCCGGCCGGCTGGGACGGCCTGCGGGTCATCGGGGGTTAGTCCTGTTCTGCGTGCGCGGGGACGCGGCCGAGGTCGCGGTCCTTGAGCCGGTAGGAATCGCCTTTGAGGGCGATCACCTCGGCGTGGTGGACGAGGCGGTCGATCATGGCGGCGGCGACCACGTCGTCGCCGAAGACCTCTCCCCAGCGAAGGGCTTGTTGCTGGTCACGATCAGGCTCGCCCGCTCATATCTGGCCGAGACCAGCTGGAAGAACAGGTTCGCGGCCTCGGCCTCGAACGGGATGTAGCCGACCTCGTCGATTTATCTGGCGTTCGAACAAATTTTCGCTGTGTTTCCGTAGGTGGTGACGTTGCGGCGTGTCCGTAGCGTGGTCAGCCGGTGCTGATGCCGTGCTGCTGGAGGCGGCGGCGCAGGCGGAGCAGTTCGCCGTTGGCGGCGGCGAACTGTTTCTCGAGTTCGCCGGCTGCGGTCCGCCGGGCGTCGCGTTCCTGGCGGAGCCTGGTGTGAGGATGTGCACGATGTCGTTGTCGTCTGCGGCCTGGGGCGCGGGGGCTGGGCGGCGGCTTTGCTGGGCGCGGAGTTTCTCGATGCGCTGCCGCAGGTCGTCGTTGCCGTAGAGGAAATCGAGGCTTACCCCGGCTTCTCTGAACTTGAACGATCATCCCGGCGGAGGAGATCACCGGGTTCAGTTTCTTCCGCTGGCGTGCCGTACTGCGCTGGTGATCAGGTCGTGGTTGGCCTGGTCGAGTCCGGTGATGGTGTCGCGCAGGTTGACTTGTGAGGTAGTGGCGAGGCTGGCGGCCAGCAGCAGGATCGCGGCCTCGCTGCCGGAGCAGGGCAGCTTGCCGGCCCGCAGCGCGGTGATCGCCTGGTCCCAGTCGATCACCGCGGTGGTGGCGTCGCCGGACGGGCCCGCATGGGTGCGGATGAACTGGCCCGTGAAGTCGTCTCTGGTGAGCCAGGTCCGGTGGCTGATGATCAGCTCGGTGGCGGCCTGATCGCAGTACATGCCCTGGCTGCAGGTGCGCAGCGCGGCTGTCAGCTGTCGCCGGCCGCAGGCGCCGGTGACGGTGCAGGCCTGGGCGGGCGCGGCGAGGTCGGCCAGGCGCGCGACGTCGTGGGTGTCATGCGGGCTCCTTGCGGGCGGGGAGGCGGCCGGCGGCGTCGGGGAAGCCGGGCATGCCGATGTCGACCGGGGTGGCGGGCTGTGGGCGTCTGTCGATCTGGGCGAGCTTGTCCTGGGCGCCAGCGAGGCTGATCTTGAGTCCTTCGATTTCGCCGAGCCAGCCTTCGCGTTCGGCTTCGGCGATGTGGGCGGTGAGGTTGTCGCGGATCTCGGCAATGCGGTGGCGCTGGTCGGGCGATGGCCAGTGCATGCTGCAGCGCAGGCAACTATGCTCGTGAATGCAGGGGGTTCCGAAGGCGCGTCCGCATGTTCCGGTAGCGACCTTTCGCCGCTCGAAATGGCCAAGGAATTCTTGCCATTCGGCGTCGCTGGGGACGCGGTATTCATCGGTCGGCCGCAGCGCCCGCCGCCGGGCCAGGAACGCCAGGTGAGCTTGGATCGCCTCTTCGGGATAGACGGCCTTGTAGGAGATCGTGACGTTGATGTCCCGGTGGCCGACTATAACCTGAGCGATATGTGGCGGCAGCCCGCTCATGATCGCCTCCGTGATAAACAGCCTCCGAAAGTCATGGGGCGTATAGCGCAAGGGACCGCCGTCGGCAGGATCGACGAGGCCAGCGTTCTTGAGCGCCCGCGAGCAGGTCACGGGCGGTGTCGGGGCTGAGTCTGCGGTTTTCGGTACCGAACCGCCGCTGGAACAGCAGCGGGGCGGGCGGCAGCCAGACGCGCTCGTGCCGGTCATAAGCGGCGATGCAAGGCACTTTCCCGGTGCTGTCGCGGACGCGGCGGATAATGACGGAAAGAATATCGGCCAGCCCGGGGCTGACCACCAGAAGTCTCTCGGCGTCGGTCTTGGACGGGGTGATCTGCAGAAGCGGAACCAGTTCACCGGTGGCCGGAAGCCGGTATTGCACCAGGCTGTGATGGCTGATTTCCAGGAGTTCCTCTATACGCACGCCGGTGCTCCGCAGGACCTCCACGATCCCCCGAGTCCAGAACGCCTGTTCTTCTTCAAAGGTGAGGTCACGTCGTTTCCCGGTTTCACGATCAGTGGCCCATACCTTGCCGACCGCCGTGCCGTGCCGGGTGACCACGCGGATAAGCGTCTGCCCGGCCGCGGTGAAAGTCTCGCCATGCTGGGCCTGGCGGGCCGCCTCCAGCAACGTCTGAGCCGCCGCGCGCCGCTGGCTGACGGTTCGGATCAGAACCGGCAGGACGGGCAGGCGCTCGCGGGTGCGGGCGTCCATGCGTGACTTTCGGTGCCGCCGGGCTTTGCGCCGGCTGGTCTCCTCCTCGCGGATGGGGCAGGGCGCGACCCAGGGCCCCCACCGGCCTGGATCCCCGGCCGCCCACTGGGCCAGGTCCAGGTAGAAGGTCCGGACCGGGATCAGGCACTCCCAGTAGTTCAGCCGGGGGTGTCGCCGACGAGACGCTCGCGGCCTGATTCGGACTGTTTCACTCTTCTGGATCGTTACCTGATCGGGTCCGTGCTGACCGCTGGTCGCCGAGTGCGCGGGCGAGCTGGCGGCGGAGCCGGGCGTTCTCGTCCGCGAGTTGGGTGTTGCGGTCGAGGGCGGCGGTGAGCCTGGCGCGCAGCGACGCCTCGGTGGCCCGCTGGCCGGCCGGGATGGTGCCGGCGGAGCCGGCATCATGTGTTTTCTCGCGTAGCCTGCGGATCTGGCCGCTGATGTCGGGCTGGGTATATAGCCAGGACCGGGAGATTTCCGCCGCCTGGGCGACACCGGCGAACGTCACCGGGGTGCCGGCCCGGTCGAGTTCGCGCAGCGCCTGGACGGCCTTGGCCCTGGTCAGCTCGTGACGCCGGGCGGCAGCCTCGGAGAGCGGGTCAGGACGCACCGGCGGCTGCCTCCTTCTCATCGTTCCCCTCGGACTCCAGGGCGGTGATGATCTTGTCCAGGTTGCCGGCGACCTGCCAGTTCATCTCGGCGACGCGGGCATGCCCGCTTGCCTCGGCGGCGGAGATGATCTGCAGCGTGGCCTGCCGGTGGGCATGATGCTGCGGGAGGAATTCCGCGGACGTCACGAACATCGGGCAAGTCAAGCCCAATTAACTGAACTAATTGCAATGTTTGAGCAGTTCATGGCGCGTTTTCGGTCAAGGCCACTAACCCTGATCATTCACGGAGCCGGTGATCGACGGTCTGGGGCTGGCGAGGCGGCCAGCTAGCCCTTGCCGAGTGCCTGGGTATGCCGGTGGCCCCGGCTGGCGGCTCGGTGCCGGGGGCTCCACTGGCCCCTGGATGGTGTCCTTTCCTGGTCGGCGGGTTCGGGCTTGCTGGTCAGGGTGCCTGGGGCAGCGCGGTGATCTGCTGCCAGGCTGCGGTGATGTCGCCGGCCCAGGGCCAGGTGGCGGGGATGCGCAGCTGGCGGCGGCGAGCGCCGCGGACGAGCCGGGCGGCGGCATGCAGGACGCGTAGCGCAGCGCCTTCGGCTCGGCTTTGGCCAGGTCGCCGTCCAGGCCGAGGTGCCGCAGCCAGGCCAGGAGCGTCGCGGCGAGCAGCGACGCGGTCAGCCACGCGGTGTTGATCGCCAGCGACCTGGACGGGAAATGACCGATCCCGCAATCCTTCCCCGTGCGGATCCGGTCCTCGACCCGGGCGTGAACCCTATGGGCGGCGTCGATGTAGGGCAGGCGGGACCGCCAGCCCCGCTCGGCGGCGGGCAGGTTCGTGACCCACAGGGTGTACCGCCAGCCGTCCCGGGTCTCGGGCAAGGTGAGCTGCGCGCCGGGGTGCGGCCGCTCCCGGCGGGCGAACACCCGCATCGATTCCGGCCACGCGGCGAGCTGGTCGCCGTCCCGTCCCTGGCGGAGCAGGGCGGTGAGCTCGGTGACGTGGGCTTCCTCGACCCAGCACCGCCGGTGGCCGCAGTCGCGCCCGCCGCACGCGTCGTCGGCGCGGCGTTCCCGCACCTCCCCGCGGCCGTCGACGGCCTGCTCCCACGCCTGCGCGGGAACGCCGGTGATCGCGTCGCGCTCCCGCTCGCCCACCGCCCGCCCGACCGAGTAAGTCAGCTGGTAGCCGCGCCTGGCCGCCAGCTTGTCCAGGCGGGCGATCAGGCCGTGGCTGGCGCCGGCGCCATCAAGGGTAATCCGGGGTCTTGATCGGGCGTCCGCGACGGCGGCTGACGGTGCCGTTTGTCCGTTTTCCTGCCTGTCGCAGAACGGGTTATCTGGTGTGTGTCCGTGACGGTCGATCACGTCCGACGCGCCATGCGGTGACTGCCCGCCCGTCGAGGTCAGACTTGTGGGGGCCTGCACTCGATCGTGATGCCGCAGGCCCTACGGGCCTCCTCGTCGGTGCTTCTGTCACGGACGCGTCCGCGACGGTCAGACCTGCGGAGACATCGCTGTCGATCTTGAAAACCCCGGATAACCGACGTGACCATCAGCTTGCGCCGGTACTTCGCCGGCACCGCGGTGATCGCCTCATCCAGCACCCGCAGGTGATCGGCGACGGTATTCGACCCCGCGCTGCCCGGCCGCATCATCCCGGCCAGCGCCTCGTCCGTATTGTCGCGATAGGCCAGCAACGGGTGATGCCCGAACCCTTTGAAATTAGGTTCCGCGCCTTCCTTCTCTGAGCAGGCGGGTGTCACGGTCGCGTCGAGGCGGACGCAGATCACATCGTCCAGGACCCTGTCCGCGATCCTGATCCCGGGCATCTTCCCGTGCCGGGCCACGATCCCCTCCCACGCCGCGACCCTCGAGGCGTTCACCGCCGCGGCAACCCGCCTGGCCGTCTTCGGCCCGCCGGAGGCGATCTCCTCCAGCGCCCGCCACACCGTCGGCACCGACGCGACCGGGCCCAGCACCTCGCGCTGCCCCGACAGGACAGCGAAATCGCTGATCACCGTGGCGCCGTCGGCGATCGCCACCGCAAGGTCCGCCAGCACCCGGCCCCGGTCGTGCACCGGCAAGAACCCCCGCCGGGCCAGGGCCATCGACAACCCGCCCGTCAGGCCGGTCCGGTCAGCCAGCGCCCGCAGCAGCACCACGCCCGCGTGCGACACGATCCCCTGACCGCCAGCAGTAACATCCAGGCCCTTCGACCACGCGGTAAAGTGCATCTCAGAAGTGCTCCTCGAACAGGGCCCGATAATGGCTTCAGCACCTTTATCGTCCCAGCTCAGGAGCACTTCTCACTTCTGCGGCGCCGTCATGTCAGGCACCGGTCTGAGTGTCCCTTGCCGCAGTCAGCGCTGCCCCGCAGCGTCAGGAGCAGCAGCGTCACCGCCGCAAGGCTGCTTGTCGCGGGAGACTTGAGGTATGTCAAATACCCCGCTGCTCCAGAAGGTCGATGCGGTCACCATCCCGGTCCCGGATCTTGACGCAGGCCTGCGCTTCTACCGCGATTCCCTCGGTCACGAGCTGCGGTGGCGCAATGACGCAATCGGCCAGGCCGGCCTGGCTATGCCCAGCGGCAGCACCGAGATCGTCCTGACGACCCAGCAGGAGTATGAACCGAACTGGCTCGTCACCTCCGCCGCCGATGCGGCCGCCGCCGTCCAGGCCGCCGGCGGCCGGGTCGTGGCCGAACCCTTCGACATTCCCGTCGGCCGGGTGGCTGTCGTGGCAGACCCGTTTGGCAACATCCTGGTGCTGCTCGACTTGTCCAAGGGACATTACGTCACCGACAAGACAGGGAACGTAACCGCAGTGGCCCGCTAGCCGATGACCTCTTTCCGCGCTCATCTGCCGCTCCTGGTGCGCGGCTGTCTGTTCGGAGCGCGTGGTTCAAGACCCGTGGTCATGTGGCGTGACGATCGTCCCGGCGCGGCCGGCCGGACCGCATGGTGATCTTGATGTGCGCGGGCCGTACCCGCCTCAGGCCAATCCGGTCAGCCAGCGCCCGCAGCAGCAGCACACCCGCGTGCGACGGTCGAGTGCATCTCAGAAGTGCTCCTCCGACGGGACCCGATAATGGCTTCCGCACCCTTATCGTCCCAGCTCACGGGCACTTCTCATTGCCACTCCGCCGTCAGCTCCCGCAACTCCATGAAAGACCAGGGCTAACTTGTCCGCGTGATCGAATCGGATGAGGAACAGGGACGCGACCTGTCCCGGCTCGTCGTGTCGAGGGCGGGCCACCTTGTGACCACGGGCGACGACCGTGAGCCCTATCGCGTGGCCGGCCCGGACGGCGCTGTCGTGGAGCCGGTGTCGGATTTCCTGCGGGACCTGGTGGCGTCGGGGAAGTGGGAGTCGACGCTGCGGTCATATGCGGTCGACCTGCTGCGGTGGTGGCGGTTCCTGGACGCGGTGGATGTCGCGTGGGACCGGGCGTCGCGGGCCGAGGCGAGGGATTTCAGCTGCTGGATCCAGCTGACGGTCAAGCAGCGGCTGCAGACCTCCCGTCCCCGGGCGGCCCGCTGGTCTTCGCGGACGGCGGGAGCGCCGAACGCCGATCGGACAGTTGCTTTGGGCGCGCTCGTGCATCGCTCCGTGAGCCGTTGCATGCTGAAACTGACGCCACATGCAACATTGTGGTGGTTCGGACCGTGGAAGAAGTGTGGCCGATTCACACGACAGGCAGTTGCCGGGCCCGGCGACTGATGATGCCTTCGAGCAGTTCGTGCGCGGCCGCTCAGCGCATTTGTTCCGGCTGGCTCTGGTGCTGACCGGATGGGACCAGGCTGCTGCCGAGGACGTGCTCCAGATCGCGCTGGAGCGGGCCTACCGGCGACGGCGCCAGTTGTTTCGGCACGGGTCAGCCGAGCCTATGTCCGCAAGGTGGTGGTCAACGCCGCGATCGACTGGCGGCGGATTCGGCGACGCCGGGCGGAGGAGTCGCTTGACCTGGCCGCGGACCTGGCTGCAGCGGACCGGATGGGCCAGGTCGCTGACCGCGATGTTCTTCTGCGGGCGCTGGCGGCGCTGGCGCCGAAGCAGCGGGCCGTGCTGGTGCTCCGCTACTGGGAAGACGTCCCGGACGCTGAGATCGCCGCGGCGCTGAACTGCAGCGCGGCGACCGTGCGCAGCCAGGCCTTCCGCGGGCTGGCCCGGCTCCGGGAACTGAGCAGCGGCTCGCCAGCCGCGCGATCGGAAAACTCCACGAGAGGCGACAACCATGACTGACCTGCAGGAGCGGCTCCGGGATGCCATCGCCGCGTCGGTCGACGGCGCGGCGCCGTCCTTCGACGTGATGACCGCGGTGCGGCGGCGACATCGGCAGCGGCTGCGGCGGCTGGCCGTGGCGGGGCCGGCCGCCGTCATGGTGGTCATCGCGACGACGGTCTTCCTTGCCGCCCGCCACGAACCGCCCGGGCATCATGCGCCAGCGGCAGCGACCACCAATCCCGGCACGCATGATCGGTCCGCACGAGTCTTCCCTGGCGGCGGCCGGCTGCTCCTTGACATTGGCCGAGGTCTGAGCTGGCTCTACTCCGACGGCAGGTCAGTCCAGATCCCAGGCCAGTTCGACGGTGCCGAAGTCTCGTCCGGGCACCTGCTGGCCTGGCGGTATACGAGCTTCGGCGCCGCCTATTACACGATGAACCTCAATGGATCCCGGCAGCGCCTTGTCCTGGCCGCCGGACACAACAAGAAGCTATCCGTGATCGGTGCGCTGCTGTCGCCGGACGGCTCCACGCTGGCCTATGTCCGGCAGGACCTGGTTTCTCCGGCCATCGTGACTGACACGCTATGGGTGCTGAACCCGGCAACCGGCCACCGAGCCGATCTGGGGGCCATATCCAACCTGGTCGCCTGGACGGACAGCTCAACCATCCTCGCCGCCGCCCCCGACATCAAATCACTGCAGCTGATCAGCGCCGCGACCGGGCACCGAACCACATACCTCACGGTGACCGACCCAGTCCTGGTGCACGCCTATGAGCGCGCACGACCCGGGGCTGGCCCGCCGACCTACATCGGATCGGACGGCATCGCCGGCCGCGCCGCGTCCGCGGACATCGCCGTGTGGCTCGCAGCGAGGCGGGACACAGGCATGTCCCGGCCGGCAGAAGTGATCTTGGCAGGCGGCGCTCCGCAGGTGACCTACGCCCCCCGCACACCAGGGCAACTCAGCCTTACCTGGGGCCCGCGCAGCCTGGTCCTGATCAAGACCGGTGCCGGCGACAACCCTGCCAGCTGGAAGACCTACGCTGCAACGCTGCGAAGCCCGCGCCTATCCGCGCCGTGGCCATTCGGCATGGACGGGGCGACCTTCAGCCCAGCAGGCAACGTGATCGCTCTGCAGGATAACGAGACTGTCACCTTCGTATCCACCCCCCGCCCCGCCTGCCAGCGCACGGTGCGGTGCCTGAATCTCCAGCCACCGTATCCGCTCCTGAACGGAACCATGGAGGCCTGGATCCCCTAACCACAGAACGCGTTCACGCAAATCCAGGCACCACACCGAAATGGCGCATCCGCGCGCGGACAATCTCCGCCAGTTCGTGATCTCACCAACAGGCTTGAACCCGCATACGCGCTCTCGACATGCCGCCGCGCGCTGCACTTGCTGTGACGCTGCCTGGCTGGCGCCAGGTTCGCGGCGAGCTCCGTAGCGCATGGCGTGCCATACGAGCTGTCCGCTTGCCTCTTGCCTGAGCCCTGCTCATCAGCGTAGGAATCAGCTCGTAAGCGAAAAGCCGCAAGCAGACCCACAAGGGCGATCGTGGCAAGGCATGACCTAGTCGGACTGATACCAGCTGGACGTCGCGGACGCGCCGGTCCCGGCCGGACCCGGGATCTACCGGCTGCGCTGCCCGGATGAGCATCGCCTGATCTACATCGGGAATCAGCGGCCGACTCCGCTCGCGCCTGGGCGGCCTTCGTCGCGCCCGGCGCCAGCAAGATAAGAAAGGGCATCACGCGGCGGCTAAACCGGGGATACAACCAGGCGCCTCATGGCGCACAAGTTCCGGTCCGCGATGAGCAGCCAGTCTTCCTCCAGCCTGCGGTAGAGCTTGCGGGCCAGCGACTGCTCCGCGGCGCCCTTGCCTGCCACCCCGCCCATCGCCGCGTCCGCCACCGCGTGCGAGGCGCACTCGCTGACCGTGACCACCCGCACCTTCGGGAACGCCGGCCGTCCCGCGTCATCAGCCCCCGTCCCGGCGAACCCGAACGCGGCAGCGTTCTCCGGCGTGCCGGGAGCGTCCCATTCGAAGCCGTCGATGGCCATAAGCCGCCACGGCCCCAGGAACGCCCCGGCGGTCAGCTCCTCCGCCACGGGGGCCGCCACCTCCGCGAACAGGTGCTTCATGGGCTCGTATCCCAGCCGCTGGCGGGCCTGGCTGATCCCGCCTGATGTCGGCACGCTCCACGAATCATCCCAGCAGCCCCACGCCGCCAGCGTCTCGGTCAGCCGGGCCGCGACTTCCTCGTAGTCATCATCGAACAGGGCCAGGGCCATGACGATCTACAACGACAGGACCCGGAGGGTGGCTCCCTCGTACGACTACGACCTGGCGATGGTCCTGCAGGAGGCATGGCAGGCATGGTGGCTGGAGACCGCGCAACACCTGGCGACCGTTTCGCCATCTACTTACTGC
>WNFX01001687.1_pt1 | contig 22562 bp, 12 predicted proteins | sample 5400111 | NCBI WGS metagenome assembly WNFX01 (sample SAMN13153363, study PRJNA577476) | soil metagenome | isolation source: 40 cm soil or saprolite under grassland replicate 1 | place: USA:California | collected 2016-06-15 | reverse complement strand
TATCGGTGAAGGTGCCGCCGATGTCGGCCGCGAGCCGAAGGCTCGAACCGTTGGCCGTCGATGGAATGCGTTGTTTCATGTTCGCTTCGGCGACGATCGCACGTTACGCGCACCGCGCACGCGATGAGAGCCCTCTCCCCGTCGCGGGAAAGGGGTCAGGGGTTAGCAAGCTCAGCGGCGGAAGGCGAGACAATGCTCGAAGGGACGGTGCAGGAGAAACGCCCATGGGGCGGCCGCCCGGTCCGCCTCTTCGTCGGACATGCGTATGAGCGGCCTCCGTCGCGCCCTGATTTGCCCGTCGGCCGCAGCGCCAGGTCTCGGGTCCCCGCCGGAATCCTCCTTTTGCCTGAGCGCTAACGGTCTGAAATCTATAGGCATTTTTGCTGATAGAAATTTTGACCCTATCCGCGGAACCATTGGATCGTTGCGGCGTTGCGGGGGTCAGGTGGTGGTCCGACTTGGATGCACCGAGGGGTATAGGGACATGGCCGGATCCAACCGGTCGCAGGACATTCATCCGCAATCGGTCTGTGGATCGCCCGCCGCGGGAGGCCCGCGGTCGATATGCGATGCGCGCACGCCGTCGCGGCCGCGGCAGACGAGGGCCGCGGCCGGTGCCAATCCCAAGTTCCCAGCGGCGGCCGTCTCAACCTTACGCGTCCAAAGATCGCCGCAGCGCCCCGCTACGGTCGTGACAGCGCCCCTGCGCTCGTGACATCTTGCGCCGGTTCATCCGCGCCGGAGGAGACTATGCAACCGAGCAATGATCCGGTTGGCGAACTCAAGACCAATGGCCCATCTCCGAGCGCGGCGCCGGCTGAAATGCCCGATAGCCGCGTCAACGGCGGCGCGTCGCCTGAGCTGCTCGATCTCTTGAATGCGCTGCAGTCCATGCGCGTGGGTGACTTCTCCGTCCGCATGTCCGGCAGTCAGGTCGGCGTCTTGGGCAAGATCGCCGACACCTTCAACGAGATCGTCGCCGCCAACGAGCGCATGGCGCAGCAGCTCGAGCGCGTCGGCCAAGTCGTGGGCCGCGAAGGAAAGACGCGCCAGCGGGTGAAGTTCGGCCTGTCGCATGGCGCATGGGGCGAGATGGAGACTTCGGTCAATACCCTCATCGACAATCTGCTTTGGCCGACCACGGAAGTGACTCGCGCCATCTCCGCCGTCGCGCAGGGCGATTTGCTGCAAACGGTGCGCCTCGACGTCGATGGCCGGCCGCTGCAGGGCGAATTCCTGCGCTCGGCCACCATCGTCAACACCATGATCAAGCAGCTCAGCGTGTTCACCTCGGAGGTGACGCGCGTCGCGCGCGAGGTCGGCACTGAAGGCAAGCTCGGCGGCCAAGCGCAGGTGAGCGAGGTGACCGGTGTCTGGAAAGACCTGACCGAGAACGTCAACTCGATGGCCTCGAACCTCACCGCGCAGGTCCGCAACATCGCCGACGTGACCATCGCGGTCGCCATGGGCGACCTCTCGAAGAAGATCACCGTCGACGTGCGCGGCGAGATTTTGCAGCTCAAGGAAGCCATCAACACGATGGTCGATCAACTGCGGTCGTTCGCCTCGGAGGTGACGCGCGTGGCGCGCGAGGTCGGCACCGAGGGCAAGCTCGGCGGCCAGGCGATCGTGCCCGGCGTCGCCGGCACCTGGAAGGATTTGACCGACTCGGTGAACGCCATGTGCGGCAACCTCACCGACCAGGTGCGCAACATCGCCCAGGTGACGACGGCGGTGGCGCGCGGCGATCTCTCGCGCAAGATCACGGTCGACGTGCGCGGCGAAATTCTCGAGCTCAAGGACACCTTCAACACGATGGTGGACCAGTTGAACTCGTTCGCGTCGGAGGTGACGCGTGTCGCGCGCGAGGTCGGCACCGAGGGCAAGCTCGGCGGCCAAGCCCAGGTGCCAGGCGTCGCCGGCACGTGGAAGGACCTGACCGACAGCGTCAACTTCATGGCCTCGAACCTGACCGCGCAGGTCCGCAACATCGCCGACGTCGCGACCGCCATCGCCGGCGGCGACCTCTCGAAAAAGATCACGGTGAACGTGAGCGGTGAAATTCTGCAGCTCAAGGAGACCATCAATACGATGGTCGATCAGCTCAACGCGTTTGCCGGCGAGGTGACGCGCGTGGCGCGCGAGGTCGGCACCGAAGGGCGCCTCGGCGGCCAGGCCAACGTGCTCGGCGTGGCCGGCACCTGGAAGGACTTGACCGACAGCGTCAATTCGATGGCGTCGAACCTGACCGCGCAGGTCCGCAACATCGCCGAGGTGTCGACCGCCATCGCCAGCGGCGACCTCTCCAAGAAGATTACGGTCGACGTGCGCGGCGAAATCCTGGAGCTCAAGGACACCATCAACACCATGGTGGACCAGCTCAACGCGTTCGCCGGCGAGGTGACGCGCGTGGCGCGCGAGGTCGGCACCGAAGGCAAGCTCGGCGGCCAGGCCATGGTGCGCGGCGTCGCCGGCACCTGGAAGGACCTGACCGACAGCGTCAATTCGATGGCGTCGAACCTGACCGGGCAGGTCCGCAACATCGCCGAGGTCGCGACCGCGGTGGCGCAAGGCGACCTGTCGAAAAAGATCACCGTCAACGTGAGCGGCGAGATCCTGCAGCTCAAGGAAACGCTCAATACGATGGTCGATCAGCTCAACGCCTTCGCCGCGGAAGTCACGCGCGTGGCGCGCGAGGTCGGCACCGAAGGCAAGCTCGGCGGCCAGGCGCAAGTGCCGGGCGTGGCCGGCACCTGGAAGGACTTGACCGACAGCGTGAACTCGATGGCGGGCAATTTGACCGACCAGGTCCGCAACATCGCCGAGGTGGCGACCGCGATTGCCGGCGGCGACCTCTCGCGCAAGATCACGGTCGACGTGCGCGGCGAAATCCTTCAGTTGAAGGAAACGCTCAACACCATGGTGGACCAGCTCAACCGGTTCGCCGGCGAGGTGACGCGCGTGGCGCGCGAGGTCGGCACCGAAGGGCGCCTGGGCGGGCAGGCGAACGTGCCGGGCGTCGCGGGCACCTGGAAAGACCTCACTGACAGCGTGAATTCGATGGCGGGCAACCTCACCGCCCAGGTGCGCAACATCGCCGAGGTGACGACGGCGGTGGCGCGCGGCGATCTCTCGCGCAAGATCACGGTCGACGTGAAGGGCGAAATCCTGGAGCTCAAGAACACCATCAACACCATGGTGGACCAGCTCAACGCTTTCGCGTCGGAAGTCACGCGCGTCGCGCGCGAGGTCGGCACCGAGGGCAAGCTCGGCGGCCAGGCGCAAGTGCCGGGCGTCGCCGGCACTTGGAAGGACCTCACCGACAACGTCAATTTCATGGCTTCGAACCTCACCGCGCAAGTTCGCAACATCGCCGAGGTGGCGACCGCGATCGCCGGCGGCGACCTCTCCAAGAAGATCACCGTGGACGTGCGCGGCGAGATCCTGCTGCTGAAGGAAACGCTCAACACCATGGTCGAACAGCTGCGCTCGTTCGCCGCCGAGGTGACGCGCGTGGCGCGCGAGGTCGGCACCGACGGGCGCCTCGGCGGTCAGGCCGTGGTGCCGGGCGTCGCCGGCACCTGGAAGGACCTCACTGACAACGTCAACCTGCTCGCCGCCAACCTCACCACCCAGGTCCGCAACATCGCCGAGGTGACCACGGCAGTGGCGCGCGGCGATCTCTCCCGCAAGATCACCGTCGACGTGAAGGGCGAGATTCTGGAGCTCAAGGACACCATCAACACCATGGTGGACCAGCTCAACGCGTTCGCCTCGGAGGTGACGCGCGTCGCGCGCGAAGTCGGCACCGAGGGCCTGCTCGGCGGACAGGCCGCAGTCCCGGGCGTCGCCGGCACCTGGAAGGACTTGACCGACACGGTCAACGTGATGGCGGCCAATCTGACCGAGCAGGTGCGCGGCATCGTGAAGGTCGTGACCGCCGTCGCCAACGGCGACCTCAAGCAGAACCTGACGGTGAAATCGAAGGGCGAGGTGGCGGCGCTCGCCGAGACCATCAACAACATGACCGACACGCTCGCGATCTTCGCCGATCAGGTCACCAGCGTCGCGCGCGAGGTGGGCGTGGAAGGCCGCCTCGGCGGCCAGGCCAACGTGCCGGGCGCAGCCGGCACCTGGAAGGACCTCACCGGCAACGTCAACCTGTTGGCCGCGAACTTGACCACGCAGGTGCGCGCCATCGCCGAGGTCGCGACCGCCGTGACCAAGGGCGACCTGACCCGCTCGATTCAAGTCGATGCGCGCGGCGAGGTGGCCACGCTCAAAGACAACATCAACACGATGATCGACAACCTGCGGCTCACCACCGACCGCAACACCGAACAGGATTGGTTGAAGACCAACCTGGCCAAGTTTACCAACATGCTGCAGGGCCAGCGCGATCTGGTCACCGTCGGCAGGCTCCTGTTGTCCGAGCTCACGCCGCTGGTCAACGCGCAGCTCGGCGTCATCTACCAGGCGACGAGCGAGGAAGTGCCGAGCCTGCACCTGCTCTCGGCCTATGCCGACGACGGCCTCAATGGGCATCCCGAGCATCTTCTGGTCGGCGAGGGGCTGATCGGGCAGTGCGCCGTCGACAAGCGGCGAATGCTGATCAGCGAAATGCCCAAGGGCGCGGTTCCGATCGGATCGGCGCTGTTCAAGTCGGTACCGCGCAATATCGTGGTGCTGCCGGTGCTGTTCGAAAATCAGGTCAAGGCGGTGATCGAGCTCGCCTCGCTCAGCGAATTCACCGAGCTGCAGACGATGTTCCTCGAACAGCTTACGACCAACATCGGCATCGTGCTCAACAGCATCGAGGCAACGATGCAGACGGAAGGGCTGCTCAAGCAATCGCAGCAACTCGCCGGCGAATTGCAGGCGCAGCAGCGTGAGCTGCAGCAGACCAACGAGCAACTCGAGCAGAAGGCCGAGCAGCTCGCCGAGCGCAACGTCGAGGTGGAGCGCAAGAACCAGGAAATCGAGCAGGCGCGCCGCGCGCTGGAGGAGAAGGCAACCGAGCTCGCGCTCACCTCCAAGTACAAATCGGAATTCCTCGCCAACATGTCGCACGAGCTGCGTACGCCGCTCAACAGCATCCTGATCCTGGGACAGCAGCTCGCGGACAACCCGGACGGCAATCTCGTGCCCAAGCAGGTCGAGTTCGCCCGCACCATCCACGGCGCCGGCACCGACCTCCTGAACCTGATCAGCGACATTCTCGATCTATCCAAGATCGAATCCGGGACCGTGACGGTGGATGCCGAGGACATCGCGTTCGCAAACCTGCTCGACATGGTCGCACGTCCGTTCCGGCACGAGGCCGAGACGCGGCAACTCTCGTTCGAGGTCAGTCTCGACCCCAATCTCGGACGCAGCATCAACACCGACTCCAAGCGCCTGCAGCAGGTTCTCAAGAACCTGCTCTCGAACGCGTTCAAGTTCACCACCCAAGGCGGCGTGCGGCTGAGCATTTCGGAGGTCCAGAGCGGCTGGAGCGCGGGGCACCCGGTGCTCAAGCAGGCGCCGACGGTCGTGGCCTTCGAAGTCTCCGACACCGGCATCGGCATTCCGCAGGACAAGCAGAAGGTCATTTTCGAGGCCTTCATGCAGGCCGACGCCAGCACCAGCCGCAAATACGGCGGCACCGGGCTGGGGCTTGCGATCAGCCGCGAGCTGTCGAACCTCCTCGGCGGTGAAATCCAGCTGCGCAGCTCGCCGAACGTGGGCAGCACCTTCACGCTCTATCTGCCGCTGAAATACGTCGGCTCGAGCACGGCGCCCAAGCCGGCGGCGGCCGCCTCCGCGCAGGCGGCGATGCACGCGCCCAGCATCCACGCGGTGCCGGAGCGTCCGATCGAGCAGATTCCCGACGATCGGCTCGAGATCCAGCCCGGCGACTCGATCCTGCTGGTGGTCGAGGACGATCCGCACTACGCCCGCATCATGGTGGATCTGGCGCGCGAGAAGGGCTTCAAGGTGCTGGTCGCGGCGCGCGGCACCGATGCGCTCGAGCTCGCCAAGCAGTACCAGCCGACCGCGGTGTCGCTCGACGTGTTCCTGCCCGACATGCTGGGCTGGACCGTGCTCAGCCAGCTCAAGCAGAACCCGCTGACGCGGCACATTCCGGTGCAAATCATCACTCTGGACGAAGACCGCCAGCACGGCCTGGCGCGGGGCGCCTTCTCCTTCGTCACCAAGCCGACTTCTCCCGAGGGCGTGGAGGCGGCCTTGGCGCGCATCAAGGAATACGCCAAGCCGCGCCGCAAGCGGCTCCTGGTCGTGGAAGACGACCGCGCCGAGCAGATGAGCATCGCGGAACTGCTCGGCCACGACGACATCGAAATCGTGACCGCCGGCACCGGCTCCGAGGCCTTGCGCGTTCTGCGCCGAGATCCCTGCGACTGCGTCGTGCTCGATCTCCGGCTGCCGGACATGTCGGGCTTCGAGGTGTTGGAGGAGCTGCGCGACGACGCCGGCCTGTCCGACGTACCGGTGGTGGTGTTCACGGGCCGCGAATTGTCGGCGGAGGAAGATGCCGAGCTGCACACCATGGCGCGCAGCATCGTGGTCAAGGGCGTGGAATCGCCCGAGCGTCTGCTCGACGAAACCGCCCTGTTCCTGCACCGTATCGTCACCGACCTTCCGCCCGACAAGCAGCGCATGCTCGAGCGCCTCACCAGCTCCGACGAGGACCTGGTCGGTCGCACCGTGCTGCTGATCGATGATGACGCGCGCAACATTTTCGCGTTGTCGAGCGTGCTGGAACGGCGCGGCATGCGCGTGCTCACCGCCACGACCGGCAGCGAGGCGATCGCGCTCGCCGAGACGGCGCCCGATCTGGCGATCGTCCTGATGGACATCATGATGCCGGAGATGGATGGATACCAGACCATTCGAGTGATCCGGCAGAAACCGGGCTTCCGGCGGCTGCCGATCATCGCGCTGACGGCAAAAGCCATGAAGGGCGACCGCGAGAAGTGCATGGAGGCGGGCGCGTCCGACTATCTGGCCAAGCCAGTCAACACCGAGCAGCTGTTATCGGCGCTGCGCATGTGGCTGCATCGCTAGCGGCGGAGAGGGGCGATGGCTTCGGACGACAAAGTCAACATCCTGCTGGTCGACGATCAGCCGGCCAAGCTCTTGAGCTACGAGACGATCCTCGCCGAACTGGGCGAGCGGCTCATCAAGGCTGCCTCGGCCAAAGAGGCGCTCGAACACCTCCTCAAGCAGGACATTGCCGTCATCCTCGTGGACGTGTGCATGCCCGAGCTCGACGGCTTCCAACTGGCGGCGATGATCCGCGAGCACCCGCGCTTTCAGCGCACCGCGATCATCTTCATTTCCGCCATCCATTTGACCGACGTCGATCGCCTGCGCGCCTACGAGATGGGGGCGGTCGATTACGTCCCGGTGCCGGTCATTCCCGAGGTGCTGCGCGCCAAGGTCAGGATCTTCGCCGAGCTCTATCGCAAGACCAGGCAGCTCGAACAGCTCAACCAGGAGCTCGAGCGTCGCGTCGCGGAGCGAACGGCGGAATTGGAGGCCTCGACCGCGCGGCTGATGCAGAGCGAAGAGCGTCGCAGCTTGGCGCTCGCCGCCGGTCAGATGGGATCCTGGGAATGGGATCCCCTCAACGGCCATTTCGTCTGGGACGACGGGCAATATCGGATTTTCGGGGTCGATCCCGCGAGCTTCGATCTCACCGTCGACAATATCAAGGCGCTGATCCATCCAGAGGACTGGAAGCATCTGCAGAACGCGATCAAGCCGGCGGCGGCCGACACGCCGAGCTTTCAGAGCGAATTTCGCGTCTGCCGTCCGAACGGCGAGTTGCGCTGGTGCATCGGAACGGCGGTGGCCAGCGTCGACGCGACCGACAATATCGTGCGCATCAGCGGCGTGACCGTCGACATCACCGACCGCAAGGAAGCCGAAGAGCGCCAGGTGCTGTTGGCGCGCGAGGTCGACCACCGCGCGCGCAACGCCTTGGCGCTCGTGCAATCGATCGTGCGCCTGACCCGCGCCGACACCATCAAGTCCTACGTCGCCGCGGTCGATGGGAGGATCGGCGCGCTGGCGCGCGCGCACACGCTGCTGGCCCAGAGCCGCTGGCAGGGCGCCGACCTCGCGCGCCTCATCGACGAAGAGCTCGCTCCCTATCGCGCCGACGCCCCCGAAAGAGTCACGGCCGCCGGCCCCGACGCCTCGCTCGAGCCGCGCACCGCCCAGACGCTCGCGCTCGCGCTGCACGAGCTCGCCACCAATGCCGCCAAGTACGGCTCGCTGTCGGTGATGTCGGGGCGCGTGGAAGTCAATTGGGAATTGCAGCCGCGCAGTCTTCTCCTGCGCTGGACCGAGAGCGGCGGACCATGCCCGCAGCCGCCGGCCGCGCCGGGCTTCGGCATCCGGATGATCAGCGCCAGCGTCGAGCGCCAGCTCGCGGGCGAAGCCGCCTTCCATTGGCGTCCGGAAGGCCTGTACTGCAGCCTATGCGTGCCTCGGGGCGACAGCATCGAGCCGCTGACACACCGCGCTGGCGCCCATTGGACGATGGGCGAAGAGCGGCCGGCGCTTCCGCTTCAGCTCGAGACCGGCAACCGCGTCCTGCTGGTGGAAGATGAGATTTTGGTCGCCATGATGATGAAGGACATCCTGACCGAACTCGGATTTTCGGTCATCGGACCCTTCAGCCGCCTGGCCGAGGCCATGGTCGCCGCCGTGCACGACAACATCGACGCCGGCATCATCGACGTCAATCTCGGAGGAGAATTCGTCTACCCGGTCGCCGACGTGCTGGCGGCGCGGAACATTCCGTTCGTGTTCATCACCGGCTATGGCGTTGAGAGCATCGACAGCCGGTTCGATTACGTGCCGATCGTCAAGAAGCCGGTGCAACGGCAGGTGCTGCAGAAGATCTTCGTCCCCGCCGAGAGCGGCGAGGCCGCGAAATTCCCCGAACGGCGATATGGGGCCGGCCGTCTCGGTCGCGCCGCATCAGCCGGTCAGCCGTAATCGAACCGCAGCACCATCCAATCCGCTGCGACGCGTATGGGCCTGGGTGGGGCGCGACGATGCGCTTCAGCGGAGCCTAGCCCTGATCATTGCGGCAATAGGATCGGGGGGCCCTGACGCACGCGCGCAGCCATGTCGCGCAATTTTGCGCGCCGTCGGGGGATCAGCTGGGGGCCGTCACAAGCCAACGCCAAACGCCATTTTTTTCGCGCGTGGCGTCTATGACGGAGCCGACGCGGCTGCATAGAATTTCGACGTAAATCCCAGGCGGCTGCCCAGGACAGCGGCGAAAACCCACTGCCGGAACCGAAAATCCCTAACGAAATCAACGACAATCGGCTTGGCACGGTCTTTGCTGCTGTGCAGCATACCGGGCCAACGGGGCCGTTCGTGCGGTGCTTTGGCGTGCGCGCTGCTCAAAAAGAAGCCGAACGCAACCCATGTCTGGCGATTTCAACCCCGAGCAGAAACGTTACCTCGAAGGCTTCGTCGCCGGCCTGCAGATCGCCAAGGCCGCGCGAGAGAGCGCCGGCACTTCCGCCGCTGGGGGAGCAAAGGCGGCGGAGCCGAGCGGCCCCGACGCTGCGCATTTGCGCGCGCAAGACCGCGTCCTCGCCGCCGGCGGCAAGCTCTCCGAGCAGGAGAAATTCAAGCGCGAGCTGCATCCCTTCGACGGCTACGAACGCCTCAAGGCACAAGCGGCGAACAACGAATATCCCAAGCCGCCGGACAATTTCCGCTGGCGCTTCTTCGGCCTGTTCTACGTGGCGCCCAATCAGAATTCCTACATGTGCCGGCTGCGCATGCCGAACGGCATCCTCGCCCATTGGCAATTCGCCGGCGTCGCCGATCTGGCCGAGCGCTACGGCGGCGGCTATGCCCATGTCACCACCCGCGCCAACCTGCAGGTGCGCGAGATCGAGGCCAAGAACGCCGTCGCCATGGTCGAGGCGGTGCAGGAGCTCGGGCTGTGCTCGCGCGGCTCGGGCGCCGACAATATTCGCAACGTCACGGGCTCGCCGACGGCGGGCATCGATCCGCAGGAGCTGCTCGACACGCGGCCCTACGCGCGCGAATGGCATTTCCACATCCTCAACGAGCGCGCGCTCTACGGCCTGCCGCGCAAGTTCAATGTCGGCTTCGACGGCGGCGGCATCATTCCCGTGCTCGAGGACACCAACGACATCGGCTTCCAAGCGGTCGAGGTGAAGGACGGCCGCGAGGTCGCACCCGGCGTGTGGTTTCGGCTGATCATCGGCGGCATTACCGGGCACAAGGACTTCGCGCGCGAGACCGGCGTGGTGGTCAAGCCCGCCGACGCCACCAAGGTGGCCGACGCCATCGTGCGCGTATTCATCGATCATGGCGACCGTACCGACCGCACCAAGGCACGACTCAAATACGTCATCGACCGGCTGGGTCTCGACAAGGTGCTGGCGCTGGTCGAGGAGAAGCTCGGCCGCAAGCTCGACCGCGTTGCCGGCGACGCGCTCGCGCCGCGCCCGCCGTTCGATCGCGCCGCTCATATCGGCGTGCATACGCAGAAGCAGCCCGACCGCAATTGGGTCGGCGTCGTCCTTCCAGTCGGCAAGATGACAGCCGAACAGATGCGAGGGCTCGCGCAGGTCGCGCGCGACCTCGGCGACGGCGATATTCGGCTCACCGTCTGGCAGAACCTGATCATCTCAGGCGTGCATTCGGAAAACGTGAAGGCGGCGCGAGCGAGGATCGAGACACTCGGCCTGTCCACCAGCACGAACTCGATTCGCGCGGGGCTCGTCGCCTGCACCGGCAACGTCGGTTGCAAGTTTGCCGCCTCCGACACCAAGCGGCATGCCGAGGAGATCGCGCGCTGGTGCGAAAGCCGCGTCGCGCTCGACGGCCCCGTCAACATCCATCTCACCGGATGCCACCACTCCTGCGCGCAACATTACATCGGCGACATCGGATTGCTGGCCTGCAAAGTGCAGACATCCGAAGACGGCGACGCGGTCGAGGGCTACCACATTCACGTCGGTGGCGGTTTCGGCCCTGACGCGACGATCGCGCCTGAAATCTACCACGACGTCAAAGCCGAGGATGCGCCGAAGACCGTCGAGCGCATGCTCAAGGCCTATCTCGCGCACCGCGTCTCGCCGCGGGAAAGCTTTCTCGCTTTCACCCGCCGGCACGAGGTCGATGCGCTGCGATCTCTCGTCGAAGGCGAGGCGATCGGATGATCCTGCCGCCGCGCGCGCCGCTGCCGTCGCTCATTCCGGAGAGCGCGCCCTTCAGCGCGGAGCAGCGCGTGTGGCTCAACGGCCTGTTCGCCGGGCTGCTTTCGCTCGAACGCGGCATCACTCCACTGTCGTTGGACCAGGCGGCGGCGTTGCTGCCGGGCGCGCTCGACCTCGCGGCGCCAGCCACCCCGACCCGCGAGGACGACGACGGCGCCCCGTGGCACGACCCGGCCATGCCACTCGCCGATCGCATGAAGCTCGCCGAAGGCCGTCCGCTGCACCGGCGGATGATGGCGGCGATGGGACAACAGGACTGCGGACAATGCGGATACAACTGTCAGGACTATTCCGACGCCATCTTTCTCAAAAAGGAAGAGCGGCTGAATCTCTGCGTGCCCGGTGGCAAAGAAACCACCCGCATGCTCAAGGCGCTGCACCAGGAGCTTGGCAAGGCGCCGGCAGCGGCCGAGACGCCGAGCAAGACCCCTACGCCTGCCGCTGCTACGGCTGCACCGGCCGCCGCGCCGGGATGTTCGCGCGAGTGCCCGACCGAGGCACGCTTTCTGTCGCGCACGCGCCTCAACAAAGCGGGTTCCGAGAAGGAGACCTGGCATATTGAGTTCGACCTGACGGCGAGCGGCATCGACTATGCGGTCGGCGATGCCTTCGGCGTCTTCCCGACCAACGATCCCGCGCTCGCCGACGCCGTGATCGCAGCGCTCGACGCGCCGCCGGATTTCCCCATCGCCGGCCGGGCGCTGCGCGACGTGTTGATCGACGGCGTTTCGCTCGGCGCCGCGCCCGACATGCTGTTTCAGCTCATCTCCTACATCACCGGCGGCGAGCGGCGGCAGAAGGCGAAGGTGCTCGCCGCCGGCGAGGATCCGGACGGCGACGCCGCCACGCTCGACGTGCTCGCCGCCGTCAAGAAATTTCCCGGCGTGCGCCCCGATCCGGAGGCCTTCGTCGAGGCGCTCGACCCGTTGCAACCGCGGCTCTATTCCATCGCATGCTCGCCCAGGATCGATCGCCACCGCATGGCGCTGTGCGTCGATGCGGTGCGCTATCCGATCAACGGCCGCACGCGGCTCGGCGTCGCGTCGACCTTCCTGGGCGAGCGCCTGCGCCCCGGAGACAAGGTCAACGTCTACGTCCAGAAGGCGCAGCACTTCGGTCTGCCGGCCGACCCGTCCGTGCCCATCATCATGATCGGCCCCGGCACCGGCATCGCACCGTTTCGCGCCTTCCTGCACGAACGCATGGCGAGCAAAGCGCCCGGGCGCAACTGGCTGTTCTTCGGCCACCAGCGCCGCGATTGCGATTTCTTCTACGAGGACGAGCTCGCCGGCATGAAGGCGGCGGGCGCGCTGACCCGGCTTTCGCTCGCCTGGTCGCGCGACGGCGCCGAGAAGTTCTACGTCCAGGACCGCATGCGCGAGGTCGGCCGCGACCTCTGGGCCTGGCTCGCCGACGGCGCGCACGTCTACGTCTGCGGCGATGCCAAACGCATGGCCAAGGATGTCGAGGGCGCATGGGTCGAGATCGTCGCCGCGCATGGTGCGCGGACGACCGACGAGGCGATTGCGTTCGTCGCCAATCTGAAAAAATCCGGGCGCTATCAGCAGGACGTATACTGATGTCCGCGGTCGAGGACGGACGTGATCCCTCGCCAGCGCTTCCGCCGCGTATGCAAGCGCTGGCGCGGCTGCCGATCTTCCTGGCGCTCGACGGCAAGCGCGCGGTGATCGCCGGCAACGGCGCGCCGGTGGCCTGGAAAGCGGAGCTGTTGTCGGCGGCCGGCGCCCATGTCGCGGTCTTTGCCGAGCTCCCATGCGAGGAGCTGCGTGCCGTCGCGGCGCAAGCCGCGCGCGCGACGATCGTGCTGCAGCAGCGGCCGTGGCGGATCGAGGACTTTGCCGACGCTGCCGTCGCCGTCGGCGGCTTCGACGATGAGGCGGAGGCCGAGCGCTTCGCCGGCGCCGCGCGCGCGGCCGGCGTTCCGGTCAATGTGATCGACCGGCCCGCGTATTGCGATTTTTCCTTCGGCGCCATCGTCAACCGCTCGCCGCTCGTCATCGGCATTTCGACCGACGGCGCGGCGCCGGTCTTCGGCCAGGCGATCCGCAGCAGGCTCGAGGCGATGATCCCGCGCGGCTTTGCCCGCTGGGCCGAGGCCGCCCGCCACTGGCGCAAGGCGGTGCAATCCTCGGGACTTTCGTCATCGGGGCGGCGGCGGTTCTGGCGGGCCTTCGCGGCCTTTGCGGTTAGCAATCCGGAACGCGAACCCGCGTCATCCGATTTCAATGCAATTCTGAGCGCAAAGGACCAAGCCACGGCCGCCGGCGCCGGCAGCGTCACGCTGGTCGGCGCGGGCCCGGGCGATCCCGAGCTGCTCACGTTGCGCGCGGTGTGCGCGCTGCAGTCAGCCGACATCATTCTGATCGATGATCACCTCTCGCGAGACATGCTCGACTTCGCCCGGCGCGAGGCAAAGACGGTGCTGGTCGGCAAGACTGGTCGCTTCTACCAGCAGGACGAAATCAATGCATTGATGGTCGCGCTCGCCAAGGCCGGCGGGCGCGTCGTGCGGCTCAAGGGCGGCGGCTCCTCGATGTTCGGCCGCGCCGCCGAGGAGATCGCGGCCTGCCGAGGCGCGGGACTAGCTGTCGAGGTCGTCCCCGGCGTCACCGTGGGCCGAGGGCGCGGCGAGACGCCGCGCAATCGCGCGAACAGCCCGACTCGGCCTATTACGCCTATTCCTGGAACGCCTCTTCGCGCTTGCTGCGGATCGCCGGCAGCGCGACCAGCACGCACAGCGCGAGCGCTGCGATCAACAAACCGAGGCTGATCGGCCGCTCGAGGAAAATCGCCGGGTCACCGCTCGAAATCCGCATGGCGCGCCGGAGATTCTCCTCCATCAGCGGGCCGAGCACGAAACCGAGGATCAGTGGCGCTGCCTCGCATTCGAGCCGCGTGAAGACGTATCCGAGCACGCCGAAGAACGCCGCCAACAGCACGGCCGCCGAGCTGTTGCTCACCGTGTAGACCCCGATACCGCAAAACAACAGGATCGCGAGATAGAGAAAGCGGTATGGCACCTTCAAAAGCTGAACCCACATGCCGATGAGCGGCAGGTTGATGATCACCAGCATCAGATTGCCGATCCACATGCTGGCGATCATGCCCCAGAACATGCCGGGGCGTTCGCTCATGATCTGCGGGCCGGGCTGGATGCCGTGGATGGTGAGCGCGCCGATCATCAGCGCCATCACCGCGTTGCCCGGGATCCCCAAGGTCAGCATGGGGATGAACGAGGTCTGCGCGCCGGCATTGTTGGCTGATTCAGGTCCCGCCACGCCCTCGACCGCGCCGTGCCCGAATTGTGAAGAGTTCTTTGACCACCGTTTCTCGACCGCGTAGGCGGCGAACGCGCTCAGCGTCGCGCCGCCGCCCGGAAGCACGCCGAGGATGGAGCCGAGCGCCGTGCCGCGCAGCACCGCCGGCCAGGCGCGCTCGAAATCCTCGCGCGTCGGCCAGAGCCGGGTGATCTTCTGCGCCGCCAGCGAGCGCGTTTCCCGCGGCTGCGTCAAATTGGTGATGATCTCGCCGATGCCGAATATGCCGATGGCGAGCGTGGCGACGTCGATCCCGTCGGTCAGTTCCGTAATGCCAAAGGTGAAGCGCGTGCCGCCGGTGTTGCCGTCGGTGCCGACGAGACCGAACAGCAGGCCGAGCACGATCATGGCGATCGCTTTGACCACCGAGCCGTGGGCGAGCACGACCGCGGTAATGAGGCCGAGCACCATCAGCGAGAAATATTCCGGCGCTCCGAACGACTGGCCCACTTTGGCGAGCGGGGGCGCAAACGTGGCGATCAGCGTGGTCGAGACGCAGCCCGCGAAAAACGAGGCAAGCGCCGCCACTGCCAGCGCGGCGCCGGCGCGGCCTTGTCGCGCCATCTGGTGGCCGTCGATGCAGGTGACCACCGACGAGGTCTCGCCCGGCAGGTTCACCAAAATGGCCGTGGTCGAGCCGCCATACTGCGCGCCGTAGAAGATGCCCGCGAGCATGATCAGGCCCGATGTCGGCTCGAGATGGAAGGTCAACGGCAACAGCATCGCGATGGTCGCGATCGGGCCGATGCCGGGGAGAACGCCGATCAATGTCCCGATCAGCGCCCCGGCAAGCGCGAAGAAAAGATTCGCCGGCGTCAGCGCCACGCCGAATCCGACCGCGAGATTGTGCAGAAACTCCATCTACCACTCCGGCCAGACCGGGATGGTCAATCCCAGCCCGAGGATGAAGATGCCCCAGGAGAGAACGATCAGCGCGAAAGCCGCCGCGAGCGTCTCGAGCGGCCGCAATCCGCGCGCCGCGACCGCGCCCACGCCGGTGAGCAGCAGGATCGAAACCACCAGCCCGAGCCGCTCGATGCTGAGCCCGAAAATCACCAGGCTTGCGGTGACGAAAACGACCGGTCGCAATGCGGAGATGTCGCCCGCCGACAGCGGCCGCGCATCCTGGGCTTCGCGCAGTCCCTGCACGAGAACGATGACGCCGAGGCCGAGCAGGAGCCAGCACAACAGTCGCGGCACATAGCCGGTGCCCATGCGCAAGGCGGTGCCGATGGGGTAGTCGCGCGACAGCCACAGGCCGAGCGCCGCTACGGCGATGAAAAGCAGACCCGCCAGCACGTCCTTGCGCGCGAGCATGCGCCAGAACGGATGGGGCGAGTTGCTTTGTTCCTTTCCGAGGCTCAACCGTCGCTCCCATTCCCATCGTCATGCCCGCGCAAACGGGCATTGAGTAAACACCGAATATTCTGAGCGGCCAAATCGTGCCACACCGTATTCCGGTGGTTACTGGATCGTCCGCTTGCGCGGGTGATGACACTGAGAAATTCAGAAATGATCACTTTGTGATCTGCAAGCGCTAGGTCGCCGGAATCACAGGCAGCAAAAGGTAGGATTCCTTCTCGCCACCGGCGTAGATCGTGTTCGTCCCGGTGTTGTAGTCGGCGTGGTAGTGCATGTAGGCGGTGCTGCCGACGCCGTCGCGGGGTTGAATGTCGAGGCGAATGCGGTGGCCTTTTTTGAACACCATCGAGGTCGGCCAGATCTCGACCTCGACCCGCACGATCTCGCCGGCCGTCAGGTAAAGCCGCCGCTGGTGGCGATGATAAGGGCGGTAGGGCAGCGACAGCTCCGCATCCAATTCACGGTGCGACACGCGCAGCCATCCTTTCGCCACCGGCACCGGCGTCCCTTGCTGGCCGGTCTCCAGCACTTCGTTGCCGTCGCCGTCGATGTTGCGGATGGTAAGAAACAAGTCCATGTCCTCGCTCGAGCTTGCGACCCACAGCACCGCGGCGACCGGCCCGGTGACCTCGACGTCCTGCGCGAGCGGCGACGTCTCGAGCGCGACCCCCATGCCGGGCGGGATGGCGCCGCCCATCACTTGCGACGAGGCTGCCGACGTCGAACCCATGGACCCCAGGCTGGTGGCCGGATAGGTGCGCGAGCTGCAGGTCTGCGGATTGGCGGCGACGAGGCGGCCGGCATTCGTGGCCGTCCCCGGCGCCGGCTGCGACAGATCGAAATAGAACTTGGTCCATCGCGTGCGCGCGAGCGGCCATTCGTGCTCGAAGCGCCACTCCACTTCGTCACGACCCTTGCGGATCGCGAGCTTCACCGGCGGCTCCGCCATCACGCCGTTGTCGATGCCTTTGAGCCAGTAGTCGAAGAAGCGCAGCTGATCGCGCCGGCCGTCCTCGGAGTAGAACGGATGCACATGCGTGCCGGCGTGGATGCGAAGCTTCTTGTGCGGCGTCGCCGCTCGCATGAAGGCCTCGGTGTTGCCGCGCAGATGCAATCCCATGCCCGACCAGTTGCCGACGCTGAACATCGGCACCGTGATCTGGTCCCATTGCGCCTGCGCGCCGCGGAAGGCGCCGCTGTCGAGATTGTTGTGCAGCCAGAAATGCAGCGTATTGGTCTGCCACCGGTTCGGGTGGTGACGGGACGCTCGACCGGCGACGTGGTGCATCAAGTGCGCCATGTACCAATTGGGCATGAACAGGCTGAGCAATCCGCCGTGGAACAAGGCGTCGCGATAGAGATCGGCGAAGCCTTCCCAGGGGATGATCGCCGCCAATGACGGCGGCTGATGATTGGCGACGAACCACTGGTTGATGGCGAAATAGGATATGCCGCACAGCCCGACCTTGCCCGAGCACCAGGGCTGCGTCGCCGCCCACTCGATCGCGTCGTAGAGATCGATCGATTCCGCGAGCGACCACGGCTCGCACTCGCCGGGGGACTTGCCGCTGCCGCGCCCGTCGACCCGCACCGCGGCGTAGCCCTTCGGCACCCACCATTGCGGGTTGATGGTCTCCCAGTTCATCAGCGGGTTCGGCCTTTCCTCCAGGTTGCCTGGCGGAACCCACAGCTTGTCCTTCTGATATGGACCCAAATTCAAGATGGCGGGAAAGGTGCCGGCATCATCCGGCCGGAACACATCGGCTTTGAGGCGCGCGCCATCGCGCATCGGGACGTCGACATCTTTTTCAACGACGATGCCGTAGACCGGCACGCCGGGAGCCGGCTCCATCTTCATTGTTGTTCTCTCCCCGCTGCGCCCGCTCTTACCGCCGTTCAATCCGGCAGCTCGACCTTCACCTCATCGGTGACCTTCTTCCAGTACGCCACCTCAGCCTGGTTCCATGCTTGCGCTTCTTCGCTCGACGCGCTGGGAACAGCCCTGATCATCTGCTGCTTGAACGTCGTCGCCACTTGCTCGGAATTGAGCGCCTGGACGGCCGCCTTGCGGACGATCTCGAGCACGTCGCGCGGTGTGGCAGCGGGTGCATACAATGCCGACCACAGGCCCTTGGCATTGGCATAGCCAAGCTCGGTGAGGGTGGGCACATCGGCGTATTCGGGCACGCGCTGGTCCGACATTACCGCCAGCGCCCGCACCTGCCCGGCCTTGACCACGCCCATCGAGCTTGCGCCGTTAAGCAGCGCGACATGGGCGTCGCCGGTGACGAGATCGTTGGTGATGGCGGCACCGCCTCCCTTGTTCGGCAGATGGGCGAGCACGATGCCGGCCCATTGGGCGAAGGCTTCCATGTCATAGTGATTGTTGCTGCCGATGCCGACGCTGGCGTAGCGCACCTTGCCGGGGTTGGCCTTGGCGTAGGCGATGAACTCGGCATAGGTCTTGGGAGGGAAGTCCTTGGTGGTGGCGCCGAGCACGAGCGGAACCTCGCTTAGCCTCGTCACCAAGGTGACGTCCTTATCGTAGTCGATCTTGAATTTCTTCTTGTAGATGATGGGCGCGAGCACATTGGTGCCGGGATTGCCGATTTGGAGTGTATAGCCGTCGGGCCTCGAACGCGCCATCTCCTCGATCGCCAGAATGCCGAAGGCGCCGGGCTTGTTTTCGATCACCACCGGTTGGCCGAGAATCGGCCGCATATGCTCGCCGACGATGCGCATGACGATATCGGTGGCGCTGCCCGGCCCGAACGGCACGACAACCTTGACCGGCTTCGAAGGATATTTGTCTTGCGCGGCGACCTCGACGACGCCGAGGGCGAAGACCAGCACCAACAGAATGCCCAACCGTTTCATGTCATTGTCCGCTTCAGGCGATGCTCCCACGGCATCCGATCGGCCGCTTCAAGATCGTTGCCGCGATTGCCCCGCGTCATCCGCGCTGCGACATTCACGAGCAGTTCGCCGTAGCGCCGACATCGCCGCACGCTAGTCGGCCAATTCGATCTTGACCTCGGCGACGGTCTTTCGCCACGCGGCAAGTTCGCTGTCGAGCCATGATTGCGCCTCCTGCAACGACGCGTTCGGCTTGACGCTGACGAGTTGCTTCTTGAAGGCTTCCTGCAGCTGCGGGGCATCCGTGGCCTCGACGATCGCCTTGAAGAGGGTTGCCAGAACCTCTTTCGGCGTATTGGCTGGTGCCAGCATGCTCTGCCAGTGCAAAGTGCCCACGCCGGGGTAGCCGGCCTCGGCCAGCGTCGGGATATCGGGATATTCCGCCAGCCGCGTCTCCGCCAGCACCGCGATCGGCCGCAGCTTGCCGGCCTTGATCATCGATGCCGTGCTCGCGGCATTGATGAACGCGACCTGCGCGTCGCCGACGACGAGATCGTTGATCATGCCGGCGGCGCCGGTCTTGTTGGGAATGTGGAGCATCTCGATGCCGGCTCGCTTGGAAAAGACCTCGACGTCGTAATGCGGGAAGCTGCCGACCCCGGCGCTGGTGTAGCGGACCTTGCCCGGGTTCTTCTTCGCGTACGCGATCAACTCCGCCACCGATTTGGGTTCGAAATTTTGCGTGGTGGTGAGGAGAAAGGACGGATAGATCGCGAGGCGGGACACCGACACCACGTCCTTCTCGAAGTTGATGGAGAACTTCTTCGCGAACAGGACCGGTGTGATGGCATTGGTCGTGACGTTGCCCACCATCAGGGTGTAGCCGTCCGGCTTGGAGCGGGCCATCTCTTCGATCGCGAGAATGCCGAACGCGCCCGGCTTGCTCTCGACCACGAACTGCTGGCCGAGGCTTTGGCGCATCTGCTCGCCGAACAGGCGCGCGGTGATGTCGGTGGCGCCGCCGGGAGCATACGGTACGACGATCTTCACCGGCCGCGAGGGATATTTGTCCTGCGCCCAGGCCGTGACGCCGAACGCAAGACACAGCAGCGCCAAACCCAAACCGATCCGTTTCATCACATCCTCCCGGTGAACTCGCTGAAATCGCCACCCCTACGGGTATCAGCTCGCTGTCGATTGTAGTCCAGGCGCGGAGACTGAAACAGGCAATCAACCGCGCGATGTTGTCACGCCGCGGCCAAATCGCCGCTCAGTCGTCCCCGCTTGCAAAACCGTTTGCTGGCGGCGGTCGTCACGCCGCCTTGACGCCGTGCAGGCTGTGGGACGCATCCTTGCACGTGAAGAAGACGACGTCTTCCTCGGGCGTCGCCTTGCCGGAGTGCACGACGTTGGCGGGAATGTAGACCACCGAGCCGGGCTTGGCCTCGATCTCCTGCTCGCCGACCCTTGCCCGAAACGTGCCCTGCAGGATGTAGATCCATTGTTCGTTCGGGTGCGAATGCGGCTCTGCGCCGGTGCCGGCCGGCATCCGCATCAGGGCGACGATCATGCGGTCACCCTCGACGCAGGCGCCGTTGGCGGTCGAGTAGTCGGGGCCGCCGAGGATGTGGTTCACCGCGGCGAGATCGAACACGTATTCACCATCGCCCGCGCGCTTGGCTCCCGGGGTCCGCGCCAATTGTCGCGACATTTTTCGTCTCCTCCGTTTCCCGCTGCCTGCTCATCCACAAAGCGAGCTTCCACCGCGTCAGGCGAACGCCCGCGTCTTGTCGCCAGCCGTGCCGAGCAACGCCCGCGCCCGCCCGCCGAGAATGGCCGACTGCTCGGCGGCCGAAATCGGTAGGCCGCGAACCTGCGACACGCCCTCCGGCATGCCCATGTCGAAGGGATAGTCGCTGCCGAGCAGCACGCGGTCGGCGCCCGCATTGCCGACGAGGAATTCGAGCACCGCTTTCGAGTGCACGATGGTATCGAAATAGAAGCGCTTGAGCGAATCCGTCGGCGGCTTCCCAAGCTTGCTTTTCGGCTCGGCGCGCACGTGCCAACCGTGCACGAAACGCCCGGCTTGATAGGGAACGAATCCGCCGCCATGGGCGAGGCAGATCTTCAGCGAGGGATGGCGCTCGAGCACGCCGCTGAACACGAGACATGCGGCCGCGATAGTGGTGTCGAGCGGATTGCCGATCAGATTGCCGAGATAATAGGACGACAGCCGATCCGCCCCCACCACGTTGATGGGGTGGAGTAGAATGAACGCATCGAGCTCGGCGGCCGTGGCCCAAACCGGCTCGAGCTCGGGATCGTCGAGGTTCTTGCCCGCCACGTTCGAGCCGATCTGCGCCCCGCGCAGGCCCAGCACCCGCACCGCATGACGAAGCTCGTCCGCGGCTTGTTTCGGCGCCTGCAGGGGCAGCGTCGCGATCGCGAGAAAGCGGTCGGGACGAACCTTGGCCAGCTTGGCGAGCTGCTCGTTCTGAATGCGGGCAAACGCCGCCGCGAGCGCCGGCGGTTGCGCATAGACGAAGGTCTGCGGGCAAACCGAGAGCACCTGAACATCGACCTTGGATGCCGCCATGTCTTGCAGGCGGTGCTCGACATCCCAGCCGCCGCGGGGGAAATGCCGGTAGACGTTGCCGGCGACGTCGAGGGTGGCGAAGCGGTCGCCGACCTCCGAGAGCTTCGGCCCCACCTTGGGCGCCTCGCGCTGCAACAGGCGGATGGTCTCTTCCGTCAGGATGTGAGCGTGAACGTCGATCGTTTGCGTCGTCTGGGTGACCATGGGGCCTGCTGCTGATTGAGGGTTGGGGAGACGCCGGAGCGTAATGCATCCCGCGGGGCAGATCGAGTAGCTGACGGCGATTGGATCGTGATAGGTTGTGCGCGGCCCAATCCCGGTGGAACCGGACACCCGAGATGCTCGATCAGCCCGCCGCTTTGCATCGCGCCCGGTTGCGGGATCGCCCTCGGCTCGATTTCCAGGATCATTTGGCCGATCTCGAGGCGAACGGCCTTCTCGTTCGCATCGACCGCCCCATCAACAAAGATACCGAGCTGCATCCGCTGGTGCGCTGGCAATTTCTGGGCGGCGTACCGGAGGACAAGCGGCGCGCGTTCCTGTTCACGCACGTGACGGACTCGAAAGGCCGGCGCTACGATATTCCGGTCGTGGTCGGCGCGCTCGCGGCCTCGCCCGACATCTACGCGATCGGCATGGGGCGGGAGGTCAAGGACATCGGCGAGGCCTGGATGCGCGCGATCGCCAACCCGATCGCGCCGGTCGCGGTGAGCGCCCCGCGCTGCCAGGAGGTCGTGCTCACGGGCGATGATCTCAAGGCGCCGGGCGGACTGGCGCGGCTGCCGGTGCCGGTGTCGACGCCCGGCTTCGATTCCGCGCCCTATCTGACGGCGACGCTGTGCGTGACGCGGGATCCCGACAGCGGCATCCAGAACATGGGCACCTATCGTGCCGCGCTCAAGGCTGCCGATCGGCTGGTGGTGCGCATGGTGGCGCGCGAGGCGAGCGGCGCCGGCGGCTATTTGCATTGGCTCAAATATCGCAAGCGGCGCGAACCCATGCCGATCGCGATCGTGATCGGCTGCGCGCCGGTAGTCATGTTCACTGGCCCCCAGAAGCTCGCCATCGACATGGACGAGCTCGGCGTCGCCGGCGCGCTCGCAGGCGCACCGATCGAGACCG
>WNFX01001685.1_pt1 | contig 22565 bp, 21 predicted proteins | sample 5400111 | NCBI WGS metagenome assembly WNFX01 (sample SAMN13153363, study PRJNA577476) | soil metagenome | isolation source: 40 cm soil or saprolite under grassland replicate 1 | place: USA:California | collected 2016-06-15 | reverse complement strand
CCAGTGTCCAGCCGCAGGGTGCCAGTTTCGGTCCCGCCGGAAGCTGCAAGAGCCGGGACCGAAACTGGCAGACCCTTCGAGCCCGTTACGGCCGCTCGAAGATGGCGGCAATGCCCTGGCCACCGCCGATGCACATGCTGACCAGCGCGTAGCGCCCGCCGGTACGCTCGAGCTCGTACAGGGCCTTGATGGTGAGGATGGCGCCGGTGGCGCCGATGGGGTGGCCCAGCGAGATGCCGCTGCCGTTGGGGTTGGTCTTCTCCGGTGGCAGACCCAGGTCACGCGCGACCGCGAGAGCCTGGGCGGCGAACGCCTCGTTGAGCTCGATCACGTCCAGGTCGTCGACTTTCAGGCCGGCCCTCTCCAGCGCCGTGCGGACCGCCGGCACCGGGCCGATGCCCATGTACTTCGGGTCGACCCCGGCGAGGCCGTAGGCGACCAGCCGGCCGAGTGGCCGCAGGCCGCGGGCCTCGGCCACGCTGGCGTCGGCCAGCACCACCGCGGCGGCGGCGTCGTTGATGCCGGCGGCGGTGCCCGCGGTCACCGAGCCGTCCTTGGCGAACACGGGCTTGAGCTTGGCCAGCTGCTCGATGCTGGTGTCGGGGCGCACGTGCTCGTCGGTGTCGAAGGCGACCGTGGCCTTCTTCGCCTTGACCTCGATGGGCAGGATCTGCTCCTTGAAATGGCCCTCGGCGATGGCGTGGGCGGCGCGCCGGTGGCTCTCCACCGCCAGCGCGTCCTGGTCCTCCCGGGTCACGGCCCACTTGGCGGCCACGTTCTCGGCGGTGACGCCCATGTGGCAGTCGTCGAACGGGTCGGTCAGCGCCCCCACCGTGGCGTCGACGTAGGTGCCGTCGCCCATGCGCTGCCCCCAGCGCAAGCCGGGCACCCAGTATTGGCCGCGGCTCATCGACTCGGCTCCGCCTGCCACGGCGACATCGGCGTCGCCGAGCTTGATCAGCTGCGCGGCGGACACGATCGCCTGCAGGCCCGAGCCGCAGAGCCGGTTGAGGGTCAGGGCGGGGGTTTCCACCGGCAGGCCACCCTGCACGGCGGCGACCCGGGCGAGGTACATGTCGTGTGCGTCGGTGTGGATCACGTTACCGAACACCGCGTGGCCGACTTCGCCGGGTTCCACCCTGGCGCGGCGAACCGCCTCGCGGGTGACCGCCGCGGCCAGGGTGGTCGGCGGGATGTCTTTGAGGCTGCCGCCGTACTTGCCAATGGCGGTGCGTACTCCCGACAGGACGAGGACATCGCGTTGCTTGCTCATCTGGTAGCTCCTTGCGCTGCCTGCGGGTCCGGATGCCGTTGCGCACCAGGGCCTATGGCGTGGTCTTGTGCTGTCCGAATCCTCACATGTAGTAGCCGCCGTTGATGCCGTAGATCTCGCCGGTGATGTAGCCGGAGGCGGGGTCAGCCAGGAACTCCACCACGCGGGCGATCTCGTCGGGTTCGGCCAGCCGCCCGACAGGGATCTGGGCCAGCACCCGTTCCAGCGCCTGGGGAGGCATGGTCGCCACCATCTCGGTGCTGACGAACCCGGGGGTCACGCAGTTGACGGTGATGCCCTTCCTAGCGGTCTCCAGCGCCAGGCTCTTGGTAAGCCCGAACAACCCGGACTTGGCGGCGGCGTAGTTGGCCTGGCCGATGTTGCCTCTCTCGCCGATGACCGAGCTGATGTTGATGATGCGGCCGTAGCCGCGGTCGATCATGTGCTGCAGCACCGCGCGGCTCAGATAGAAGGCGCCGGACACATTGACCTGGATGACCCGGTCCCACTCCTCGGGGCTCATCTTGCGGACGGTCTTGTCGACGGTGATGCCGGCGTTGTTGACCAGGATGTCCAGGTGGCCGTGCTGCTCGATGACTTCCGCAACGACGCGCTCGCAGTCCGCGGGGTCGCCGATATTGCCCTGATGGACGGTGCACGACTGACCCTCGTAGAGGGCCAGAAAGCGTTTGGCGGCTTCCGTGTCGCGCGAGTAGCCAGCGGCCACACGCACGCCGGAGGCGGCCAGCCGGTTGGAGATCGAAAGCCCGATTCCGCGGACGCCACCGGTGACCAGTGCACTATATTCCCGCATAATGATTCCCTTCCAATAAGGACACAGGAAAACCTGCGCTGCGGTAGCTGCCGCATCGCAGGTCCACGAGCAGCCTGTCGTTCATGGCTGGCTGGCCCTAGAGCCGAACGGCCCGTATGCGAGGGGTCTATCGGCAAGTTGGTGCGCCGACTCCGCAGGTATCGACCTGGGCGGGGTGAAGCCGCGGGCCGCGGTGTCGGTCTCCGGCACGGCGGGCGCCACGCTCTGGCTGGTGCGGATGACCGCACTTCCAGCGCGCGTGGCGCGTGGCTCTGCCGCGGTGGTCAGCTCCGCCTCGGCTCGCGTCCTGTTCTTGACAAAGTATGCAGATGCTCAGCATAGTTGCTGAGTTGAGTGGCCAAGACTGTTGCCGATCCTGGCAGCACCGAGGCGCGGACAGGAGGTTGCCGATGACGATGGGCCCCTGCCGCAGAGCGCCTCGAGCGACCCGGCGACCGGGGAGCAGCCACGGTCATCCCGCTCGACCAGCTGCCGGAGCACACCGGCCGCCACCTCGGCTACAGCACCTGGCAACGCATTACCCAGAAGCGCATCAACCGCTTCACCGCGGTAACCGGCGACTGTCAATGGATCCACGTCGCCCCCCGGCGGGCGGCGAGGGAACCGTTCGGTGCCACCATCGCCCACGGCTTCCTGACCCTGGCCCGGTTCCCGCCGCTGCTCAAGGAGATCCTGCACGTCCACGGCGCGTTGCTGGCGATCAACTACGGGCTGAACCAGTTGCGCTTCCCCGCCCCCTGCCGGCCGGCGCGTCGACGCGGCTGGGCGTGGAGCTGGTCGGCGCCGAACAGCGCGCCGGCGGCATCCACACCACCTTCGGCGCTACCTTCGAGGTGCACGGCCAAGCCAAACCAGCCTGTGTCGCCGAGGTGGTGTTCCGCTACTACCCCTGAGCATCTGGACCGCCGTCCGCGCCCGCCTGGCGCACGGCACCCCCTGGGGAGGTGGGCAATGAACCAACAGGACGCCGAACCTGCGGCCGTCCAGGCAGCCGAGGCGCTCGGCCCCGAGGCCGGCCTGGTCGCCAGCCTGGACCCGCTCTCGCTCGGGCGAGCCCTCGGCCGGACGGTGCTGGGTGCCGCTCGGCACCCGCTCCCCGCGGCACTGGCGAGCTTGCGCTTGGGTGCCGGCCTGGGAGCCGCCAGCGCCGTCGCGGCCCTGCGGGCGCTCGGCGCCCGCACCGCCGCGCCCCTGCCCCCGCCGTCCAGGGACCGGCGTTTCGCTGACCCCGCCTGGGACCAGAACGCGCTCTTCTTCGCCCTACAGCAGAGCTACCTGTTGTCGCAGCGCTACGCGCACGACCTGGTCGAGGCCGCCCGACTGGAGCCGCTGGAGACGCAGAAGGCCGCCTTCACCGTGCAGCTCCTCGCCGACGCGCTGGCGCCCACCAACTTCCTGTGGGGCAACCCGGCCGCGCTCAAGAAGGCCGTCGACACAGGGGGGCTCAGCGTGCTGCGCGGGGCGCGCAACTTCCTGAACGATCTGGTCGCCAACAACGGCAAGCCCAGGAAGGTCGACACCACCCCGTTCGAGCTCGGCAAGAACCTGGCCGCCACCCCAGGCAAGGTGGTGTTCCGCAACCGGCTGATAGAGCTGTTGCAGTACACCCCGCAGACCGAGACGGTCTTCGAGATCCCGCTGCTGGCCAGCCCTCCCTGGATCAACAAGTACTACGTGATGGACCTCGCGCCCGGCCGCAGCTTCATCGAGTGGGCGGTCAAGCACGGCCACACCGTGTTCGCGATCAGCTACCGCAACCCCGACCGCTCCATGCGGGACGTGTCGCTCGACGACTACCTGCTCCAGGGCCCGCTCACCGCGCTGGACGTGATCCGCGACATCACCGGCGCACCCCAAGCCAATATCGTCGGCCTGTGCCTCGGCGGCACCCTGACGATGATGCTCCTGGCCTACCTGGACGCCATCGGCCACCAGCGCATCCACTCGGTGACGCTGCTGAACACCCTGGTGGACTTCTCCGAGCCGGGCGTGCTCGGCTCTTTCACCGACCCGAAGTCCGTCCAGGGCCTGCAGCGCAAGATGGCCCGCAAGGGCTACCTGGAAGGGCGTGAGATGGCCCTTGCCTTCGACCTGTTGCGGGCCAACGATCTCATCTGGAACTACGTGGCCAGCAACTGGCTCATGGGAGAGGAACCGCCACCGTTCGACGTCCTGGCCTGGAACGAGGACTCCACCCGCATGCCGGCGGCGATGCACTCCTTCTACTTGCGCACCTGCTACCTGGAGAACCAGCTCGCCCGCGGGATGATGGAGCTGGCCGGCGTAGAGCTGCACCTGGACGCCGTTGCCCACGACCTCTACCTAGTCGGCGCGCAAAACGACCACATCACCCCCTGGAAGTCCTCGTACAAGACCGCCCAGCTGGTCAAGGGCGAGGTGCGCTTCGTGCTCAGCTCCTCCGGCCACATCGCCGGCATCGTCAACCCGCCCAGCCCCAAGGCGCGCTACTGGACCGGCGAGCCCCTCCCCACCGACCCGGAGCCGTGGTTCGCCGAGGCGCGCGAGCACAAGAGCTCCTGGTGGGAGGACTGGGCCACCTGGAGCGAACGCCGTGCCGGCGAGCGCCGCGAGCCTCCACCGATCGGCAGCGAGCGCTTCCCGCCGCTCACCGACGCGCCAGGCAGCTACGTGCGGGAGAAGTGAGGTGCCGGCGGGAGACGAGGCCGCGGCCCGGGGCGGGAAGCTAGGCCCGTGGCGGCAGGCAGCGAGGCACGGCCCGGAATTTCCGCCTATGGCGCTTGACGAACCATGAAGATGCTAAGTATACTTAGCATACCCACCAGGGGACTCATCGAGCGCAAGGGAGAAGCCCATGTCCGGCACCAATGGCCTGACCAACGAGGTCCAGGAGCAGATCCTGCAGACCATCCGCAAGAGCCAGGAGGCCGTGGTCGACGGGGTCCGCGCCTGGAGCGAGGCGATCGAGAAGGTCGCGCTGCCGCTGCCCAGCAATCCGCTGGCCGACCAGCTGCCCAAGCCGATCGACGCCGTCGACGCCGCCTTCGACCTGGCCGAGCAGTTGCTCGCCACCCAGCGCGAGTTCGCCCACAACCTCCTCGGCGCCGCCGAGCCGGTGCAGCGCACCAAGGAGCAGACCGCCAAGCCCACCCGCAAGAGCCAGGAGGCCTGAGCTACCTTGCTGTGCAACAGAGGCTCAGCCGGGCCTCTGTTGCATCGCGCCGTCGCACGTCTGCACCGGCCGCCCAGCCACGCCACCCACCTCGGACGCAAGCTATCCTGAGCAGTACCTGTCAGGGCCCAGAACGGACGACCACATTCGCCATGCCGACCACCGATCCGTGGAAGTCGCAAATGGAGGCGCTCGGCGCCTTCATCCGTGTGCAGCGCAAGCTCGCCGACCTGTCCCTGCGCGAGCTGGCCGAGCTGACCAGCGTCTCCAACCCCTACCTGAGCCAGTTGGAGCGCGGCCTGCACCAGCCCTCGGTCAGGGTGCTGAAGTCGATCGCCACTGCGCTCAACCTGTCCGCCGAGACCCTCCTCGCCCAAGCCGGCCTGCTCGACGACAGTGGCAACGGCAGCGACTCCCCGCCACAGGTAGAGGTCGCCATCCGCGCCGACCCCGACCTGTCCGAGTCGCAGAAGGCAGCCCTGATCGCCGTCTTCCGCAGCATGCGGCAGAGCAAGTAGCCCCTGCACCCCCAACTTCGTGCCGAAACCTCCGCGCTGAACCGGCTCTCGGGCGGCTACGCCATGTGACCGAGCGATCGGACGGAAAGCCACGCTGCCGCACGATCGGGGCGAGCTGCTTGAAACAGTCGCTGACCAGCGGGTTTCCCATGGCTGTGGATCTACGGCGACCTTGTCCCCGAGCTGTGGCATCCCCAACCCCTGCTGTCCACACCGCCACGCCGCTACGCCGCTACGCCGCTACGCCGCTACGGCGGCCGGCCCACGTCCAGGACCGCTCCGCCCTGGCCGCTCCTCCGCCCGTTGCCCAGCTCGGCTGCGGCTGCTGGGAGCTGCGGCCGGCTTGAGGGCGGACCAGCAGCGCCGCGGCCAGCGACGGTGGATGGCCGCCTGGGTGTGGGGATCGCCGCGGGTCGGCTGCGCCGCAGATCATGCAGTAGCCGTTGGAGATGCTGCCCGCGCTGCGGCAGTCGGCGCAGTGCAGTCTGGAAGCGGCTGTTGTGTCATCGCATCCTACCGTGTCGCTGCCGGTCACGGTAGGAGTCGTGTCGGGTCGCTTGGCCTGTGGATCGTCACACTCGGCTCGGGCACAGGGGTGCGGAAGGACCGATGGTCGCGGGGTGGGCAGGCCATCGGCCCGCGCCAGTCTGCTGGAAGAGGCGATCGCGTCTGAGGTGCGTTCCGCGGGCCAGCCGTCCTCGCGGTCGGTCCTCCGGTGTTGACGCGAGCCGACTACTCAGCGCCACCGAACCTCACGATCTCTTCGAGCTCCTGTGGCGAGAGTTCGCGCGGGACCTCGCCGCGGGCGACCTTCTCGCTATGGACATGGTGGCGGATGTCCTCGACGATCTCCAGGTTGGCGAGGGTCGTCACGTCACCGACGTCGGCGAAGAACTTCTGCACCACCACGGTCCACAGGCGCTGGAAGGCGCTGACCTCGATGTTGCCCACTCCGGTGAGGTTGGTGAACACGTGGATCGCGGGGTCGGCCTCGCCGGCCTGCATGATCTGCCGGTAGACCTCCCAGCCCTCGGGGTCGTCCAGCGGCCTCGAGCCGACCAGGGCCAGCTGCAGCCTGGGCAGCGCCTAGCGCGCCTGGCGATAGGGCGGCGATGCCCCCAACGGGTGCTTCCAGGGATCGAAGCGGGACACCTGGGTGACCAGCGGGCGGTCCGGATCGACGCCGATCCAGCCGAGCACCTGCCTTGCTGTGTTGTCGGCCAGCGGGAGGTTCTCGGGGGAGAGTGGGGTCGATCGCTGGCGGCATGATCTCCACCCGGCCGACTGGCAGGTTGGGCGGGACGAACTCGCGCATGGTGAACACGGCGGCGTCGTAGTCCTCCAGGAATGGGCGCAGGAACGCCCACACGTCCGGGTCCGGGTCCGAGGTGTCGATGTGGCGGCGCCACACCCAGGTGGCATCCCCCTTGCCGTGCAGCGGCAGGATGGCGGCCGGCTGCGGGTCGTGGACGACCACAAAGTCCTACCGCTCCTCCAGCGCCTGGGCGTTACGCTCGGCGGTGCGCCGATAGGTCTCGCGGTCACCCTCGGTCAGCTCCTGCCGGGCGCCCTGCAGACCGTTGTGGATCGCCTTGGTCACCTGGAAGAACGCGTCGTCTCCGCTGATGATCCTCCAGTCCGCGACCAGCCGGAGGCTGTCCAGCAGGGGCACGGCGGAGCGCAGCAGCTCCGACACGCCGCCGCCATAGGGCGTGGCGTTCAGCTCAAGGGATCCTGGCGCCCTGCAGGTCCTTGGCGACCCACCGCAGCTCCTCCAGCGTCGCCGCGGGCGCGATCTGCTGGTAGTGGTCGATCGAGCGCTGGCCGACATCGACCGTCTGCAGCATGGCATGGTCGTCCTGTGGGGGTCAGCGCGCCGGCGCCTCGTGTGGCGGACGCTCGCCGGGCGGGCCTGGGACGCTGCGGTCACGAGCCGGCCTCCGCCGGCTCCCCGGCGGCCCGACGCGATCGCTCTGCGGCGGCGGGCGGCACCTCGGGCAGGCGCAGCCGCTTGAGGGCCAGCGCGTTGACCGCGACGATGAAGCTGGACCCCGACATCGACAGCGCGGCGATCTCCGGGCGCAGCACCAGCCCGAAGGCGGGCTCGAACACGCCGGCGGCGATCGGTAGCGCGATGGCGTTGTAGCCGACCGCCCAGCCAAGGTTCTGGCGCATCTTCCGGAGCGTGCCCCGCCCGATCCTCAGCGCGATCGGGACGTCCAGCGGGTCGGAGCGCATCAGCACCACGTCGGCGGTCTCGATCGCCACGTCGGTGCCCGCCCCGATGGCGATCCCAAGGTCGGCGCTTGCCAGCGCGGGGGCGTCGTTGACGCCGTCGCCGACCATGGCGACCTTGCGGCCGGCGTGTTGGAGCTCGGCGACCTTGGCGGCCTTGTCGCCGGGCAGCACCTCGGCGATCACCGTGTCGATACCCAGCTCGCCGGCGATCCGCTCGGCGGTGGCGCGGTTGTCACCGGTCAGCATGACCACTTCCACGCCCAGCTCGTGCAACGCCTCGACCGCGGCCCTGGCGGTCGGCCGGGGAGCGTCGGCGATCGCCACCAGCCCCGCCGCCCGACCGTCGACGGCCGCCACGACCACTGTCCGCCCTCCCGCGGCCAGCTCCTGGCGCCGAGCGCCGAGACTGCCCAGCTCGACCCCGTCGCGCTGCATCAGCCGCAGGTTGCCGACAGCCACCCGCCGGCCCGCCACGGTCCCCACCGCCCCATGGCCGGGCACGTTCTCGAACCCGGTGGCGGGAACCTCGGCCACGCCGGCCTGGTCGGCGCGGCGCACGATCGCCTCGGCCAGCGGATGCTCGGAGGACCGCTCGACGGCGGCGACCAGGCGCAGCAACTCGGCCTGGTCGACCCCGTCGGCGGTGACCAGGTCGGTGACCTCCGGCTCGCCCTTGGTGAGCGTGCCGGTCTTGTCCATCACTACCGCCTGGATCCGCGCCGAGGTCTCCAGCGCCATGGCGTTCTTGAACAGCACTCCCCGCCCGGCGCCAAGGCCGGTGCCGACCATGATCGCGGTCGGGGTGGCCAGCCCGAGCGCGTCCGGGCAGGTGATCACCACCACGGTGATGGCAAACAGCATGGCGTCGCTGAGCGGCCGGCCCGCCAGCAGCCAGGCCACCAGGGTGACGGCGCCGCCGACCAGGGCGACCAGCACCAGCCAGAACGCCGCCCGGTCGGCCAGCCGCTGCCCCGGCGCCTTGGAGTTCTGCGCCTCCTGCACCAGCCTGACGATCTGGGCGAGCGCGGTGTCGGCACCGACCTTGGTGGCCCGCACCCGCAGGGTGCCGTTCTTGTTGATGGTCGCGCCGATGACCTGGTCGCCTGGTTGCTTGTGGACCGGCAGGCTCTCGCCGGTGACCATCGACTCGTCGACCTCGCTGTCGCCGTCGGTGACGACCCCGTCGACGGCGATCTTGGCGCCGGGACGGACCAACAGCAGGTCGCCGACCTCGACCTCAAAGGTGGGGACCTCGACCGGCTCGCCGTCGCGCAGCACCAGCGCCCTGGGTGGGGCCAGGTCCAGCAGCGTGCGGATGGCGTCGTTGGCGCCACCGCGGGCGCGCATCTCGAACCAGTGGCCGAGCAGCACGAACGCGGCCAGCACGGTGGCGGCCTCGTAGAAGACGTCCCCGCCGCCGGTCAGGGTGATATATAGCGAGTACAGCCAGCCCGCCCCGACCGCCACAGCGACCAGCACCATCATGTCCAGCGTACGGGCGCGCAGCGCGCGCAGCGCACCCGAGAAGAAGATCCAGCACGAGTAGAAGATCACCGGCAGGCTCAGCAGCAGCATCCAGACGTCGTCGCGCAGCCCAAACGGCGCGGCTAGGCTGAAGCCGAGCACGTCGCGGCCGATCGGCGACCACAACAGGATCGGGACCGAGAAGACCGCGGCGACCAGGAACCGGTTGCGCATGTCGGCGACCATCGCCGCCATCGACATGCCAGCGTGCCCGCCGTGGCCCATCACCTCCTCCGGCGAGCGCACCGCCTCCCCCGGCGACGGAGCGTGGCCCGCATCCGCGGGCGCCGGCCCGGCATGCCCGGGTGGCGCGGTTGGCTCTGCCGACTGCGCCGGAACCGGCAACGTCGGTGCGGCCGCGCCGTGGCCGGCGTGCCCGTCTGACGGTGGGTCGGGCTCCACCATCGGGTCGCACACGTGCGCGGGCACCGACTGGCCAGCGCAGTGGTAGCCACACTCGGTCACCCAGCGGCGCAGCTCCACAAGCGACGTCATCCTGGGGTCATAGGTCACCGTCGCGGTCTGGGAGACCGGGTTGGCCTCCACCCGCTGCACGCCCGGCCGGCGGCCGAGCACCGCCTCCACCACCGCCTTCTCACTGGCCCAGTTGAGACCACGGACCTCAAGCACGGCCGTGCTCTGCTCCTTGGGCATGGGCTCCATGGCACTCCCTCCCACCCGCGGGCCGTCGGGTCCCACAGGCCGACCGGTGCCGCCGGCGGAAGGCCTCGCCCGCTCCACCTCAGCGGTAGTCCGACTCGCTGTCGTAGCCAGGCAGCTACCGTACACCGCGCCGACCTGGATCCGTGGCGGTCAATGACCGCCCGGGGAATTCAGGGGAAGCCGATCGATCCCAGCCGCCGCTCTGCTGCGCCCTGGGGCGCTTGGATCTCTCGCCAGATGCCGCCTCGTCGCACCGCGACGACGTCCAGCCCAGCGGCTCGCACGTTGTCCTCGGTGCCGCGGTTGATTCCCTAGGGAGGCTGGGTTGTCAAGTGGGCCTGCTGGCCTGGTTGACGATGCTGGGTTGGGCCTTCAGGCTGGCGGCGGGGAAGGTCGCCTCGTGTCCAGCTTCGCGCTGTGACTTGACTTGCGCCTTGAGCGCCATGTGAGGGGCCTTCCCCGCCTTGGTGCTCGAGCGCCGCCGGCGGACCTCGGTGGGGACGGTGAAGTGCTCGGCGATGAGGTGCTTGGCCTGGTCAGGAGTGACCGGCTGCCCGTCGAGGTCGCAGACGACGTACGGCTCGCCGCGGGCGAAGGTCAGCCAGGCCCGCTCGGCGAGTCGGGCGGCGACCACGCACAAGGCCTTGCGGTGGGTGGCGCCACGCTGGGTCATCTGGGCGTGGTAGACCGCGGCGAGTTGCGGGTCGAGCTTGCGGGCGGTGTCGGCGGACTGGATGAGTTGGCTGCGCAGCGCGCGTGGGCCGGCCTTGGTCATGGGCTGGTGCTTGCGGTCGGTCTGGCCGGTCTGGTTGGCTCGGGGCGTCAGCCCGGTGAAGGCCTTGAACGCGCCCGCGTTGGGGAACCGCCCGGGCCGGCCCATCGTGGCGACCAGCTGGGCGGTGCCGACCGGGCCCAGTCCGGGCAGGCTGGCGGCCAGCCCGGCCGGGTCGACATGGGCGAGGGCGGTGTCGCGGGCGTGCTGGTGGCGGGTCCGTTCGGCCTCGGCGGCCCGGACCAGGCGCACCTGGCTGGCGACCTCGGCGGCCAGGTCGTCCAGGGCGGCGGCGCTGTCACCGTCCCACAGCGCAACCGCCTCGGCCGCGGCGGTGCGCAGCGCCTGGGCCTTGGCGGCGCCGAGCTGGCCGCGGCTGGTGGTGGCGATCAGCCGCCTCAGCCGGGCCGGGCCGGCGGCCAGCAACGCCCGCGGGTCGGCGTAGCGCTCCAGCACGGCCAGGTCGGTGTGGTTGAGGCCCTCGCCAAGCGCCGCGCCGATGGTGGGGACCAGCGCCTGGGCCAGCGCGCGGATGCGGTTCTTGCGCCGGCCAATGTCGGCGCTCAGCCGGGCCACGGCACGCACGCGGCGGTCCAACCACGCCCGCGCGGCGCTGCCGAACTCGACCGCCACCAACCCCGAGGGGGCGACCAGCGGCAGCCGGGCGAGCGTCTCGGCATCAATGCCGTTGCTCTTGGCGTGACGGGCAAAGAACCGGCGCAGGTCGGCGGCCCAAGGCCCGAGCTCACCCGCAGCACGGTGTGACCGCGGCGGCCGAAGAACACCGCGACCGGCAGCCACGCCGGCCCGGTCGGCTCCACGACCACGACCAGGTGGGTGCCCGGCTCGGCGCCGGCGAGCGCGGCCGCCTCCAGCGCGGTGAGGCTGGCGACCGTGGAGCGGGCGCGACGGCGGGCGCAGATGCTGCCGGCGTCGTCGACCACTACGGCGGTGTGGTCGCTCGTGATACCAAGGTCGATGCCGAGCAGACGAACAGGCGATGGCAGGTGCATGGCGGCTCCTTCACCACAAGATCAGGCAGGCACAACCACCTCGGCCGTCTGGGGACGCGCCGACCACCGCCACCGTCCCAGGTCACCTCGCCTGACCTGTGGGCCAGGCGTGCTCCACTCATGTGCTGCAGCCGGGCCCGGCCCAGCAGGCCGGCCCACTTCCCCTAGTCGGGCGCCGTGGCAGGTGCCAAGGAGGCAATCAACCGCGCGAGACGACCCGGAACCCGAGCCCCTCAGAGACGAACTTGTGGCGCCTCCCCGAAACCAGCCGGGGCGTACATGCAACCCGGAACCCCAGCAGCGATCAACCCGCCGAGGCTCCCTACATGAGGTTGAAGCCGAACAAGCGTCTGGTGAGCGGGCTGATGATGTCCGCGACCCATCCGAGCACGCGGCCGCGGGGCGGACATGCTCCAGCAGCAGGACCGTGCCACCCGCTTGCACAACGCGATCGAGCTCGGCTAGGCCTCGCACCGAATCGGCCACCGAGCAGAACACGCAGGTGGCCACGACCGTGTCGAACGAGCGCGACGGGAAGGGGAACTGCTGCACGTCAGCCTGCTGCAGGCGCAAGTCCATGCCGCGGCGGTTAGCGCGGCGTGCGGCCCGCTGGAGCATGCGCGGTGCCACGTCGATGCCCACCAGGCGGATGTGCGCCGGATAGTAGTCGAGGCTCCGGCCGGTCCCGATCCCAACTTCGAGCGTGGTCCCGCTGGCTTTCGCGAGCAGCCAACGACGCCGACGACCAAGGTCGGCCCACTCCATCGGCTCGGTGTACAGGTCGTAGAGTCCGGCCAGGCGGCCGTAGCGGTGCGTGATGGCCGTCTGCCCTTGCTCCTCCATTCCGGCCGGTCGGGTAGGGCCGATTCCCCCGGTCGGCTTCGACTGGGTACTTGTCATGGTGAGCCCGTTTCTCCCCGACTGGTGGGGATCGCGGCATCCGTCTGCGGCTTGTCGCCTGTCCAGCCACTTGGCGCAGCAGAGTTTGTCTGCCAGCTCGGGATGCCCAGCGCAGCGACCGCTCCCGCCCGACCACCGCGGCGCCGTCGGGGCTGTCACGCCTCGCCCCGACCTCCCAGAGGCCCCCGCCTACTGCTTCTTCGCCGGCACCTCGTCGCGGGCTTCCATGCGGCCACTGCCGTCGCCGGAGTGGCTGCCGTGGTGCATGAACAACATCATCAGCGGACAGGCGAGAAGCAGCAGCAACGGCAGCAGGCGTTGCAGCGGCACGCCAGCGGCAACAGCAACGACAACTACCGCCGCGATGGCGACAACGACGATCGGCCCCCTCTTCACGGCCATCACCTCCACTACGCTGAAGGCCCTGGGGACGAGCATCCAGGTCTCCATCCGTGGTTCGGTCCGAACCCCACGAGACCGTAGGTCGACCATCTCAAGCTTCCAGCCGGCCAACGCTCAAGCTTTCCTCAAGATCCGGGCGCGACCCTGGTGTCGTTGCAGCGCCGGTATCAGGCGCCCATGCCGCGCCGAGCAGCCTGGGTCGGCTCGGACCGTGCCGATGGGTGGTAGCCGGTAGGGTCGAACGCCCCTGCCGGCACCTGCTCACCTGCCGGATCGTGGCTGAGGTTGAGCAAATCTTGAGGATCCCTGGACCTGGGTCTTGAAGTGACCGTCGTACCGTGCTCTTGGGTCACCGGGCTCGACATGACCGGCGGCCAGGCTGGACCACAGTGAAGAAGGAGGAACCCGCGATGATGTGGGGATGGAACGGTTGGAGCTGGTGGGGCTGGGCGTTGATGAGTTTCTCGATGGTCGCCTTCTGGGGCCTGGTCATCTGGGGGATCGTGGCGTTGTTCCGCCGGCCCGGTGATGGTCGGCCTGAGCGGCCCGATCCCGAGCGGATTCTGGCGGAGCGGTTCGCCAGAGGGGAGATCGACGAGGAGGAGTACCACCGTCGGCTCCAGACATTGCGTTCCACTAGCGGGCGGCCGGCCGACCTTTCCAGGTAGCCCTGACCGCACGCGGTGAGCGAGCAATGAGCGGTGAGAGCTCCCAGCGGGAGGGCGGGCGCCGGCCCGCCCCCCCGCCGCGTGCGCTGGTGGTCGAGGATGAGCCGCCGCTGGCCCGGCTGGTCGCCGGGTATCTGGAACGCGAGGGGTTTGCGGTCAGCGTCTGCGAGGATGGCGAGCACGGGGTCCAGCTTGCCCGTGAGCAGGATCCTGAGGTGATCGTGCTGGATCTGATGCTGCCGGGCCTGGATGGCATCGAGGCGTGCCGGCGGATCCGCACGTTCAGCGACGCCTACATCGTCATGCTCACGGCCCGGAGCGGGGAGACCGACAAGATCGTGGGCCTGTCGACCGGCGCCGACGACTATGTCACCAAGCCGTTTTCGCCGGGTGAGCTGATGGCGCGGGTGCGGGCGATGCGCCGGCGGCCCCGCGCGACCGCGACCCGGGCCGAACCGGCGCCCGTGCGCCGTTTCGGTGATCTGGTCGTGGACCCGGCCGCCCGGGAGGTCCGCCGCGGCGATGAGCCTGTCGAGTTGACACGGCTGGAGTTCGACCTGCTGGATGCGCTTTCGGAGCGGCCGCGGGTGGTGCTCAGCCGCCGGCAGCTGCTGCAGCGGGCGTGGGGGGCTGACTGGCTGGGCGACGATCATCTGGTTGAGGTGCACATCGCCAACCTGCGCCGCAAGCTCGGCGACGATCCGCGCAACCCGCGGTATGTGCGTACCGTCCGGGGGGTCGGCTACCGCATGGGGCCGGGAGCGTGAGCGGCCCTCGTGGCCGGCCCGGCCTGGCCGCCCGCCTGTTCGCCGCCCAGCTGCTGGTGATCGTGGCCGGCAGCCTCACGCTTGGCCTGACGGCGCTGGCGATCGCGCCCGGGCTGTTCCGCGTCCACGCCCGCCAGGCGTTCGCGGTCCTACCACCTGCGGCCACCGTCCACCTGGAGCAGGGGTTCGAGCAGGCCGTGCTGGTGGCGCTTGGCATCGCGGTCGCGGCGTCGCTGGTCACCGCGCTAGCGGCGAGCTGGCTGCTGGCGCAGCGGCTCACCCGGCCGATCAGCTCCCTCGCTCGCGCCGCCGAGCGCATCGGTGCTGGCGGCTACCAGGCACGGGTCGCCGTGCCCGCCGCTGGCGATGAGCTGGCCGCGCTCGGCGGTGCCTTCAACCGGATGGCGCAGGCGCTGGAGTCGACGGAGCGCCGTCGCCAGGCGCTGCTGGCCGACCTGGCCCACGAGCTGCGTACCCCGCTGGCCACCCTGGAGGGCTATGTCGAGGGGCTGGCCGACGGGGTGGTCGCCCCCGACCAGGACGCCTGGGCGGTGCTGGGGGCGGAGCTGGTGCGGCTACGCCGGCTGGTGGAGGACCTGGAGACGGTCTCGCGGGCCGAAGAGCGGCAGCTGGAGCTGCGCCTCGGCCCGGTCGACCCGGGTGTCCTGGTGACCCGGGCGGTCCAGGCCGCCGAGCCCGCCTATCAGGCCAAGGGCGTCGGCCTCCAGGCGAGCGTCGACCGGGCCCTGCCCCCGGTCAGCGTCGACGCCGACCGTCTCGGCGAGGTGCTGGGGAACCTGCTCGGCAACGCGCTACGCCACACCCCGCCAGGTGGTCAGGTGCAGGTCAGCGCCCACGGGAGCTCAGGCCGGGACCAGGTAGATCTGGTGGTGGCCGACAATGGCGAGGGGATCCCTCCCGACCTGCTAGACCGGGTGTTCGAGCGCTTCTTCAGGGTCGACCCGGCTCGCACCCGCAGCGGGGGTGGTGCTGGGAGTGGGCTTGGGCTGACGATCAGCCGGGCGATCGTGGAGGCCCACGCCGGCCGGGTGTGGGCTGAGAGCGCCGGCCGCGGCAGCGGCGCCCGCTTCGTCGTCCGGCTCCCGACCATCCCCGCTCGCACCGGCGCCCACGGCCGACCCGACCAGCCGGCCGGAGACCACGGCGCACGGTAAGGGAATCGCAGTGCCCAGCCGGGGGGCCGAACGGCCTGACATGATCAGGCCGTTGGTCTGTATGCAGTACCCCGGTAGGGTATTAGCCTCCCATTGATGGCCGCCACTGGCGGATGCGCCAGACGTTGGGTCACCACTTGGAGGTGTGAGATGCGCCGGGTTCCGCTGGCTCACCGCAACCTGCTTGCCGAGCCCCGCCGGCTGCTGGCCGGCGTGGTGGGCATTGGCCTGGCACTGATGCTGATCGGGCTGCTCGGTGGCCTGTGGGAGGGTATCAAGGCCCAGTCGGCCCGCTACGTCAACGCCACCGGCGCGGCGCTGTGGGTCCTCCCGCCCGGCACCCGCACCCTGTTCGCCGAAGGGACCGAGCTGCCCACCAGCACCCTGCGGACCGTCCGGGCGACCCCAGGGGTGGACTGGGCCGCGCCCACGTGGGGCCTGTTCGCGATCCTGAACCTGCACGATGTCAGGGCCGCGGTCGTGCTGGTCGGCTCGACACCCGGCCAGCCGGGCGGTGCCTGGGCGCTGGCCCGCGGGCGCGCGCCGGCCGCCGACGACGAGGTTGCCATCGACCGAGTCCTGGCCGCCAAGCACGGCCTGGGCCTGGGTGACCGGCTGGCCGTCGCCGACCGCAGCTACCGGGTCGTCGGGATCACCCGCCACGCCGGCTTCATGACCGGCTACGTGTTCGCCACCCACCGGGCGGTGGAGCGCCTGCTCGGCGCCCCGGGGAAGACCAACGCGATCCTGGTCGGCACCGGCCAGCCCGCCGCGGTCCGCGCTCGGCTGGCCGCCCAAGGCTTGACCGTGCTCGACACGCCCGAGGTGCGTCGCACGGTGATACAGCTCAACACCAAGGTATTCGCCTCGCCGCTGCGGCTGATGGTGGCGATCGCGTTCGTCGCCGGGGTGCTGATCGTGGCGCTCACCGTCTACGCCCAGGTGGCTGAGCGGCGCCGCGAGTACGGCATCGTCAAGGCGGTCGGGGCCAGCAGCCGGCGCCTGGCCGCGCTCGCCCTGGCCCAGACCCTGGTCCTGGCCGCCCTCGGACTGGTCGGCGGTGGGCTGCTGCTGGCCGTCGGCCGGGCGCTGCTGGGCTGGGCCCGCCCGCAGTTCGAGGTCGTCATCACGCCTGGGCTGCTGGTCCAATCGGTCGGTGCGGCGCTGGTCATGGCGCTGCTGGCCTCCATCGTCCCCGCCCGCCGCCTGGCCCATCTGGACCCGGCCACCGCCTATCGAGGTGCATGACCATGGCCATCACTGCTCGCACCCGCGGGTCGCATGAAGACCGGCAACGGAGGTCCAAGATGCCGGCTGACCATGGCAGGCGTGTGTATGCGGCGCTGCTGGTCGGCGCGGCCGTGGCGGTCGCGCTGGTCGCCGCGCTGGCAGCTTGGGCCACCCAGCTCGGCGGTGGGGCCTGGCCGCCGGTGCTCATCGCCTTCGCCGTGGCGGTGCTGGTGCCCGTGGCTGCGCTGGTGTGGCTGCGTACCGCCGAGGACGCCGTTGAGCTCGCTCAGGCGCCCGGCGATCCCGGCCAGCGGCCCATCCCGCTGTTGGACCGGGCCCGCCGCGACCCCGGGGTGCCGCTGGCCCGCCGGAACCTGTTCCAGGACCGCCGCCGGGTGCTGCTGTCAACCGGCGGGGTTGCGGTCGCGCTGCTGCTGGTGCTGGTGCTGGGGGGCATCTTCGCCGGCGCCATGCGCCAGCTCACCGGCTACATCGACCACACGCGCGCCGACCTGATCGTCTCCCAGCTCGGCGTGCGCACCATGCACATGAGCGCCTCGGTGCTACGCCCCGACATCGCTGACCGGGTCCGCCAGGTGCCCGGGGTCGCCTGGGCCGAGCCGATCCGCTACACCACCGGGATGGTCAGCTCACCGGCCGGCCAGTCTGCCAGCTACGTGATCGGCTACAACGTGGCCGCCGGCCGTGGCGGCCCGGCGCGACTGGTCGCCGGCCGCCCACCCGGCGCCGGCGAGGCGATCCTGGACCGCCAGGCCGCCGGCCAGCTCCACGTCCGCGTGGGCGACCGGGTCCGCGTCCTCGGCCAGCCGTTTACGCTAGTCGGGCTGTCGACCGGGGGGACCAACATCGCCAACACCACCGTGTTCATCCCCACCGGCGACTTCGCCCGGCTGCGTGGCCCCACCCAAGCCTATGTGCTGGTCGGCGCCCGCCCGGACGTCCAGCTCGGCGCGCTCGCCGCGCGGCTGGAGGCGATCCCGCCGGGCAACACCGTGCAGACCCGCGCCGACTTCGCCACCCAGGAGCGCCGCCTGGTCAGCGACATGAGCGCCGACCTCATGCGCATCATGAGCGGGATCGGCTACGCGATCGCGCTGGCGGTGATCGCGCTGACGCTGTTCAACGTCACCCTTGCCAAGACCCGCGAGTATGGCGTGGTCAAGGCGCTTGGCGCCCGGCCTGGTTGGCTGGTGGCCACCGTCGCCGCGCAGGCGGCCTGGTCGGTGGCGCTCGCCCTGGCCGCCGCGACGGCGCTGGCGCTGCTGCTGGCGGTGGCGGTCGGCCGGGTCAACCCGGCGCTGGCGATCTGGATCGCCCCAGGCAGCGTGGCCCGCGCCGGCCTGGTGGCGCTGGGGGTCGGGATGGCGGGCGCGGTCCTTCCCATCCGGCGGGTGCTGCGCGTGGATCCCGCCGCCTCGTTCAGGAGGCCAATATGACCACCCTCGCCACCGCCGACCCGGACGACCGCCAGGCCACCCTGCATGTCACCGGGCTCACGAAGACCTTTGGTCAGGGCAACCTCGCCGTGACCGCCGTCCACGACCTCGACCTCGACGTCCAACCCGGCGAGGTGGTCCTGATCATGGGCCCGTCGGGCAGTGGTAAGACCACCCTGCTGCTGATGCTCGGCGCCATGCTTCGCCCCACCGACGGCGCCATCCAGGTCGCCGGCCTGGACATCGCCAGCGCCCCCGAGCGGCGTCTGCCCGCCCTGCGCGCCCATCGGTTCGGCTTCGTCTTCCAGGACTTCAACCTGCTTGGGGCGCTCAGCGTGGCCGAGAACGTCGAGCTCGCATGCAACCTCGCCGGCGTTACCGGCCGTCCCGCACGAGAGCGTGCCCGCACGCTGCTGGAACGTGTCGGGCTCGGCCACCGGCTCAGCTTCCGGCCCGAGCAGCTCTCAGGCGGGGAGAAGCAGCGCGTGGCGATCGCCCGCGCGCTCGCCAACGACCCGCCGGTCATCCTGGCCGACGAGCCCACCGCCAACCTCGACTCCGCCATCGGCCGCCAGGTCGCCCGGCTGCTGCGCCAGCTCGCCACCCAAGACCGCCGCGCGGTGGTGATCGTCAGCCACGATGCCCCCCTGGAGGAGATCGCCGACCGGGTCCTGTGGCTGGAGGACGGCACCTTCCGGGAGCTTGCCACCATGGCCACCGACCCGGTCTGTGTATGGCAGTGGCGCAGCACGACCGGCCCCACCTGCAACTGGACAACACGGTGTGGTGGTTCTGCTCAACCGCCTGCCGCGACGAGTTCGCCACCGACCCCAACAAGTTCGCCAATCGTGCTATTGAGCGGCGGGCCGCCTCCGCGGCGGGGAGGCCGTGACGGTCAACCGGAGACGTTCGGCCCACGCCAATTTCTGCCGGCTGCCAGGGACGGACGGCGCTGCAGCGGTCGGCGATGGGCTGACTGCGGCATCCGCAGTCGGCCGCTGGACCTTCGTCTCTGGAAACATGGGCCACTCGCCTCGGTTTATGCTCGTCGCCGATGCCGAGGCTATCCCTGGTGACGGATCGGCCCATGCCAGAGGAGGGAGTTCGTGATGCTACGACGAGTGGTCGGTGTGGCGGTGATGACGGTGGGGCTGGTGCTCGGCGTGGCCGCTCCTGGGGTCGCCCAGGACGTCGCCCCCGGCGGGGGTAACGACTTCGGGCAGCATGTGGCGGACATGGCGCCGGAGCATGCGATCGCGCATGGGGCCGACTTCGGCGCGTGTGTCAGCGCCATGGCCCGCGGGCAGGAGTGCCGGCACGCCCATTCCTAGGACCGAACACCTTGGCCGTGTCAGCGTGGCGCCTGACGTTGGAAGTGGCGCAGGCGCAGGGAGTTGGTGACCACGCTGACGCTGGAGAAGGCCATGGCGGCGCCGGCGATGATCGGGTTGAGCAGGCCGGCGGCGGCCAGGGGGATCGCGGCGGTGTTGTAGCCGAACGCCCAACCCAGGTTCTGCACGATCGTGCGGTAGGTCTTCCGGGATAGCTCGATGGCGGTGGCCACGCCGTCCAGGTCGCCGCGGAGCAGGGTGAGGTCGCTGGACTCGATGGCGACGTCGGTGCCGCTGCCGATCGCGATCCCAAGGTCGGCCTGGACCAGCGCGGGGGCGTCGTTGACGCCGTCGCCGACCATCGCGACGGTCTTGCCCTGAGCCTGCAGGCGGGTGATCTCGCCGACCTTGCCGGCGGGCATGACCTCCGCCAGCACCCGGTCGATGCCCACGCTGGCCGCGAGGGCGTCCGCGGTGGTGGCGTTGTCGCCGGTGAGCATGGCGACCTCCAGGCCCATGGCGTGCAGGCGCTCGACCTGCTCGCGGGCGCCGGGCTTGAGCGTGTCAGCGACGGCCAGCACGCCGCGCACCTCACCGCCCCAGCCGGCCCACACCACCGTCTTGCCGTGGCGCTCCAGCCGCTCCGCGGCGACCTCCAGCGCGTCGGGCACCAGCAGCCCGGCCTCGGCCGCCAGCTTGCGCCGCCCGACCCACACCGTCACCGGCGGGCGGCCCGCCGCGGCCTGGACCTCGGCCCGCACGCCCTGGCCGGACAGCGCGCGGAACCCCCGGACCGGCGGCAGCTCGTTGTGCTCGCGCGCGGCGCTGGCGACCGCGGCGCCGATCGGGTGCTCGCTGGCGGCCTCGGCGGCCCCGGCCAGCCGGAGCAGCTCGTCCGTGGTGGTGTCCTGGCCGGGGACGGCGTCGGTCAGCGTCATCCGGCCGCGGGTGAGCGTGCCGGTCTTGTCGAACACCACGGTGGTGATCCGGCGGGTCCGCTCCAGCACCTCGACGCTCTTGATCAGGATGCCCAGCTCGGCGCCGCGGCCGGTCCCGACCATGATCGCGGTCGGGGTGGCCAGACCGAGCGCGCAGGGGCAGGCGATGATCAGCACGGCGACCGCCGCGGTCAGGGCCTTGGCCGGGTCGCCGCCAAGCAGCCACCAGCCGGTGAAGGTCAGCGCGGCCAGAGCGATCACGGCCGGGACGAACACCCCCGAGATCTGGTCGGCGAGGCGCTGCGCCTGGCCCTTGCCGGCCTGGGCCTGCTCGACCAGTCGGACGATCTGCGCCAGCGCGGTGTCGGCGCCGACCGCGGTCGCCCGGACCGTGAGCACGCCGCTGGCATTCAAGGTCGCGCCAGCAACCCGGTCACCGGGCGCCTTCTCCACAGGGACGCTCTCGCCGGTCAGCACGGACTCGTCGACCGCGCTGGCCCCGTCGATCACCTCACCGTCGACGGGGATTTTCTCGCCCGGCCGCACGCGCAGCAGATCGCCGACCGCGACCTGCTCGACCGGGACCAAGACCACGCCAGCGTCGCGCACCAGCCGGGCCTGCTTGGCGCCCAGCTCCAGCAGCGCACCGATCGCCTGCCCTGCGCGGCCGCGGGCACGCGCCTCGAAGTAGCGGCCCAGGCTGAGGAAGGCGATCAGCAGGATGGCGGTCTCGAAGTAGACCCGCATCCCGCCGGTGGCCAGCTCCCACACGCTGAACCCATAGGCGGCAAGGGTGCCGACCGCGATCAGGGTGTCCATGTTGGCGGTCATCCGGCGCGCGCGGCGGGCGGCCTCCCGCAGGAACGGCCAGCCGATCACGAACTCGACCAGCGTGGCCACCACCAGCGCCGCCGCCCGCCAGCCCGTGACCTCCATCAGCCCGGGCCGGACCATGGTGACGAGCGCGAACAGCGCGGCGGGGGCGACCGCGATCACCCGACGTCCCCAGGCGCGTCGGGCGGCGGCCTCGCTGTCAGCGTTGGTGTCCCCCCGCTGGTCGGCCACCGGGGCGAGGCTGTAGCCGATCTTGGCCACACGCGCCTGCAGCACCCCGATTGGGACTGGCTGTGCCAGCCGGACCTGCGCCCGGCTGGTGGCCAGGTTGACCTCCGCGTCGGCGACGCCGTCGGTCTTGGCGAGCACCCGCTGGACTCGCGCGGCGCAGGAGCCGCACGTCATCCCGCCCACGAGGAACTCGACGGTTCCATTGGAAGGCGCGGTGTCCGCGCGGGTCGTGTGCTGCTGGGTCGGCATGCGGCACTCCTCGGACGTGGCCAGCGGTCAGGCGAGCACGTCGTAGCCCTGGTCCTCGATCGCGGCGACCAACTGGGCCCGGTCGACGCGCTCCTCGTCGGCCTCCACGGTCACGGTGCGGGCGTCGATGTCGACCCGCGCCGAGCGCACCCCCGGCAGCGGCTCCAGCGCACCCTCGATCGAGTGCTTGCAGTGGTCGCAGTGGATCCCGGGAACCGAGATGGTCACCGTCGACATGGCGTCATCCTCCAACCCGGGTCAGCTCTTGAGCAGGCGGTCGATGGCGTCGGTGGCCTCGGTGACGATCGCCTCGCTGCGGGCGTCGTCGCTGGCGGCGTCGCGGACGCAGTGGCGCAGGTGGTCATCCAGCAGCGCGACCGCCACCTTGCGCAGCGC
>WNFX01001924.1_pt1 | contig 22568 bp, 21 predicted proteins | sample 5400111 | NCBI WGS metagenome assembly WNFX01 (sample SAMN13153363, study PRJNA577476) | soil metagenome | isolation source: 40 cm soil or saprolite under grassland replicate 1 | place: USA:California | collected 2016-06-15 | reverse complement strand
CGGCAGGCCGCGCTCAAGCGCATCTCTCCGGCCGAGACGCTCGACGCCTTCGCCGATTGCGATCTCATCATCGAGGCGGCGACGGAGAAGGAGGATACCAAGCGCGCGATCTTCGCCAGCCTCTGCCCCGTGCTCAAGGCCGACGCCATCGTCGGCACGAATACGTCGTCGATCTCGATCACCCGGCTCGCCTCCGCGACGGATCGACCCGAGCGCTTCATCGGCGTTCATTTCATGAATCCGGTGCCGCTGATGGAATTAGTCGAGCTCATCCGCGGCATCGCCACCGACGACGTCACCTTCGACACGACCAAGCAGTTCGTGACGAAGCTGGGCAAGACGATCGCGGTGGCGGAGGACTTTCCCGCCTTTATCGTCAACCGAATTCTATTGCCGATGATCAACGAGGCGATTTACACGCTCTATGAAGGCGTCGGCAATGTCGAGGCGATCGACACCGCCATGCGGCTCGGCGCCCACCACCCGATGGGGCCGCTCGAACTCGCCGATTTCATCGGGCTCGACACCTGCCTCTCGGTCATGCAGGTCCTGCACGAAGGCCTGGCGGACTCCAAATACCGCCCGTGTCCGCTGTTGGTGAAATATGTCGAGGCCGGCTGGCTCGGCCGAAAGACCCAACGCGGCTTCTACGACTATCGCGGCGAAAAACCGGTACCGACGCGCTGACCGTCCCCTTGCAGGTCCGTGCATTGGTCAGCCGCCCCACGGTGCGATCGCGGCCGTGCGGAATGCCCGCCGCTGATCAGCGCTTCGGGTACGAGAAGGTCATCACTGCGACGTAAGGCTCGACCGCGCGCATGTCGGCGTCGTCGGAGAGGATCTCGCGATCGCCGCTCACCTTCGTCAAACTCTCCTCCGGGGCGTCTTCCGGGTGCACGAATTCGATACTGAGAACGCAGCCGCCGGGCTGTGGCTTGGCGAGCGCACCGCCGCGCCAGTCGGTCACCCGCCCGCCGTGATCCCAGTCGAAGCCCGACAGCTTGAACGGCTTGCCATTCATCTTTTCGATCTCCGCCAGCGCGGTACCGATGCGGATGCCGTTCGCCGCGGCCCACGCGGATTGATCCTTGGCTCTGATCAGCGTTGGCCGACGCCGTGTCCTCTCGTCCTGCCAGATCAATTCCAATCGTGCTTTCGGATCCGCCGGATAGAGGATGCTGGCTTTGGTCTTCTTGTCTTGCGCCCCCTCGATGTCGCGATAAACGACGTTGTTGTTTCCGAATGCCTTCACCAGGCTGGCGTGGCTTGCATTTCGACCGAAGGACCCTTCGCACTTGATCACGCGCGTCGCCACGCTCTCAGCCGATACCGGCGCAGAGGACAGCGTGAGCAATCCTGCGATCAGGCCCGCGGATGCGCCATTCATTGCAGGGCTCATCAATCAGCTCCGCTCAGCCCCGCGCCCACAGCGGGCGCTAGCGCTTGAGCGCCGCGGTGACCAACCGTACCGCATCCTCGCTTGCCCATTCGGCGGGCCCCGACATTGTGCCGATCTCGCAGCCCGCTGGATCGACCAGCACCGTCGTCGGCATCCCGGCGGCGCGCCCTGTTATCTTCAAATCCTGAAAAACCTTGGCGCTGGTATCGGCATAATAACCGAGACGGCCGATGCCGACCTCCTTGAGCCAAGCGCGCGGCTTCTCGGCATCGCGGGTGTCGATATTGACCGCGACCACCTCGAAAGCCGGCCCGCCGAGTTTTCCTTCGAGGGAATCGAGTGCGGGCATCTCCTTGCGGCAGGGCACGCACCACGTGGCCCATAGGTTGAGCAGCACGGTGCGCCCGCGCCAATCGGCGAGGTGGCGCTGCGTCCCGCTGGCATCGCGAAATGCGAGATCGGGCAGGCGCAGCGATCGATCGGTCACTGCGAATGCGGCCACTTCCCCGCGCGCCAGCGGCGCCAGCCGTTGTGCCAGCTCGACCGCGGGCGCGCACGCGGCGTCTGCCGCATTGCGCTGCAACGCTCCGATCCCGTATACCGCCGCCAACCCGACGGCCAGGCCGGCGATACCGCCAATCGTGACCATGGCAAGCCGCCGTTTGGCGTGGGTTCGCGCTGCAATTTCGGGTCCGGTCATAACGGGCGAAACCTTGGTAGACGTGCCATGAGCAACAAGATGTGGGGTGGGCGTTTCCGCGCCAGCCCCGATGCGGTCATGGAGGACATCAACGCCTCCGTTGATTTCGATCGGCACCTCTTCCGCCAGGACATTGCCGCGAGCCAGGCCCACGCCGCGATGCTTGCCAAACAAGGCATCATCACGGCCGACGATGCCCGCAAGATCGCTCACGGTCTAGACACGATCCTGTCAGAGATCGAGAGCGGCAGGTTCAAGTTCAAGCGGGCGCTCGAGGACATTCATATGAACGTGGAGAGCCGGCTCGCCGAGTTGATCGGACCGGCGGCGGGGCGGCTGCACACCGCGCGATCGCGCAACGATCAGGTCGCAACCGATTTCCGGCTGTGGATCAGGGCGACGATCGATGAGATTGATGAGGCGCTCGCCGCCTACCAGCGTGCGCTCGCGGAGAAGGCGCTCGAACACGCCGCGACCGTGATGCCGGGCTTCACCCATTTGCAGATCGCCCAGCCCATAACCTTCGGCCACCATCTCCTTGCCTATGTCGAAATGGCCGCGCGTGACCGTGGCCGCTTTGCCGATGCGCGCAAGCGGGCGAACTTTTGTCCCCTCGGCGCTGCGGCGCTGGCCGGCACCGCGTTCCCAATCGACCGGGGCATGACGGCGAAGGCGCTCGGCTTCGCCGCGCCGATGGCGAATTCGCTCGATGCCGTCTCCGACCGGGATTTCGTGCTGGAGACGCTTGCTGCCGCCGCCATCACCGCAGTGCATCTGTCGCGCTTTGCGGAGGAGATCGTGCTCTGGTGCTCGCCGATCATCGGCTTCATCTCACTCTCCGACCGCTTCACCAGCGGCTCGTCGATCATGCCGCAGAAGCGCAACCCGGACGCCGCCGAGCTTGTGCGTGCCAAGACCGGGCGCATCATCGGTGCGCTCGAGGCACTGCTGATCGTGCTTAAGGCATTGCCGCTCGCCTACCAAAAGGACATGCAGGAGGACAAGGAAGGCGCGATGGACGCCTTTTCCGCCCTGGGATTGTCGATTGCCGCCATGACCGGCATGGTTCGCGACATGACGCCCGACGTCGCGCGCATGCGTGAAGCCGCAGGGGCAGGCTATTCCACCGCGACCGACCTCGCCGACTGGCTGGTGCGCACGCATAAGATGCCGTTCCGCGAGGCGCATCACGTCACTGGGCGGATCGTGGCCAAGGCGGCGACGGAGAACGTGCTGCTCCATCAACTGCCGCTCGCCGCCATGCAGGCAATCGAGAAGCGCATCACCAACGACGTGTTTGCGGTGCTCACCGTCGACAACTCGGTGCAAAGCCGCGGCAGCTATGGAGGCACGGCCCCGAAGAACGTGCGCCGGGAGGCCAACAGGTGGCTTAAGGCCTTGGCAAAAGGGCGATGATACACTCCCGTTCACACCGGCGACGGAGTTTGGCCATGCTGTCGCCTCTCGCGTCCGATCTGCTATGGTGCCGTCGATTTGAGGAGTACCTGAATTGACGTCTCTGTCCGACCTGCGCCTTGCCCGGATCGGAGCGATCGGCGCGCTCATCGCGGCGCTCGGCCTTGCCGGCTGCGGGCGCAAGGGCGGGCTCGATCCGCCGCCGGGAGCAACCGCCGCCGACACCAGCGTCTCGCGGCCGGACCTCGAGCCTGCCATCGGGCCCGACGGCAAGGTCATCGCACCGTCGCAAGGGCCGAAGCGGAGCACGCCCATCGATTGGCTGCTCAACTGAGCCCGCGCCATGCACCATTTCACCTATCGCAACGGCGTCCTTCACGCCGAGGCGGTCAATCTCATTGATCTCGCGCAGGCAGTCGCAACCCCGTTCTATTGCTACTCGACCGCGACGCTCAGGCGCCATTATCAGGTGTTCGCGGATGCCTTCAGCGACGTGAGCGCGCTCATCTGTTACGCCATGAAGGCGAATTCCAATCAGGCGGTGATCAAGACCCTCGCCGAGCTCGGTGCCGGCGCCGACGTGGTATCGGAAGGCGAGCTCAAGCGCGCGCGGGCGGCCGGCATCGCGCCGGGCAAGATCATGTTCTCCGGCATCGGCAAGACCGCGGCCGAGCTCGCGCTTGCAATCGATGAAGACATCCTCTGCGTCAACGTCGAATCCGACTCCGAGCTCGAGCTCCTGTCGTCCATCGCCAAGAGCAAGGGCAGGACGGCCCGCATCGCGGTCCGCGTCAATCCCGACATCGATCCCAAGACTCACGCGAAGATCGCGACCGGCAAGGCTGAGAACAAGTTCGGCATTCCGATCAGCCGCGCGCGTGATGTCTATGCTCGAGCAGCGAAACTTCCCGGCATCGAGGTTACCGGCGTCGACATGCATATCGGCAGTCAGATTACGGAGCTCGAGCCGTTCGATGATGCTTTTGCGCTGTTGTCCGATTTCGTGCGGACGTTGCGCGCCGACGGCCACGCCATCAGCCACATCGACCTCGGCGGCGGCCTCGGCATTCCCTATCGCGAGGACAACGAGCCTCCACCGCATCCCGAGGCTTATGCCGCCATGGTCAAACGCGCGACCCGCGACCTTGGCTGCACGCTCATCTTCGAGCCGGGGCGCCTGATCGTCGGCAATGCCGGCATCCTGGTGACGCGCGTGCTCTATATCAAGCGCGGTGAGGCCAAGACCTTCGTCATCGTTGATGCTGGAATGAACGATCTCATTCGCCCCACGCTCTACGAGGCGCACCATGACATCCGTCCGGTGCGCGAGCCGCAGGTGGACGCCGCGCGCATCGTCGCCGATGTGGCCGGACCGGTATGCGAATCCGGCGACTTTCTGGCGCTCGAGCGCGAGATGGCCGCCCCGCGGCCCGGCGATCTCCTTGCGGTCATGACTGCAGGTGCTTATGGCGCGGTGCAGGCGGGCACCTACAATACCCGCGCGTTGGTGCCGGAAGTGCTTGTTCGGGAAAACGAATGGGCTTTGGTCCGACCGCGCCTGGAGGTCTCGGATCTGATCGCGCTCGACCGCCTGCCGCCTTGGCTCTAAAAACCTTGCGTGAATGCGCTGAACCATATTTTGCTGACGTGGTTTTGATCACTGAGTGCCTTCCTTTTGCCCGCTGGCACGCGCCTGATGGCATGTTAGTATCGAATATTGGGCAGATTCTCGTTGCTGGAGATAGACTTGGCCGATCGGCCCGCCGACGCCGCGACCCCCCACCCGCTCCCCCCGCAGGAGCGGGCGGGCGCTGATGTGCTCGCACGCGCCCTTCGGCGGGCGCGCTGGACGATTTTCTGGGAGCGGCTGTGGCCGGCGCTGGCGTCGATTGCCACCGTCATTGGCTTGTTCCTGGCGGTCTCCTGGCTTGGCGTCTGGCTTTGGCTGCCGCCCACCGCCCGCGCGATCGGTCTTGGCATCTTTTTCCTGCTCACCGCGGCTGCGTTCGCGCCGCTGTTAATGTTGCGGGTGCCCAGCCGCGTCGACGCCCTGCGACGACTCGATCGCAATTCCGGTTTGCCGCACCGGCCGGCCACCGCGATGGCGGACGACATCGCGGTGCCGACCCACGATTCTTATTCGCTCGCGCTGTGGCGGGCCCATATCGAACGCGTCCTGCGCAGGACCAAGAGACTTAGAGCGGGGACGCCGATGCCGCGGCTGGCGTTACGCGATCCCTTCGCCGTGCGCGCCTTGGTCGCGGTGTTGGTCGTTGCGACGTTCTTCGCTGCCGGCGGTGAACGGATGAAACGCCTCGCGGCCGCGTTCGATTGGCAGGGCGTGATGGCGCCGGCCAATTTCCGGGTGGATGCCTGGGTAAGCCCACCACCCTATACCGGCCGCCCGCCGGTGATCCTGCCCGGCCTGCGGCCTGGCGAGCCGGTGCAGACCTCCACCTCCCTCGCGGTGCCGGCGGGAAGCACGGTTGTAATCCGCGCGACCGGAATTCACCTCGACGTGATGGCAAGCGGCGGCCTCGCCGAGTCGGCCTCCGGCGCGCAGACCAATGCCAAGGGGTCTGAGGAACGTCGTTTTGTGATCAACGATGCCGGCGCGGCTACCGTGCGCGGCGCGGCCGCGGGCGACGTCACCTGGCAGTTCACCGCCATCCCCGACAAGCCGCCGACCATCGCACTTGCCAAGGAGCCGGAGGGCCAGGCGCGCGGCGCGTTGCAGCTTTCCTACAAGCTTGAGGACGATTATGGCGTCACCGGCGCGCAGGCGATTTTCAAGCTACAGAGCAGCGAGGGGACCAACGGTCATCCCCCACGCCCGCTCTATGGCGCACCCGACTTCCCGCTGGTGCTGCCGCAGGCGCGCACCAAGAATGGGATCGGACAGACGACAAAGGATCTGACCGAGCATCCCTGGGCGGGCACCGACGCGGCGATGATTCTGACCGCGCGGGATGAGGCCGGCAACGAGGGTCAAAGCGCGGCGTTCGAATTCCGTCTGCCGGAGCGGCCGTTCTCGAAGCCGATCGCGCGCGCGCTGATCGAGCAGCGGCGGATACTGGCGCTCGATGGCGATGCCCAGGCCAGCGTGCTCACGGCGCTCGACGCGCTGACCGTGGCGCCCGAACGCTTCAACATGGAAAGCAACGTCTATCTCGGCCTGCGCGCGATCTTTTGGCAGCTCGCGCGCGCAAAAACCGATGACCAGTTGCGCGACGTCGTCGGACGCATGTGGGACATGGCGGTGCATCTGGAGGATGGCAGCGTCTCCGATGCCGAGCAGGCTCTGCGCGCGGCGGAGGAAGCGCTGCGGCAGGCGCTGGAACGTGGCGCCAGCGACGAGGAGATCAAGAGGCTTGCCGACCAGTTGCGCGCGGCGCTCGACAAGTTCCTGCAGGCGCTGGCGGAGCAAATGCGCAAAAATCCACAACAGCTCGCCCGGCCGCTCGATCCCAACGCACGCCAGCTTCGCCCGCAGGATCTGCGCAATATGATCGACAGGCTTGAACAGATGGCGCGTTCCGGGGCGAGAGATGCCGCGCGCCGGATGCTGCAGGACCTCCAGCAGATGCTGGAGAACCTGCAAATGGCCCGTCCCGGGCAGCAGATGGACGGCGACGGCGACGACGACATGATGTCGGCGCTCGACGAGCTCGGCGATGTGATCCGCAAGCAGCAGCAATTGCGCGATCGCACATTCCAGCAGGGTCAGGATCAGCGGCGCGACCGCCAGCGCGGACAGCGTGGCCAGCAGGGCCAAGACGGCCAGCAGGGCCAAGACGGCCAGCAGGGCGACCAGATGGGCGAGTTGCGCGAAAATCAGCAAGCATTGCGCGATCAGCTCAAACGACTGATGGAAGAGTTGCGCAAGAAGGGCTTTGGCCAGGGCCAGCAGGGCCAGGGCGAGATGGACCAATTGGGCCGTGCCGGCGAAGCCATGGGCGATGCCGAAGGGCAACTGGGTGACGGGAACGCGGACGGGGCCGTCGACTCACAAGGTCGCGCGCTCGAAGCGTTGCGCCGAGGGGCGCAGAATCTGGCCCAGTCGATGCAGCAGCAGGGGATGTTGGGTCCCGGCCCCAACGGCCAGCCCGGTCGGCTCGGGCTGCCGCGCGCGCAACAGGACACCGATCCGCTGGGTCGGCCGCTGCGCGGGCGCGACTACGGCGACGACACCACGGTCAAGGTGCCTGGTGAGATCGACGTGCAGCGCGCGCGGCGCATCCTCGAGGAATTGCGTCGACGCTTCGGCGAGAACTTCCGCCCGCAGCTCGAGCTCGAATACATCGAACGGCTGCTGCGGGATTTCTAATAAGCCGGAGATCAGATGCCGGAGGACGAAACCGAGCCCCGGTCGTCGCTCATCGCTCGCGGCAAGGACCTCCGCTCGAAGCGAAGCCGGGCTTGACCGTAGCCGCGGCTCGGTTAACGAATTCGCAAACCATAGGCGCCCAGCCTAGGCCGCGCGGTTGCCGTCGCGGGCATCGCTCTCTGGGGAGAGGCAGGGTGGTCCGGTTCGAACACGTGGGATTGCGTTACGGACTCGGTGCCGAGGTTCTGCGCGATCTCACGTTCCGTATCGATCCCCGATCGTTCCAGTTCATCACCGGGCCTTCTGGCGCTGGCAAAACGTCGCTTTTGCGTCTCCTGTTCCTTTCTCTGCGGCCCACACGCGGGCTGATCACGCTATTCGGCCACGATATCGCCACGCTCAGCAAGGACGCGTTGGCGACGCTGCGGCGGCGCATCGGCATCGTGTTCCAGGATTTCCGGCTGCTCGATCATATGACCACGTTCGAGAATGTCGCCTTGCCGTTGCGCGTGATCGGGCAGGCGGAAGAAAGCTATCGCGAGGAGGTCATCGAACTGCTGAACTGGGTGGGGCTCGGCGATCGTATCTCCGCGCTTCCGCCGGTGCTCTCGGGCGGCGAGAAGCAGCGCGCCGCGATCGCGCGGGCGGTAATCGCGCGACCGCAGCTCCTCCTCGCCGACGAGCCCACGGGCAACGTCGATCCCAATCTGGCGAGGCGGCTGTTGCGGTTGTTCGTCGAGCTCAACAAATCCGGGACTTCGGTGGTTATTGCCACGCACGACATCGCGCTCATGGACCAAATCGACGCGCGCCGCCTCGTGCTGCACGAGGGTCGCCTGCATGTCTACGACTGACGCGACGATGCAGCAAAAGTTGGACGCGCAAGGCGCGCTTCCGGTGCGCTTCGATACCCCCATCGTGCCGCAAGCGACGATTTCCGGGCGGGCTCTGGTCGCGGTCATCGCCATCATGACCTTTTTGGCCTCGCTGACCACGGGCGCGGTCATGCTGGTGCGCGCCGCAGCGAGTGAATGGCAAGCGGACGTGGCGCGCGAGATCACGATTCAGATCCGTCCGGTGGCCGGTCACGACATCGACATGGAGGTCACAAAGGCTACGATCATCACGCGCGCTTCTCCAGGCATTGCCGAGGTGCGGCCCTATTCCAAGGAAGAGACCACACACCTGCTCGAGCCATGGCTGGGAAGCGGACTTCAGCTCGATGATTTGCCGGTCCCGCGCCTGATCGTGGCGCGTATCGCGCCCGGGGGCGCGCCCGATCTCGCGCAACTGCGGCAAACGCTTGCCGAGCAAATCCCAGGTGTAACCCTCGATGACCATCGCAGCTTCGTCGAGCGTATGCGTGCGATGTCCGGAGCCGTCGTTGCCCTCGGCATCGGCGTGCTTTTGCTCGTGCTTGCCGCCACCGTGCTCTCGGTCGTCTTCGCGACCCGCGCCGCCATCGCCACCAACCGTCCCGTCATCGAGGTGCTGCATCTCATCGGCGCCAAAGACAGTTTTATCGCGCGGCATTTCCAGCAACATTTTCTGCAGTTGGGATTAAAGGGCGGATTGATCGGCGGCGGCAGCGCCATCGCACTTTTCGCGCTCGCCGAGTTCACGAGCAGCTGGCTCACTGGGGCGGCGGCGCGCGAGCAGTTTGCGGCTTTGTTCGTTAGCTCGTCGATCGGAATGCCGGGTTATTTGGCAATGCTGGCGCAAGCCGGCCTGATCGCCTGCGTCACCGCAGCAACTTCGCGCTACACGGTCAAGCGCACGATCGCAACGATCCATTAGTCGGTTACGCACAGCTCTATTGGCACGGGGATTTTGCGTTATGATTGCAAGGGGTGGAGAAGAGATGCCGAGGGTCGAATTTAATAGCGGTAATGGAGCCGCCGGGATGCCCCGCTCGAGCGAACGATCCGCGCCGTCTCCGTTGCTCCGGTGCCTCGGCTGGTCGACGTTTGTGCTCTGCGCTTTGGCGGCGCTATTGATTGGGCTTGGGTTTGTTTGGTTCAGCTGGCGCGTGCCCGCCGAGGAAGTCTCGCTCGACCGCGACGCGGACGGGATCGTGGCCCTGACGGGCGGTGCCTCGCGTATCGCCGACGCGATCGAGCTGCTGGCGTCGGGACGCGGCAAGCGGCTCCTGATCAGCGGCGCCTATCGCGCGACTAATTCCAACGAAATCTCGCGCCTCAATCCGGAGTTCGGGCGGTGGGTACGTTGCTGCGTCGATTTCGACCGCTCTCTCAATACGCTGGGCAATGCGGTCGAGACCAAGCGCTGGGCCGAAAGTCGCGGCTTTCGCTCGTTGATCATAGTGACGTCGAATTACCACATGCCGCGTGCGCTCGCCGAAATCGCGCATCAATTGCCCGATGTAGTGCTCGTGCCGTTTCCGGTGGTGACCGACCGCCAGCGTGCCGAACGGTGGTGGGGACACTGGGCGACGACGCGTCGCATGTTGATCGAATACGTGAAATATGTCTTCGCCAAAGCTCGCATGGCGCTAAGTCCCGACGCCGGCAATCGCCGGACGAGCTAAGCGGGGAAGCGGTCTCTTGCCCTGGTTGTGCGCGCAGGCGGCGAGTAAGATCATCCGCGAGACGTCGCGTCGTCATCGGAGGGCAGTCCCGACGGGCGAAGACGGCAGAGACAACAGGTTTTGCCCGTGCTCGTGATTCGATCCCTAATCTTCAACTTTCTATTTTACGTGAATCTGCTTGTGCAGGTCATTGCGGCTTTGCCCACGCTGCTGATGCCGCGCCGGGCTATCATTGCTGTGGCTAGGTTTTGGGCGCGCACCAATCTCTGGCTTCTGCGCGTGGTTTGCGGCATCGAAGCCGAGTTCCGCGGCTTGGAAAAGATTCCGCCGGGGCCGTCGCTCGTGTCCTCCAAGCATCAGTCGCTGTGGGAGACGTTTGCACTGCTGCTGATCTTGCCGGACGCCGCCTTCATCATGAAGCGAGAGTTGATGTGGATCCCGTTCTTTGGCTGGTATGCCTGGAAAGCCGGCATGATCCCGATCGACCGCAGCAAGGGCTCGCAGGCGCTGGCGGACATGAACGCCTGCGCGCGGCGCGAGCTGGCGCGTAACCGTTCGATCATCATCTTTCCGGAAGGCACCCGCCGGTCGCCCGGCGCGGAGCCCAGATACAAGTATGGCGTGGCGCGGCTCTATTCGGAAATGGGCGTTCCGTGTCTTCCAATTGCCCTCAATTCCGGCCTGTTCTGGCCGCGTCGCTCTATGCGCCGCTATCCCGGCACCATCCTGGTCGAGGTACTGGATCCGATCCTTCCCGGTCTCGGACAGGACGCTTTCTTCGAGCGGTTGCAGCGCGACGTCGAAGGCGCGACCGCGCGGCTCCTCGCCGAGGGCAGGCGTGAGCTTGCCCGCAATCGAGAGAGGGAAGCTTCGCTCGCGCCATCATCTTGAAGCGCCGCTCGCGGGCCGCCCATATGCATGCGCGTCACGAGCGCATTTCGCGCGCCGCTGGATGAGCCGCTGCGACCACATCGCGTGTCCCCGTGAGCCGTTCGGCGAGCAGATGCAGCACCGTTTCGCGGTAACCGAGCTGCTCCAGCGCTCCGACGGTCGCGATGACGTAGTCGCGGTTGGCGCCGGATTGGCCATGGCCTTGGCGCACATGGTGCAGCTGCTGCTCGAGCGTAAGTCGTCCGGCATATTGAGCGTGGCCGCGGTCGACCATGTAGCACAACCCCGGGACTCGCTGCTCCGGATCGCGCTTGAGCCAGATCGGACGCATGCATTCGCGATAGACGGAGGTCACCTGCTCGCGCGCGCGCAAATAGGCGATGGTGCTGGCGCGGTGGGCCGCGCTCACACGATAAGCGATGCCGCGACAGGTCCCGCCGCGATCGAGACCGAGCACCAGACCCGGCCGCTCTGGCGTCCCTCGATGGACGAAGGAATAAACGCAGAGGGCCCGATGCGCGCCAACGAGCCGCGCCTCGACGCGCTCGACGAAGGGAAAGTCCGGCCGCCACATGAGCGAGCCATAGGCAAATACCCAGAGATCTTCGTCCGCGTGCAAAGGATCGGGGTCCATGGATGTGATATCAAGGAATCGTCCGTTGCGCGCAAGCCGGAAGCATGCGGGAACGCAGTACCCCGCAATCGCCGCAGCGCTAGTGTGCCGCGGAGGCTGCGCTAGCCGCACGTGTGGTAGGTAGAGGAGTGCCGCAGAGATGCCTCACGCCGAGTCCGCTTCCGCTGTCCCGCGCCGCCGGTGGATGCTGTTCGCGCCGTTCTTGGTCGTGGTGGTGCTGGCCGCGGGCTGGAGCGCCCTGTGGTTCTACGCGGCCGGCCGTGCGGAGGCCGATTTGGCCGCATGGCGTGAAAGCGAACGGCAGGCAGGCCGCACCCAGCACTGCGCGTCGCAGTCGATCGGCGGCTATCCTTTTCGCATCGAAGTGCGTTGCGACGGTGCCGGTTTGCAGCTCGACGGCGCGCCCACGCTCCAGCTCAAGCTCCCAACCGCCGTCGTCGCAGCCCAGGTCTATGACCCGAAGCTTCTGATCGGCGAATTCACCGGTCCACTCGAAATTTCCGAGGCGGGGCGGCCGCCCGCCGTGATCGTCAACTGGAATCTCGGTCAGGCCAGCGTGCGGGGCCTGCCGTCGCGCGTCGAGCGCGCCTCGCTGGTCCTTGCCGGTCCGACCGTCCGCGCCCCTAGCCTGGCCGGCGACGACGCCGTGCTCAGCGCGCGGCGATTGGAGCTCCATGGTCGCCAAGCTCCCGGCTCCGCCGCCAATGATCCGGTCATCGAAACCGTGTTGCGGCTCGATACCGCCGTCGCCGACAAACTTGAAAGCGTGTTCGACCTCGCGATTGCCGACAGGCTCCGTTTGTTGGCTGCGAACCCGATTGATGCCGACGTTGCAGCCACCCTGCGCGGCGTCGATGACATCTCCCCCAAACCTTGGTCATTGCGGTTCAAGCAATGGCAGGCGCGCGACGGCGAGCTCAAGATCGAGAAGGCGCGCTTGGTGCAGCAGGACGTGGTCGCAATGGGTGCTGGCTCCCTCAGGCTCAGCCCACGCGGCGGTCTCGATGGCGAGCTCCGTCTGACGGTCGTCGGCATCGAAAAGCTTCTCAAGATGTTGGACATCGATCGCATCATGACGGAAGGACAGATCGGGGCAACCTTCAACGCGCTCGACCGCTTAATGCCCGGCCTTGGAGGAATTGCGCGCCAGAGTGCGGCGCCTGGGCTAGTCGCGGCGCTGGGCGAGCGCACCACGCTCGAAGGCAAACCGGCGGTAGCGTTTCCGGTTCGCTTCGTCGACGGCACGGTCTTCATCGGGCCGTTTCAGGTTGGCGTGGTGCCGCCCCTGTTCTGACGACCGGAACGGCGCTGACCTGCAAAGCGTTTTCCCATTGAGCGCTGGGGGCTTTTCTCCCAAAGCGCTTGCGGACACGGAATGAAATGATGGAGGCAACCATGCAGAGCGACACGTCGACTGGCCAATCCCACAACTTGATCGCCAGCGACCGGGTCGAAGGCACCCCGGTGCGTCGTTCCAGCGGTGAGAAGATCGGCACCATCGAACGGCTCATGATCGATAAGCTCAGCGGCAATGTTGCTTATGCGGTGCTCAGCTTCGGCGGCTTCCTCGGTATGGGACAAAAGCATCTTCCCATCCCCTGGGCGCGGCTGACCTACGACCGTACGCTTGGCGCGTACCAGCTCGATCTCAGCCAGGAGGAGTTGAAGCGCGCGCCGTCGTATGCCGCGGACCAGGAATTCGACTGGGGCGACCGCAGCCGCGAAATCGAGATCCACAACTATTACCGCGTGCCGCCGTATTGGGGCGTCTACTAGAAGAGCTTGGCTGGTCCCAAAAACGGTTGAACGGTGGCGAGCGCGCGCCGCTGGCAAGTGGACCGATCAATCTTCCGCCGCATAAGGCCGCGGGACGGGCGCGTGCGGGAGCTCGGGATGGGGCCGGCCGAAGTCGGGTGCGGCTGAATCCTGGCCGATCTCCACAATGGCGCGACGGATCGCGCGTGTGCGGCTGAACTGATTGAACAACGTTTCGCCGTCGCCGCGGCGGATGGCGCGCGTCAGCGTGGCCAAATCTTCATTGAACCGGCCGAGCATTTCCAGCACCGCATCCTTGTTGGCAAGAAAAACATCGCGCCACATCGTCGGATCCGAGGCGGCGATGCGGGTGAAATCGCGAAAGCCTCCGGCGGAAAATTGCAGCACCTCGGAGCGTGTCACTTGGCTCAATTCATCCGCGGTGCCCACGATGGTGTAGGCGATAAGGTGCGGCAGGTGGCTGGTGATGCCGAGTACGAGATCATGGTGCTCGGCCGACATGGTTTCGACGTTCGCGCCGAGCAGGCGCCAGAACGCTGCGACCCGCTCGACCGCCGTTGGCTCGGTGCCCGCCGGCGGTGTGAGAATGCACCAGCGGTCGACGAACAGCTCGGCAAACCCGGCATCGGGGCCGGAGTTTTCCGTGCCGGCAACCGGATGGGCCGGCACGAAATGCACCCCCGGGGGGATGTGCGGGGACACCTCGCGCACAATCAGGCCTTTCACAGAGCCGACGTCAGAGACGATCGTGCCTGGCGCAAGATGCGGAGCAATCTCCGCGGCGACCGCGCCGCAGGCTCCGACCGGAATCGCGACGATCACGAGATCTGCGCCTTCGGCGGCCGCCGCATTGGTTTCGACGACTTGATCGGCAAGGCCGAGTTCGGCGACGCGCCGGCGCGTCGCCGCCGACCGGGCGGTGGCGACAATAGAGCGCGCAGCGCCTTGCGCGCGGGCAGCACGCGCGATCGAAGAGCCGATCAGCCCCATCCCGATCAGCGCAAGGCGGTTGAATATAGCGACATCGGCCTTCATGGGACGGTCCAATCCTGCGGCGCCATGAGAGCGCTCGCCCTCCCCCGTTTCTGACGGATGCGAGGAATGGGGGGCGACACAGAAGGGCCGGCAGACTGCATCACGGCTTCCTTCCCATGAACTCCGCCAGCGCGGCGACCACAAGGCGGTTCGCCTCCTCGGTACCGACGGTCATGCGCAGCGCGTGCGGCAATTTGTAGGCCTTGACGCGACGCAGGATCAGGCCGCGCTGCGTCAGGAATGCATCCGCATCCTCCGCGGTACGACCGCGATTTTCGGGGAAGTGGATCAACACGAAATTGGCAATGCTCGGCGTCACCTCCAGTCCAAGCTTGCGGATTTCGACCAGGAGCCAATCAAGCCATTTTTCGTTGTGGGCGCGCGCTGCTTCCAGATGCGCGCCATCCTCGAGCGCGGCTATGCCCGCCGCCATGGCCGGCGAATTGACGTTGAATGGCCCGCGGATGCGGTTGATCGCGTCGACCACGTGCGCTGGCCCGTAAAGCCAACCGAGCCGGAGCGCCGCCAGCCCATGGATTTTGGAGAACGTGCGGCACATGACGACGTTCTCGCAGGTGGCGACGAGCTCGATGCCAGCCTCGTAGTCGTTGCGGCGCACGTATTCGGCATAAGCCGCGTCAAGCACGAACAGCACGTGCGGGGGCAGACCCCGCTGCAGCCGCTTGACTTCGTCGAACGGCACGTAGGTGCCGGTCGGGTTGTTGGGATTGGCGAGAAAGACGACTTTGGTGCGCTCGCTCACCGCTGCGAGGATGGCGTCGACATCCGCCGTGTAGTTCTTTTCCGCCGCCACGACCGGCGTCGCGCCGGAGCCGCGCGTGGCGATCGGATAGATCAGAAAAGCGTGGGTGGTGTGGATCGCCTCGTCGCCATCGTGCAGATAGACGTCGGCAATCAGGTTCAAGAGTTCGTCGGAGCCGGCGCCGCAAACGATGCGGTTGGGATCGAGCCCGAAGGCGCGCCCGATGGCCTCGCGCAGCGCGGTCGAGTCGCCGTCGGGATAGTCCTCCAGGTGTTCGCCGACCGCATGATAGGCCGCCACCGCTCTTGGGCTCGGTCCGAGCGGCGTTTCGTTAGAGGACAGCTTGATCACGCGGGCGAGGCCCGGTGCCGTGCTCTTCCCGGGAACATAGGGATCGATCGCGAGCACGCCGGGACGCGGTTGCGGGCGCTGCAGGACGGACATCTCACACTCCGGAACTCACCGGCCGGTCGGGACCGGCGGCACGCCTTCGGCGGAGACCCTATAGCGGGTTGCGTGGCTTCCGACGAGGGCTGCGGCGCGCACGGAGGCGCCGGCCGTCACCAGCATGTCCGTCACCCGATCGATGCGGCCACCTTGCGGCACGGAGATCAGCAGGGCTGCGCTGTCGAAGCCGCGATCCGGCACGGCGATCACTTCGGCGAGTGGGCCGACCGCCTGCGCCGCCGCCGTGCTCCAGCCGGCGACCCGCACGCTCCATACCTCCACCTCCTTGACCATCGCATCGGGCGCGGCCCGCGACACGACGAATACCGGCACGCCGGCCGGATGGTCGGCACGTTCGACGAAGGGCAAGCGGGCGATGATCTTGGGTGCCGAATTCAATTCGAGCGCGCTCCACCAGGCGCCGCTGCCCGCCATGGCGAATGCGGGCACCAGACCGAGATCGCCCTTGGAATCCGAGACTGCCGTCACGACGCTTGCAGCGCCGATGTGCGGGACGAACGGCACCGTAAAGCCGAAATGGAAGCGCGCGGAATCGCGCATCGCCGCATCCCCCGCCGACAGGTCGGCGTGAATGGCGAACGGCGCCTGTACATAGGTGAAAGTGGAAATAATGACTCGCCAGATACTCTCGGCGGTGTCGAGCGGCAGGATTCCTTTGTGCCGCTCGACCAGCCGCCGCATCATGTCCGCCTCGCGCGCCGGACGGAATGCGGAGCCCGTTTCCTGCGTCTGTTTGGTGGCGATGAGGCGATCGATGATTTGCCCGCGCTCCATCAAAAGCCGGTGCATCGCCTCGTCGATGCGGTCGATTTCCCGCCGCAGCTCGCCGAGCGACGCTGTTTCAGACTGGGGCGGTTTCACCATGCCGCGTTTTGCCGCTTTTCTCGCGCCCGCATCGAGCGGTCGCAGGCGTGGCATTGATAGGTGGGCGAACCGGCTAAAGCAAAGAAAACATTGACAGCGGCGCCGCGCGGCCTATCTAACGCCGTCGCGACGCCCTTCGTCAGGCGTTCGCATAGATCGGCGGCTATTTCGGTTCGCCGGCCGGGTCGTAACGAATGGTCGAGGCCGATTTCAGCATCGTATCCGATCCCGCCGATCGCGCGCGCGAGGCCGACAATCCGCATTCGCGTGTCGTTCGTTTCGGCATGGACAAGCCGTTGTCACTGGATGCCGGCATCGATCTTGCTCCATTCCAGATTGCTTATCAGACCTATGGCACGCTCAATGCCGAGCGCAGCAACGCGGTGCTGATCTGCCACGCGCTCACCGGCGACCAGCACGTGGCCAACGTGCATCCCGTGACGCAGAAGCCGGGGTGGTGGGAAACCATGGTCGGCCCGGGCCGGCCGATCGATACCGAGCGCTACTTCGTCATTTGCCCGAACGTGGTCGGCGGCTGCATGGGCACGACCGGACCGGCCTCCACCAACCCGAAGACCGGCACGCCTTGGGGTCTCGATTTCCCCGTCATCACCATTCGCGACATGGTGCGCGCGCAGGCCATGCTGCTGGACCATCTCGGAATCGCCTCGCTGTTCTCCATGGCCGGCGGTTCGATGGGTGGGATGCAAGTGCTGCAATGGTGCGCGAGCTATCCGCAGCGGGTGTTCTCGGCGTTGCCGATCGCCACCTCGACGCGTCATTCGGCGCAGAACATCGCCTTCCACGAAGTCGGCCGGCAGGCGGTGATGGCCGATCCGGAATGGCGGCACGGACGGTATTTCGCCGAGGGCACGAACCCGCGGCGGGGACTCGCGGTCGCGCGCATGGGCAACCACATCACATATCTCTCCGACGCGGCCTTGCACCGCAAGTTCGGTCGTCGATTCCAAGACCGTGACAATCCGACGTTCTCCTTCGACGCCGACTTTCAAGTGGAGAGTTATCTGCGCCACCAGGGCATTAGTTTCGTCGAGCGTTTCGATGCCAACTCCTACCTCTACCTGACCCGCGCGATGGACTATTTTGATCTTGCGGCGGATTACGGCGGTGTGCTCGCCAACGCGTTCAAGGACACACCGACGCGGTTTTGCGTGATCTCCTTTACGTCGGACTGGCTCTTTCCTACCTCGGACTCGCGCGCCATCGTGCACGCGCTCAACGCCGGCGGCGCGCGTGTGTCCTTTGCCGAGGTCGTGACCGACAAGGGTCACGACGCTTTCCTGCTCGAGGAGCCGGAGCTGTTCGACATCGTGCGCGGGTTTCTCGAAGGTGCGGCCAAGGCGCGCGGCCTTCCACCCGCGCGGGGATGACCATGCTGATGCGCCTCAAGCACGATTTGACCATGGCGGAGGCCGCACGCACGCACGGCGGCGCCCGCGTCGATCTGCTGGCGGTTGCCGAGATGGTTGCGCCCGGCGCCAAAGTCCTCGACGTCGGTTGCGGCGACGGCGAATTGCTGCGGCTGCTCGCGGAGACGCGCGGCGTCGACGGGCGCGGCATCGAGTTGTCCCGGGAGGGGGTCAACGAATGCGTGGCAAAAGGGCTCGCGGTGATCCAGGGCGACGCCGATACAGACCTCGCCGATTACCCCGACGACGCTTTCGATTACGTCGTGCTCTCGCAGACGCTGCAGGCCACCCGGCAGCCGCGCATCGTGCTCGAGCACATGTTGCGCATCGGCCGCCATGGCATTGTCTCGTTTCCCAACTTCGGTCATTGGAGAATCCGCCTGCAAATCCTGCTCGGCGGACACATGCCGCGCACGGATAATCTGCCGTATGCGTGGTGGGAGTCACCCAACATTCATTTCTGCAGTATCAAGGATTTCCGCGAGCTCTGCCATGTCGTGGGGGCGAGGATGGAAAAATCCGTGGCCCTCGATGCGTGGGGACGGGCGCTGCGCTTCAACGCGCCGTGGTGGACCTGGAACTTGCTCGGCGAACAGGGCGTGTTCTTGCTCAGTCGGCGCGACAGGACCGCCGCCGCGCTCTCCGGAGCGGCACGGTAACCGGCTCGCAGCCCTGCGGGCGTGCCGTGCTCTTAAAGGCTCAGGGGCCCAGTTCGTCTCCGACGGCGACCTCTCCCGCCTCTATCACCTCGGCGTAAACGCCGCAGTCGGCATGGCCGAAGCTGCGCATCAGTTTGTCGGGGATCGAGAGATCGCGGATGCCGGTATCCGGATCGACGTTAGTCGCCGCACAGCGCACGATGCGCTTGATGACTCTGAGTCGCGCGCGCCTGCCGACCGTGATCTCCTGCCCTACGAGATCGAATTCGCGCCATGCCGGCCAGCCGCTCACGTAGACATTGCCGCGGAAGCGCAGCGGATCGACGGGCCCGCCGACCACGCCTTCGACGGCGGCGACCGAGGCCAGGTTGATGATCGAGACGACCTTGCGCGCCACGTCGGAGAAGCTGAAGCCCGGTGCGTGCAGCACCTTGGGCGCACCCCGCAACTCATCGGCGCAGAAGACCGCGAAGAACCGCTCAATTTCCGCACGGCCTTCGGACGTGCGCAGATCGCCGCGCGCGGCCTCGCGGCCTTCCGTCTCGATAACGAGAGTATGGCTCGTGTCGTGGAAACGAGTGCGCAGCCGAGCCAGCCGCTCGTTGCGCATCAACATGAGGTAGCGCTGCTTGGGTTGATGACGGGGTGCGGCGGGGTCGAAGCCGGATGGCCCGTTCTCGATGGCGTAGAGGCGATCGGCCGGCAAGGTTTCCTCGACCGCAAGCCGTGTGCATGCGAGGGGCTCCGGCGAAAGCCCCTTGATCGGATAGCGGTAGATGGCGTGGATTTTTGGATGTGCATCGGTCATGGCTTCGTTGTTAGCTGCTGAACCGCTGCCTGCCTAGCCGGCGTCCGAAAATCACCCGCTGCCTCTTTCGCCGCAAACGGCCGCTTCCCACATACGGTTTTAGGATCGTCATTCGGGGCTCGGCCGATTGATCGCGCGCAGGTATTTCGCTTAGGTCAGTGACGCTGAAGAGCCCTCTCGCGCCGCAGGCGCGAGCGGCAGGCCGAGGAGTTGCAATGGATTTCGAGAAGTATACCGACCGCGCCCAGGGGTTTGTCCAATCTGCCCAGTCGCTGGCTCTGCGCGAGGGCCACCAGCAATTCACGCCCGAGCACCTGCTGAAGGTTCTGCTCGACGACCCCGAGGGTTTGGCCAGCGGCTTGATCGAGCGCGCGGGCGGCCGATCGCGCGAGGCGCTTTCGGCCGTGGAGGCGGCGCTCGCCAAGCTTCCCAAGGTATCGGGCGGCGGCGCCGGTCAGGTCTATCTGGCGCCGGCGTTGGCGCGGGTTTTCGATCAAGCGCAGAAAGTCGCGGAGAAGGCAGGCGACAGCTACGTCACCGTCGAGCGGCTCCTGCTTGCGCTCGCCCTCGAGAAGGACAGCGAGGCGGGGCGGATTTTGGCCCGCGTCGGCGTCACGCCGCAGAACCTCAACGCGGCGATCAACGCGTTGCGACAGGGCCGCACGGCCGACACGAGCTCGGCCGAAAGCGCCTACGACGCGCTGAAAAAATACGCCCGTGATCTCACCCAGGCTGCGCGCGAGGGCAAGATCGATCCGGTGATCGGCCGCGACGAGGAGATTCGACGCACGATCCAGGTACTCTCCCGGCGCACCAAGAATAATCCGGTGTTGATCGGCGAACCCGGCGTCGGCAAGACCGCGATCGTGGAAGGCCTCGCCCAGCGCATCGTCAACGGCGATGTGCCGGAAAGCCTGCAGGACAAGAAACTGCTGGCGCTCGATTTGGGCGCATTGATTGCAGGCGCGAAATATCGCGGCGAGTTCGAGGAGCGGCTGAAAGCCGTTCTGCAGGAGGTGATCTCGTCGCATGGCGGCCCTCGCCCGGCGTTTCCAGCCGGTCTATGTGAACGAGCCGAGCGTCGAGGACACGATCTCGATCCTGCGCGGGCTCAAGGACAGATACGAGCAGCACCATGGGGTTCGCATCACCGACTCGGCGCTCGTTGCGGCGGCCACGCTCTCGCATCGCTACATCACCGACCGCTATCTTCCGGACAAGGCCATCGATCTGATCGATGAGGCTGCCGCGCGCCTCAAGATGCAGGTCGATTCCAAACCGGAGGAACTCGATTCGATCGACCGCGAGATCGTGCGGCTCAAGATCGAACAGGAGGCGCTCAGGAAGGAAGCCGATCCAGGCTCGAAGGAGCGGCTCAAGCGGCTCGAGAAGGAGTTGGCCGCGCTTGAAAAGCAGTCCGCCGATCTCACCGCGCGGTGGAAGGCAGAGAAAGAGAAGCTCTCCGACGCGCAAAAGCTCAAGACCGAGCTCGACCATTTGCGGACCGAGCTCGCGAACGCGCAGCGCAAAGGAGAATACCAGCGCGCCGGCGAGCTTGCCTACGGTCGCATTCCGGAAATCGAGAAGAAGCTCAAGAGCATCGAGGCGGCGGAGGGCAAGGGCGCCATGGTCGAGGAGGCGGTGACCGCCGACCATGTCGCGCAAGTGGTCTCACGCTGGACCGGCGTACCGGTCGAGAAGATGCTGGAAGGCGAGAAAGAGAAGCTGCTGCGCATGGAAGAGCAGCTCAGCAAGCGGGTCATCGGCCAGGCGGAAGCGGTCAAGGCGGTGTCCACCGCGGTGCGCCGCGCGCGCGCCGGCCTGCAGGATCCGCACCGGCCGATCGGCTCCTTCATGTTCTTGGGCCCGACCGGAGTCGGCAAAACCGAGCTGACCAAGGCATTGGCCGAATACCTGTTCGATGACGAGACCGCGATGATTCGCATCGACATGTCGGAATACATGGAGAAACATTCGGTCGCTCGGCTGATTGGCGCGCCGCCGGGTTATGTCGGTTATGAGGAAGGCGGCGCGCTCACTGAGGCGGTGCGGCGGCGGCCTTATCAGGTGGTGCTGTTCGACGAGATCGAGAAAGCACACCCAGACGTCTTCAACGTGCTCCTGCAGGTGCTCGACGACGGCCGTCTCACCGATGGGCAAGGTCACACCGTCGACTTCCGCAACACGCTCATCGTGATGACCTCGAATCTCGGCTCCGAATATCTGGCGAACCAGCCGGAGGGGCAGGACACCGATGCCGTGCGCGATCAGGTCATGGCGGTGGTGCGGGCGAATTTCCGCCCTGAATTCCTCAACCGCATCGACGAGATCATCCTGTTCCACAGGCTCAAGCGCAGCGAGATGACGAAAATCGTCGATATCCAGATGGCGCGACTGGCACGGCTGCTCGAAGACCGCAAGATTTCGATCGTCCTCGAACCTTCGGCACGCGAGTGGCTCGCGGAAAAGGGCTACGATCCCGCCTACGGCGCGCGTCCGCTCAAACGCGTGATCCAGAAGTCGATACAGGACCCGCTCGCCGAATTGATCCTGTCCGGCCAAATCAAGGACGGCGAGAAGGTCGTCATATCGGCGGGCAAGCAGGGGCTCACCTTCAACGGCAAGCTCGCAGCGGCGGCCTGACCGGGAGACGAAACGGAGCTACGACGGCCGCCCGCGGTCAGCGGGTGTGCGCATAACGCGAAGGCGTGGCGCGGGTCATCATGGCGTCGAGCCGCGTGCGTTCCTGGTCGAAGCCTGCAAGCGGCGCGCCCTCCAACACGCGGCCGCGCGGCAGCTTGATCCTCATCGGATCGACGAAGCGGCCGTTGATCAGAATCTCGTAATGCA
>WNFX01001927.1_pt1 | contig 22580 bp, 16 predicted proteins | sample 5400111 | NCBI WGS metagenome assembly WNFX01 (sample SAMN13153363, study PRJNA577476) | soil metagenome | isolation source: 40 cm soil or saprolite under grassland replicate 1 | place: USA:California | collected 2016-06-15 | reverse complement strand
CGGCGGTGGCCCGGACGTCGATCCGCCGGCGGCCCCGGGGAAGCGCCAGGTCGTGACCGGCCGGGCCGGCCGGCGGCGGGCCGGCGCTGGTCGGCATCGGCTCTGGCACCGGTCTCACGATCGGGCACGCCGCGCGGACCCGGCCACCTCGGCCGCGCGGCGGGCACCCGCAGCGAGCGCACTCTCCGCCCGTGCGACCGCGCCGGACTTGCCCACCGCGTCCGCGCCGGCTTCGCTGTGAGCGGACAGCGTCACCGACGGTTGGGGATTCGTCAGAACGGCAGGCTACTGTCCGGCCCGTGAACGAAGACGGCGCCTACCTGCGTTTCCCGACGATGCGCGGGGAGCGCGTCGCGTTCGTGGCCGAGGACGACGTGTGGCTGGCAGAGCTGTCGGGTGGGCGGGCCTGGCGGCTGACCGCCGACCATGCTCCGGTGGCCAACGCCCGGTTCTCTCCCGACGGCACGATGGTCGCCTTCACCAGCCGCCGCGACGGCGCCCCCGAGGTGCACGTCGTCGGGGTGGACGGTGGGCAGGCGCGCCGGCTTACCCACTGGGGCGACGCGAACACGCGGGTGATCGGCTGGACCGGCGATGGCCGGGTGCTGGCCGTCTCCTCGACGGGCGAGCCGTTCCGCAGCCGCACCTGGGCGCACGCGGTGTCGCTGGACGGCGGGCCGGCGGAGCGGATGCCCTACGGGCCGGTCACCGCCGTCGCCCGCGGCCCGGCCGGCGCCCTCGTTCTCGGGCGAAACCAGAGCGTCCGTAGCGCCGCGGCCTGGAAGCGGTACCGGGGCGGCACGGCCGGCATCCTGTGGATCGACCGGGATGGCACCGGGCAGTTCGGCAGGCTGCTGGCCGACCTGCCCGGGCAGCTGGAAGACCCTGGCTGGGTCGGCGACCGGCTGGTGCTGCTGTCCGACCACGAGGGCTGGGGGAACGTCTACTCCTGCCGGCCGGACGGCTCCGACCTGCGCCGGCACACCGACCACGGCGACCGGTACGCGCGCGCCGCCAGCACCGACGGCCGCCGCGTGGGGTACCAGTGTCTGGGCGAGCTCTGGCTGCTGGACGACCTGGGCGACGACTCGCAGCCACGCCGGCTGGACATCCGGCTGGCGGGCCCGCGCACCGCCCGCAGCCCGCGTCCCATCGAGGCGCCGGACGAGGTCGGCGAGATCGGGGCCGACCACACCGGCCGGGCCAGCGCGGTCGAGGTCCACGGCACCGTGCACTGGCTCACCCATCGGGACGGGCCGGCGCGCGCGCTCGCCGACCGGCCTGGCGTCCGCGCCCGCCTCCCCCGCGTGCTCGGCACCGATCCGGACACCCTCCGAGTAGCCTGGGTGACCGACGCCGGCGGGGACGACGCGATCGAGGTCGGCCGGGTGGAGGGCACCGAGCCGCCGCGGCGGCTGGCCGCCGGCCGGCTCGGCCGGGTGCTCGAGCTGGTCGCCGCGCCGGACGGGAGCGCGCTCGCGGTGGCCAGCCACGACGGCCGGGTGCTGCTGGTCGACCCGACCAGCGGCCAGGTTCACACCGTCGACCGGGCCCTACCCCGTTGCGCCAGATCCGGATGGCCCGGCTGGCCACCCCGGCTCGGGATGGCGACGGCGACGCGGCCGAGCCGCAGCAGCTGCGGGTTATCGCCGCGACCACGCTGCGGTTCGCCGACACCAACCCGGTGTTCACAGTGGACGGTAAGCATCTGGCGTTCCTGTCGGCCCGCACCTTCGACCCGGTCTACGACGAGCACGTCTTCGACATGTCGTTCCCGGCCGCGATCAGGCCGCACCTGCTCCCGCTCGCGGTCAGCACCCCGTCGCCGTTCGACCCGAGCCCGGACGGCCGGCCGGCCCCGAGCAGCGAGCCCGCCGGGGAGCCGGGCGCGGCCGGATCCGCCCCGGTGCCCCCCGATGTCGTGGTGGACGTCGAGGGCATCGACCAGCGGGCCGTGCCGGTCCCGGTCCCGGTCGGGCGTTACTCCCGGCTGCAGGCCGCCCGCGACGGGTTGCTCTGGCTGCAGTCGCCGCTGGTCGGGGTGCTTGGTGGCGCCGGCCCGGACAAGCGCCAGCCGCGGCTGCAGCGGTACGACTTCCGCAAGCGCCGCCTGGTCACCCTGGTGGACGGCGTCGACTCGGCCACCGTCACCGGGGACGGACGCTGGGTCGTGCTCCGGGACGGGGCGGCGATGCGCCTGGTGCCAGCCGACCACCGAGTCGACACGTCCACTGAGGACGACGAGAACAACTCCACTGTGGACATCGACCTGGACCGGCTGCGGGTGCAGCTCGACCCGGCGGCGGAGTGGCGGCAGATGTTCGACGAGGCCGGCCGGCTGATGCGCGACCACTTCTGGATCGCCGACTTCGCCGGCGTGGACTGGGCCGCCGTGCTGCAGCGGTACCGGCCGCTGGTCGACCGGGTCGGCTCCCGGGACGAGCTGTCCGAGCTGCTGTGGGAGGTGCAGGGTGAGCTCGGCAGCTCGCATGCCTACGAGGTGCCGCCGGAGCGCCACGTCGAGTCGGTCCGCCGGGTCGGTCACCTCGGCGCGGATCTGGTCCGGGACGGGGACGGCCAGTGGCGGGTCGCCCGGGTGGTGCCCGGCGAGTCCTCGGCCCCGGCGGCTCGCTCGCCGCTGGTGGCTCCCGGGGTGGCGATCCGGGCCGGGGACGCGATCGTCGCTGTCGACGGCCGGCCGGTGGACCCGACGGTGGGCCCCGCGGCGCTGCTCGTCGGCGCCGCCGGCGGGACGGTCGAGCTGACCGTGCTCCGGGACGGCGACGGCGAGGTCCGGCGGGTGGCCGTCGAGCCACTGTCGGACGAGCAGCCGCTGCGCTACCACGCCTGGGTCGCCGACCGGCGGGCCGCGGTGCACGCGGCCAGCGACGGCCGCGTCGGCTACCTGCACATTCCGGACATGATGGCGGAGGGATGGGCACAGCTGCACCGTGACCTGCACCTGGAGGTCGCCCGGGAGGCGCTGGTTGTCGACGTGCGGGACAACCGCGGCGGCCACGTGTCCGAGCTGGTGCTGGAGAAGCTGGCCCGGTCGGTGCGCGGGTGGGACGTCGTGCGGCACGGCGTTCCGACCAGGTACCCGTCGAACGCGCCGCGCGGCCCGCTGGTCGCGGTGACGAACGAATGGGCCGGATCCGACGGCGACATCGTGACCGCCGGTTTCCGGCTGTTCGGGCTGGCCCCGGTCGTCGGCATGCGGACCTGGGGCGGGGTGATCGGCATCGACACGCGCTACCGGTTGGTGGACGGCACCTCCGTGACCCAGCCCCGGTACGCGTTCTGGTTCGAGCAGTTCGGCTGGGACGTGGAGAACCACGGGGTCGATCCGGACGTCGAGGTTCCGATCACGCCGCAGGACTGGGCCGCCGGGCGGGACCCGCAGCTGGATACCGCGGTACGGCTCGCCCTAGCGGCGCTGGAGTCGCACCCGGCGAGCAGGCCGCCCGACCCGGCCACCCGCCCGTCCCGGACCCCGCCCAGACTCCCGCCCCGCCGGGTGCCCGCCGTCCCGTCCTGACCGGTCACCCCGGTCGGTCCCGTACCCGCCGTCGGACGTGGTCACCGTTCAGGCAACCGGTTGCCGCCGCCGCCGCGTCCAACCTTGGATGACTGGGAGGCGGCCATGGTCGACAGGGTGACGACACGGACTGGGCGGGAGTGGCCGGCAGTGGGCTTTGGGTGGGTCCCAGGGGTTGCCCTGGTGGTCGTTCTGCTCGGGGCGTGCGCGACCGGCTCGTCACCGCCCGGGACCGCCCCCGGTGCCGGCGGCGAGCCGCAGCTCCTGCGAGCGGTCGGTATTCAGCGGGCCGAGGTCCCGAGCGGCGAGACGGCGGTCTCCGCGGCGGTCGACGGCGTGACCGGGTTCGGGTACGACCTCTACCGGGTCGGCGCCGACCCGGCCCGGAACACCGTGATGTCGCCGCTGAGCATCGAGGTGGCGTTCGCGATGGCGCGGGCGGGCGCCCGAGGTGAGACGGCCGCCCAGATCGACAAGGTTCTGCACTTCCCCAGGGAGGGTCTGCACGCGGCTTTCAACGCGATGACCCGGCAGGTCGTCACCACCGACAGCCCACCGCCCCTGCGGCCCGCCACCCGAAAGCCCGAGCAACCCGAGCCGCCCGTGGTCTGCCTGGCGAACGGGCTGTTCACCCAGCAGGGGTTCCCGGTCCGGGACGCGTTCCTGCGGGTCCTGGCCAGCCAGTACGGCTCCGGGGTGCGCACCGTCGACTTCACCTCGGGCGACACGGCCGCCCGGCGGATCGACGCCTGGGTCCGCCGGCAGACCGCCGGCCGCATCGACAAGCTGTTCGACCGGCTCGACCCGAGCACCCGGCTGGTGCTGGCCGACGCGCTGTACCTGCGGGCCGACTGGCAGGAGCCGTTCTCCGAAGGCTCGACCGCGGACGCCGGCTTCATCCGCGCCGACGGCAGCAGCATCCGGGTCCAGATGATGCAGCACACCGGCAGCTTCCGGTACGCCGACGGCAGCGGCTGGCAGGCCGTCGAGCTGCCGTACGTGGGCGGCGAGCTGGCCATGCGCGTGTTGCTGCCCACCGGCCGGAACACGCCGGCCGACCTGCTCGCCCCTGACACCCTCGCCGCGGTGGCGGCCGGGCTGCGGCCGGCCGCGGTGAGCGTCGCGCTGCCGCGCTGGAAGTCCAGCTCGATGGCCGACCTCGACACGCTGCTGCCGAAGCTCGGCATGGTCGCCCCGTTCACGACCGCGGACTTCTCCGGTATCTCCCCAGAGCCGCTGTACATCCAGCAGGCGGTGCACCGTGCCACCATCACCGTCGACGAGTGGGGCACCGAAGCCGCCGCGGTCACCGGCCTGGGCTTCGCCGTATCGGCCATTGCGCCACCGAAGCTGTCGTTCCGCGCCGACCGGCCATTCGCGTTCGTCATCGTGCACAAACCGACCGGCGTGCCGTTGTTCGTCGGGCACGTCGCCGATCCGACCGAGCAAAGCTGACCGTCCGCGTCCTGCTCCGCCCGTCGGGCCGACCCCCGTCCGCCGTGATCAGTTGAAGGATCAAGCATTCTCGTACGATGGCAAGCATGGCGGAGACCCGGTGGCTCGATGACGACCAGCAGCGTGCGTGGCGCAAGCTGGTCGCCGTGGCGATGCTGTTGCCCGCCGCGTTGGATGCCCAGTTGCAGCGCGATGCCGGGCTCACCCACTTCGCCTACCTGGTGCTGGCGATGCTGTCCGAGGCGCCGGGTCGGGCGCTCCGGATGACCCAGCTGGCCGCCCGGGCCAACTCCTCGCAGTCCCGGCTGTCCCACGTCGTCGGGAGGCTGGAGGAGCGCGGCTGGGTTCGGCGCGAGCGGTCGTCCGAGGACGCCCGTGGCAACGTGGCCGTTCTCACCGAGGCCGGCTGGGACAAGGTTGTCGCCAGCGCACCCGGCCACGTCGCCGCGGCCCGGTGCTACATCTTCGACTCGCTTGCCCCGGCCCAGGTCCGGCAGCTTGACAAGATCTGTACGGCGGCGCTGGCCCGGCTGGACCCGGACGGGAGGCTGAGCTACCTGCCGCCCGGGTAGGTGTGTCCGCTACTCGAACCCGGCGACTGGGTGCGGAAGGTATGGCGCTTCGAGGGCGGCGATCTCGTCGCCGGTGAGTCCGAGCCCGAGTGCGGCGACCGCGTCGTCCAGATGGTGCGGCCTGGTGACCCCCACCACCGGAGCAGTGACGGCCGGATTCTGGGCCACCCAGGCGAGCGCGACCTGGGCCCGCGGGACACCGCGGGCGCTCGCCACCTTGGCCACCCGCTCCGCGACACGGCGGTCCGGGTCGACGGTCCGGGCGTAGAGGCTCGCGCCATACTGGTCGTCGGCGGACCGGGCCGTGCCGGCGTCCCAGTCGCGAGTGAGCCGGCCGCGGGCCAGCGGGCTCCACGGCAGGACGCCGACGCCCTGGTCGACGCACAGCGGGAGCATCTCCCGTTCCTCCTCGCGGTTGAGGAGGTTGTAGTGGTTCTGCATGGTGGCGAACCGGGTCCAGCCGTGCAGGTCGGCGGTGTACAGCGCCTTGGCGAATTGCCACCCGTACATCGACGACGCGCCCAGGTAACGGGTCTTGCCGGCGGAGACCAGGTCGTGCAGCGCCTGAAGAGTCTCCTCGACCGGGGTGCCGCGGTCCCAGCGGTGGACCTGGTACAGGTCGACGTAGTCGGTGCCGAGCCGCCGGAGGCTGTTGTCGATCTCCGTCATGATCGCCTTGCGGGACAGCCCGCCCGCGTTCGGCCCGGCCCGCATCGGCCCGAAGACCTTCGTCGCGATGACCACCTCGTCCCTGCGAGCGAAGTCGCGGAGCGCCCGGCCGAGGATCTCCTCGCTGCTGCCGGCGGAATAGACGTTGGCGGTGTCGAAGAAGTTGATCCCGGCGTCGAGCGCGCGGCGGATGACGGACCGGCTCTCCTCCTCGGGCAGCGTCCAACTGTCCGCTCCCCGGGCCGGGTCGCCGAAGCTCATGCAGCCCAGGCACAGCCGCGAGACGTCCAGGCCGGTGGTGCCGAGCTTGACGTAGTCCACGAGGTCCATTCCATCGCGGACCGAGCCGTTCCGCACCCGCTCCCCGCCCCGCCGACCGGCCCAGGGTACTGGCGCAGGGCACCTATTCGGAGGTTGCGGTATTCCGCCGTTGTGCTCGGTCCTGGCTGCTCGGCTGGTCGGAGGCGGTCAGCGTCGCGGTGTCGGGCTGGTCGGCGGCTCGGGCGGCGAGGTAGCTTGCCCAGTCGCGTTTGGAGCGTCGTACCCATCTGACTGCGGTGTTGGGGTGTAGTCCGAGCAGGTCGGCGAGGACGGCAGCGGGGAGGTCTGCGGCGAGGCTGATCAGCGCGGCGTTGCGGGAGCTGCGGGCGTGGATGCCGTGGCCGTTGAGCAACTTGACCAGGTAGTTCGAAGTGATGTGCTGTCCGGGGACCTGTCCGGGAAACAGCCAGGTGGTCTGCTGTCCGCGTCCGCCGAGGATGGCTTTGGGTGTGGCGGTCCGCTGCAGTTCGTGGATGAGTGCGGCGAGCGCGGGCGGGAGGATCATCGGGTGTCGGTCGAGGGTAAGGTAGCTGCCGCGGTCGATGTCGGCGAGCTGGGATGCGGTGATCTGGACGATGCGGCTGACCGGTTGGCCGTAGAGCAGCAGAAGGGCGCCGGCGGCGCGGAGTCGTAGCGGCAGTACCGGGTCGTGTAGGCAGCGTCGGAGTTGGCTCCAGCGCTCGTCTTCGGCGAGGGTCGCCTCGGGGGCTCGCGGCTGGCGCCGCGGCACCTGTATCGGTCCGACGAGGCGCTGGCGACGCGCCCAGACGAGGAAGTCGTGCACCGTGTAGCGGGGTGTCCGACCTTCGGCGAGCCATCTGTCGAGGGTGGGTTGGTCCAGCCGGGCGAGGTCCAGGTCTTGCTCGTGGAGCCAGGTGAGCAGGTCCAGCGCAGATCGGATCCGGGCTCGGGCCCAGGATGCCGAGCCTTCCGTGGTCGGACGCTGGCGCGCCCGGCGGCGGGCCCGGCGCAGGACGACCCAGTGTGCGTAGGGGCGGACCAGCTGGATGTGTTGGTGTACTTGGTGCCGGAGTAGGTCATCCAGCCAGGCCTCGACGTGTTCAATGGGTTCGTGGCGTTCAGGTAGGGCGCCAGCGCGGACGAGTGCCTGCCGGATGTGGTTGCGGAACCGGCTACGGGGATAGCCGTCGAGGATCTCGTGGGTCAGCGGTCCGTCGTGTTGGGCCAGGCCGGACAGCAGGCGTGCGCCGTTGGAGCGGCCCAGCCAGGCGAGGACGCTCCTGGGGTTGTCGGCCTGGCAGAGCAGATCGCGGATGGGCTGGAGTGGGGTGGCGACGTCGCCTGCGGGCCGGGCCAGCAGTTGGTCGACTCGTTCGGTGACAGCGCAGCGAGAACATCGGTCGCGGACCAGGCCGTCAGCCCGGCCGCCGCATCGAAGACACGTCGGGTCTGGAGCACCGCCGCCGCACTCGGCGCATTGGCGCCGGCCAGCACTGTCTACTGTGGTCAGTACGCGGGGCTGTCCGCAGCCAGGACACTCGACCGGCTGCGCGCGTATCCGGACGTAGCAGCTCGGGCAGGCCACCCCTATCTGCCACCGCGCCGTGACCGGGCCGAGGTCGCCGCAGAAGTCGCAGCGGACCGACGGTTGCACATAGCAACGCGCGCAGATCGGCTGGCCCTCGCGCAGACCCTTCGACGGTCGCTGCTGGCCACAGGCTGAACACAGTGCGATCCGTCCGTGGTCGCACGAGTAGCACAGGTCAGGGCTGAGGCTGGTCGCTCGCCGGCTGATCGCACGCATCCGCTGGCACCGGCCGCATCGTCGGCGAGGCTTGGCGTAGCAGCGTGGGCAGACCGGGCCGGCCTCGGTGATCGCTGTCGCTGGTCCGCTTTGCCCGCAGCCGACGCAGATCCGCTGCGGGCGGGGGTAGCAGGGCGCGCACCACGGCCTTCCTTCGCCGTCCCGGTAAGCGATGCGTCGTGTCTGACCGCAGCCGGCGCACGGCTCGTGCCGTCGCGGGTCACGGAGGTAGCAGGCGTTGCAGACCGGGCCGTCCTGCTCCCGTGCCGCGACTCGGGCGACGGTGCCGCAGCGCACGCACGCCTGCCGGCGGGCGTCCTTGTAGCAGCTCTGGCAGACCAGTCCCAGACCGCCGTAGCCACGCAGGTCCGCGGTGGTCTTGCCGCAGCCCGCGCAGCCGGGTGGCCGCAGTCCAACGACATCTGCGCTGATCAGGGCGTGCACCAGCCGGACGAGCGACGGTGGAGCCGCCGGACTCCCGGACACCAGGGCTTCTGGATGCTCCCGCAGGTGGTCGAGCAGTCCCTGCAGCGATGGAACCGTCTTGCCGGCCTGCGTAACGGCTTGCCGTGCTGTCGCGGGATGCAGCCGTGGCTGGAGATCACGCAGCCGGTCGACAACGCGCTCAGCCAGTGCAGCACGCCGTTCGGCCGCCGTCACTGCCTGGGCCGCCGGATCGTGGTCCGGCGCACTGCCGGCGCACCGCCTCGACCCGAGTCGGCGGTCTTGCGGACCTGCTCGTTGACAACGGTGATCTCGATCAGGTCCTGCACTCCGCAGTCGAGGATGTCGCACAACGCGGCGAGCGTGTCCATCGACATCCGCTGCGGCGGCTGGGTAACCAGCCGGAACACCTGTTCCCGAGATAGCGTGATCCCGCGTTCGGCCAGCAGCGGCATCAAGTCCGAGGTTTGGAACATGTCCCGTTCGGCCATCAGCCGACGCAGGTGCCAGCGGTAACCCATCTTCTTGACCACTACGGTGCTCCCCACAACCCGGCGTCGCGGCCGGTCAACGCATGCTGCAGCAGCCGGTTCCGGTACTCATCCGACACGCCGGTGTAGATCGCGGTCGTGCTCGCATACGAGTGACCCACCTGGTCCTGCACGAACCGTTCCGGGTAGTCGAATTCCACCAGATGCGTGACATACGAGTGGCGCAGACTGTGCAGGTCGAGCTCGCCCGGCAGTCCCGCCGCCGCCCGCGCCGACTCGAACGCCTCGTTGGCCGCCCGCCGCGACAGCCGACCCCGCCGCTCGGTCACCCACAGCGCCGGGTGCGCTCCCGGGGATAACAGCGGCCGGACCTCGGTGACGTACTGGTCTAGCACGTCGACCACCCAATCCAACTCCGGCACCGTCAACACCGTGCGCCGCCTCGGTGGCCCGCCCTTCGCCGACTTGCCATGACGGATGAACACCGCACCGAACCGGCGGTACTGCTTGGCCTTCGGATTCTCCCGGAAGTCGTGCAGGTCCAGACCGACCGTCTCCTGCCGGCGCAGCCCGTAGGCGTAGACCGTCTTCAGCAGCGCCGAATCCCGCTGCGCGGCCAGCGCCCCCTTCCGCCGACGGGCCCGGATCTCCTCCACCCGCCCATCAGCGGCGTCGAACAACGCCTGCACCTCGTCATAGGTCAGCGGACGCCGACCCGGCCGCCCCTCGTACTCGCCGACGTGCGCGATCGTGTTCCACTCGTGCAGCACCTGCGTCGGCGCCACTCCGAACCGCTCCACGCACGCCGCCGGCCACCCGTAGCGCGCGTCGGTCACGTAGTCGCAGAACATCCGCAGCACGTTCTGGTAGTTCCGGGCAGTCGACACCGCGATCGGCCGCGTCCCCGACCGCATGTCGCCGAAGAACGCCTCCACCTCGCCGGGCAGCCACTGCCACGGGTACTCGTTCGAAAACGCCGCGAACCTCCGCACGAGATCCACACGTCCATCAACCGTCTGCGCCTTCAGAAACCGCGTCCGCTGCTGGACAGCCCACCCCTCCAGCATCGCCTCGAACACCGCCGACGCCGGATCCAGATGAGCCACCCCGGCAACGAGGACGAGATGCGCCGCTCCCGGCAGGTTGACAGGCCGATCCACGACGTTGCATCTAGCCCAACATGTTGTATGTGCCAAGTCGCCACGCCCGCTCGAACTCGACAGCGTCGATATCGCAGGATCGATACATGCATGCCAGCCGAAGCGCGGGACATCTCCCTCGATGCGCCGTGCTCGAGGTCGGCCTGGCGCGGTAGGGATCGCTGGTCAGTGTGGCCAGACCACGGACGTGACAATTGCGGTGCCGCCAAGCAGCGCGAGTGCCATGGCGAGCTGCAAGCAGCGGTGCTTCGTCCAGTTGCGGCGTGACCGCTCGACGAGCTGCCGGCCAAGCTGGCGAAGTTCGTCCTCGACGGTGAGCCGGCGCAGACGATCGGCCAACGCCTCTGACTCCCAGTGCCGCAGATGGCCGAAGTAAATAAGATGGTCCCGATAGCCCTGGCGGTGTTCGCACGTCCGTCCGAGCAGCGGAACGACCGCAGCACCGGCCACGAAGACTGAGACCATGGAAAATCCGATGCCGGTGTCTGCGAACACATGTCGCCATCCCGTGAGCTGGCCGAGTAGGCGGTCGTGAGAATGGGCGGCGATGACCGCCGCCAGGAACGCAGTCTCCAATGCGAAGAAGATCGCAGCCTTGGTATCGACCTTCGCGGTCCATGCCTCCTGCGCGCCATGGACCCTCCAGGCGAAGTCGGTGGAGCGACTGTCGCGCCGAGCGATGCCCTCTGGGGCTCTCTGCGTCCGATCGGGGCTACGACGCCACAGCATGGAGTTCCCTGAGGGCGGCGACGAACTCCTCACAAGCGGCTTGATGGCGATGGACGGCGTCTCGCATCGCCAGGACCCAGGCACGGTGACAGCGTCTATATAGGCGGCCGGACCGGCAGGGGCATAGGCTGGCAGGCCCGACCAGGGGCTTACCAATGATCATCTGCGTCAAACGCTGCAGCTGATCGGGAGTCAAGTCACGGACCTGTTCCCGAACCCACTGTCGGTGGCCACCAAGTCCGTGGTTCCACTGCTCTCCCGGCCAATATGGATGCAGGTTGCGGCGTCGACGATCGTCGAACATCAACTGGAGCACGATGAACTCGCGCACCCGGCCTAGGTGGCGTTGCATCCCGTCTCGCCGGCCGAAGTCATTGGGATCGGTTTCCGGCAACCACAGACAGAGGTGACCGTCCTCCTGCCGGATGTGCCGATCCTCGTGCGGCTCGAACTGCCCCGCCGGATCATATGTGTCCGGGGAGACGAACGGGTTGAGCCTTCCATCGCGCCGACGGTAACGGATCTCGATCTGAAACTTGCGAGTTCTGCCCGCACCGATCGGCACGTCGATGCTGCCGGCGATGGACGCCCGCTCCGCCTGCGCGTCGATCGTCAGGGTCAGGGCAGGTTCGTGTTCAGCGATCCAGCAGCGGTGCACTTCGAGGCGCTGCCGAACGTGAGCGTTCACGTTAGTCCAGCCAAGGCCGCAGCGGTGGATCGTCCGGATTCCCCTCCCGTCGGGATCTGATCAGCGCCGTGCCGACTGCTGCTGCTGCTGATCCGACGATCGCGGCCTTAAGAAGGCCCTTGGCGACGCTTGAAGACTCGGAGGCCTCAAGCCGCTCGAACTCGTCCAGTGTGAGGTCTTTCGCGACGTAGGCGCGGGGGGCGCCGTCCCACACGAACACCCCCTGTAGCCATGCTGGAAGGCGATCACGTAGCTCACGATCGATGCCGATCTGGCCCCCATCAAGGGCCTGCTGAATGCGCGCAGCCTCCGCGGTGGACCGTCCCAGCGACACGACATCACGATCGCCGTGCTGCCCGAGCTTCGATACGAGGACCCTCCCGGCAGCGAGCCCAATCGCAATCGGCCTCGCCGCCTCGCCGATCACCTCAGGCAGAACATGGGTTGTTACCGAGTTCAGCGCCGCAGCGATCCGGACAGCCGTCAGTGCGACCTGTTCGGCGTCGTCGAGCGGCAGGTAGGCCAAGGCTTGCATGCGGTCGCCCTGGTATTGAATCCGTAGGGCTTCGTAGTCGTCCACCGCCGTGTTCCGCATCTCGGAGCGGATCACGTGATAGGCCCGCACCGCTTCCGGCAGCGTGCCGGCAGCGTCGGCCTCCGCGACGTACGCCGTGAACCCATCTACGTCGGCGAAGATCGACACTGCGTGGACCCGCTTGCTGTTGGAGAACCCGAGCGTGCCCTTGTCAATCTTCGACGAAGCATCGTGCACCGTCGCTGCCCCCGCTGGGCATGCACTCACGGCCTCGACCAGTCGATCACGGCTGTTCTCACGACTCCAACCGTAGCCGTAGAGGGCGACCAACTCTTCCAGTTGCTTCGCGGTCGGCGTGAAGCTGTATACGTCCTCCTGCCCAGTTGAGAAGACCTCGTCAGCCACGTCTGCTGGCAGGAGGTCGGCAACCTCCGCAGTCAGCCTCAGGCCGTTCCCTGCGATGATCTTAGCCGCAACGTTGGCGGGATTTCCGAGGAACAGCAGCTCTCGGTCACCGGCCACACCGTCCTTCGTAACCAGAGCATCACCGAAGTCGACTCCGCCAGCCGCGCTCCACGCTTCGTCGGTGTCCAGCTCGAGCACATCGTTGAACACCGGCACCGTTGCCCGTACCGCCGCCGCCAACAGAACGGCCTTGACTACCGTCACATGGTCGTCACCCACAGGTCTGTATGACAAGGCGTGGAGTTTCGGACCCTGGAAGTGGACCTTTGTCGCATTGAAATCGCCCTCGACGATCTTGGTCACCTCGCGGGCCCACAGGTGCATTCGGCGAAGCATCTCCTCATTCGGCTCGCCGTCTCCCAACAGAGACCGAAACTGTGGGATATCCACGTATACGTGCGCGGCTCGGATCCGTCTCGGGTTCTTCAGCATCGTGCGCTCCAGATCGGTCTCGCGCACGATGTCACCAACCACGAGACCCTCGGTCACGTCGTACTTCTTCTTTGCACGCTCCAGGGAACAACCCTCGTTCCAACCCACTGGAACCTCCCGCACCGTTGTCGACCATCGCCTAGCCCTGACGCTCACCACACCACGGCCCCAGGCCAGCGCGGCCAGCCACTCAACAAAGCCAGGCTTGACCCGCTTCGCTGTCAACACTCGATCGCTGTCACGACAGGATGTTGCATCGAGTGCAATAGTGCTTGTTTTCAGCTGCAGCCGGAGGTGCTGCCGCAGCCTTCGCAGACGTAGCAGGATCCGGCGGGGCGCATCTTCGTGCCGCAGGTGAAGCAGAGCGGCGCGTCGGCGGACGTGCCCTGTTGCAACTCCACGAGCTCAGTGGACGAGCCGACCGCCGGCGGGGCCGGCTTGGCGCCGGGCGCGTCGGCAGGGGGCTGCTCGGCGCCGGCGCGCTGCGTGGTCGGCTTCGGCCTCTCCACCGGAGCGGACGAACGCATCGCCTCGACCTCCGCCTCCATCTCGTCAGAGGAGTCGCCGGAGTCGTTGCCATAGGATCCGGCGACCACGGCGGACCGCTCCTCGGCGGTGTAGATGCCGAGCTCGGCGCGCTTCTCGTAGGGCAGGTAGTCCAGCGCCAGCCGGCGGAACAGGTAGTCCATCACCGACGAGGCCAGCCTGATGTCCGGGTCGTCGGTCATGCCGGCCGGGTCGAACCGCATGTTGACGAACTTCGAGACATACGTCTCCAGCGGCACCCCGTACTGCAGCGCGATGGAGATGGCGATCGAGAACGCGTCCATCACTCCGGCCAGCGTGGACCCCTGCTTCGACATCTTCACGAACAGCTCGCCGAGGCCGTTGTCCGGATAGGACGACGAGGTGGCGTACCCCTCGGCTCCGCCGACCGAGAACGACACCGTCTGCGACGGGCGCTTCTTCGGCAGCCGCTTGCGGGTCGGCCGATACTCGACGACCGGCTTCTCCGCCGCCTTCTGCTCCTTGCCGCCGGAGAGCGGCTGACCGACCTTGCAGTTGTCCCGGTAGATCGCCAGCGCCTTCAGCCCGAGCTTCCACCCCTCGAAGTAGATCCGCTCGATCTCCTCGACCGTGGTGGTTTCGGGTACGTTGACCGTTTTCGAGATCGCCCCGGACAGAAATGGCTGAGCGGCCGCCATCATCCGGACGTGGCCCATCGGCGAGATCGACCGCTTGCCCACGGCGCAGTCGAATACCTCGTAGTGCTCGTCGTGGAGGCCCGGTGCGCCGACGACGTGACCGTGCTCGGAGATGAACTCGACGACCGCCTCGACCTGCTCCTCCTGGTACCCCGAGGAACGAAGCGCCCGCGGCACGGTCTGGTTGACGACCTGCATGGAGCCGCCACCGACCAGCTTCTTGAACTTCACCAGCGAGAAGTCGGGCTCTATTCCGGTGGTGTCGCAATCCATCATGAAGCCTATGGTGCCGGTGGGTGCGAGTAGGCTGGCCTGGGCATTTCGCCAACCGTTCTCCGCGCCTATCCGGAGGCATTCCTGCCATTCCCGGGTGGCGATCCGGAGAATGCTGGCGTCCTCCGCACCCACCGGACGCACCGCGTCGTTCGCCGCGGCGTGCTTGCGCATGACCCGCTGGTGAGCCGAAGCATTGCGAGGGTAGCCGTCGTACGGGCCGACGACGCCGGCCAGCTCGGCCGAGCGCCGGTACGCCGCGCCGGTCATCAACGACGTGATCGCCGCGGCCAGGGCCCGGCCGCCGTCCGAGTCGTACGCGTGGCCGGTCGCCATCAGCAGCGCGCCGAGGTTCGCATAACCGATACCGAGCTGCCGGTACGCCTGGGTGATCTCGGTGATCTTCTCCGTCGGGAAGTCGGCGAAGCAGATCGAGATGTCCATCGCCGTGATCACGAACTCGACCGCCTTGACGAACCGCTCCGCGTCGAATGTGCCGTTCTCCCGGAGAAACTTCAGGAGGTTGAGCGAGGCGAGATTGCACGACGAATTGTCCAGCGACATGTATTCCGAGCAGTTCGCCACCACCACACCACTGACGATGTAGGAGTGGTTGCGCGGCTCGGTGAGGTTGTATGTCGTCTCGAACCCGCGGGATGCGCTCGTGACCAGCCGGACGGTCTCGTCTACTCGGTAGAACGAATGCGCGGCGAGCAACGCATCGAGCGCCACTGCCTTCTCGGCATGGTCGAACCCGATCATCGCCCGGTATCCGGCGAGGTGCCGGCCGCTGATCCGCAGGTCGTATGACGGCCCGTCGCAGCCGTAGGTGACCGCGGTGTCGTCCCGCCTGACATACGAGAACGACTCGGACTCGACGCCGGTGCGATAGATCCTCGCGGCGATCCCGAGGCCGGCCAGCAGCTCCTGGACGCCGAGCAGCAACTCCTCCGAACGGCTGCCCAGACCGACGTACCGGGTGCCCTTGGCCACCTGGTTGACTACGCACCCGTCCGCATCGAAGAGGCCGCGCAGGAAGGCGCGCAGGGCATCCTCGGGCGCCTCGTAGACGGCCGCCGGGACGACCTTTTCACTCGACCGGCGCGGGCTGACACCCAGACTGGCCAGCAACGCCCGCAACCGGCCTTGCATCGCTCGCAGCTGCCGGGCACCGTTCGCCTGCACGCTTGGCGTACGTGGCTGTCCGGTGATGCGGGTCAGCAGGGCGTCGTGGCGGGGCAACACGCGCAACTGCTCCCACCGTCCACCGTAGACGGTGACGGCCGCCTGGTCGGTCAAGCAGCCATCGCCCACCAGCCAGCCGAGGTAGTGAGCGAGCTCGGCGTCCCACTTCTCGGGCACCTCGGCGAGCTCCGTTCCACGGCCTGTCCGCGCGGCAGTGACAGCCGCCACCGGCAGCTCTTCGCTCGCCAGTGGACGCGGCGCGTGGTGGAAGGAACGCACCACACGGTCGTCCGGGCGCAACCCGTCGGCCTGCACCCAACCCCGGTTCTCCGTCCACAGCCGGTGGTTAGGTGTGCAGCGCAGCCGCGAGCCGTCCGAGAAGCGCAGCTCCAGGATCTCGTTCGTCCCGGTGACCATATACCGGACCGGGGTCGTCGCCACAACGCGCGCTGCCGGATCGTCGGTCGAGGTGATGTCGTTGGTGTGGACGCCGAACGACTCCCCCGCTGCGGCGCGTGCAACCAGGTCTCCGATGCGGATGAGACCCTTGTCCGTAACGACCCGCTGGTCGGCTGGGAAGCAGGGATTACTCGCCGTGATTCGGCCGGTCTCCGGGTTGGTGTGCCAGTCGTTGATGGTGTCGTCGTACTGGATACCGGGGTCTGCGCATTCCCAGGCAGCCTGGGCCATCTTCCGGAACAGCGTGGCGGCGTCGACCGTGTCGATGACCTCGTGGGTGAGGCGGGCCCGCAGGCCGAAGTCCTTGCGTTCCTCGACGGCCCGCATGAACTCGTCGGTCACCCGCACCGAGTTGTTCGCGTTCTGGTACTGGACGCTGGTGATGTCCCGGCCGCCGAGGTCCATGTCGAAGCCGGCGTCGCGGAGAGCGCGGATCTTCTCCTCCTCGCGTGCCTTGGTCTCGATGAACTCCTCGACGTCCGGGTGATCGACGTCGAGCACCACCATCTTCGCCGCCCGACGGGTCGCCCCACCCGACTTGATGGTGCCGGCGCTGGCGTCGGCCCCGCGCATGAAGCTGACCGGGCCGGACGCGGTGCCGCCGGAGGACAGCAGCTCCTTCGACGACCGGATCCGGGACAGGTTGAGCCCCGCACCGGAACCGCCCTTGAAGATGAGCCCCTCCTCCCGGTACCAGTTCAGGATCGAGTCCATCGTGTCGTCCACCGACAGGATGAAGCACGCCGAGACCTGCTGCGGGGCGGTGGTGCCGACGTTGAACCAGACCGGGGAGTTGAAGGCGAAGACCTGATGCAGCAGCATCCAGGTGAGCTCGTGGTCGAAGATCTCGGCGTCGGCCGCGGTGGCGAAGTAGCCGTGCCGTTCGCCGGCGGCACGGTAGGCGTGCACCACGCGGTCGATCAGCTGGCGCAGGCTCCACTCTCGGGCCGGCGTGCCGACCGCGCCGCGGAAGTACTTCGTGGTGACGATGTTGGCCGCGTTCGCGCTCCAGAACTCGGGGAACTCGACGCCGCGCTGCTCGAAGTTCACCGAGCCGTCCCGCCAGTTCGTCAGGACGACGTCGCGACGCTCCCAGCGCACCTCGTCGTAGGGGTGAACGCCCTCGGTCGTGTACACGCGCTCGAGCTGCAAGCCCGGCCCGCGGTGTGTCGGAGTCGTGCCTCCACCCGGCTGGGCGCCGACGGTCTCCGTCATGACCTCGTCCCCTTCGTCCCTCGTCATGTTTCCTGCCGTCCTCGTCGCGGGCGTCGATCGGGTGCCACGGCCGGTGCCGGACCGGCGGCGGCTCCGCAAGGTCACCTGGGCTGCAACTGCCGGTCGGCCCGGCTGCTTGGCTCGGCCCGACTGCTTGGCTCGGCCTGGCTGCTTGGCTCGGCCTTGGCCGGCTCCTGCCGCGGCGGCCTGCCGACCGGCGGCTCTCGGCCGGCTCGGCGGTCGCCGTTCGTCGCGCGCCGGAGCGCCTGGATCTCGGCCTCGAAGTCCTCGATGGACTCGAAGGACCGATAGACACTGGCGAACCGCAGGTAGGCCACCTCGTCCAGCTCGCGCAGCGGCCCCAGGATGGCCAGGCCGACCTCGTTGCTCGGGATCTCGGCGCAGCCGGTGGCCCGTACCGCGTCCTCGACCCGCTGGGCCAACAGGGCCAAGGCGTCCTCGTCGACCGGGCGGCCCTGGCAGGCCCGGCGCACGCCGATGATCACCTTGGCCCGGCTGAACGGCTCGGTGACCCCGCTGCGCTTGATCACCGCGAGGGTAGCCTCCTCCACCGTGGTGAACCGGCGTCCGCAGGCTTGGCAGGAACGCCGACGGCGGATCACCTGGCCCTCGTCCACCTCGCGGGAGTCGACGACTCGAGAGTCGGCGTGCCGACAGTACGGACAACGCATGCCCGGCCTCCTCCTTGATCACCGACGCCCCGAGCGGCCGTCCTGTGGATCGGGCTGGGGATTCAGCGCACCTCACCTGTGGGTGACCTGTGGAGAACGAACCCCAACCTGTGGATGACTTACAGGGGTGTAACTACTAGATGTAGGGGTCCGACGGTAGATCTCGATCCGCCCTCGCGCAAGTTGCGAGACCTGGCGTGTCGCCTGCGCCGAGCAGTCACGGTCCCCGCAGCCGCAGCTGCTGACCCGCCCGGACGTCCGCCGACGGCAGCGCGTTGAGCCGGCGCAGCTCGGCGACGACATCCCGTGGGTCGCGCTGCGGGGCGAACCGACGGGCGATCTCCCAGAGCGTGTCGCCGGGCTTGACGACGACGACCGCGGGCGCCGACGCCGGCAGCGCCGGCACCGGGCGGCCGTGCCGCACGGCCATGGTCGCGGCCGTGACGGCCACAGCCAGCCCGAGCAGTACGGCGGCGAGCCCTAGCACGGCGCGGCCGAGCCGGGTGAGCCGGACCGGCGTCGGCACCGTAGCGGTGGTCTGCCGTGCGGGCGCGGTGGCCAGCCGGACCGGCGTCGGCACCGTAGCGGTGGTCTGCCGGGCGGGCGCGGTGGCCAGCCGGACCGGCGTCGGCACCGTAGCGGTGGTCTGCCGGGCGGGCGCGGCGGCCAGCCGGACCGGCGTCGACACCGTAGCGGTGGTCTGCCGTGCGGGCGCGGTGGCTTGCCGTGCCGGCGCGGTGGCGATGGCCGGGGGCCGGGGTGGCGGTCCGAGCAGAAGCCGCGGCTCCTGGGCACCGCGCGCGAGCAGACGCTCGCCCACCTCGGGCCGACCGGGGGCGGGCGCCGCGCCGACGTGGGCCACAGACTCACCATGGCCATTCCGGCGTCCTGGCTGACGGGGGCAGCCGGGGGCCGCGGAGACACGGCGGCTGGTGTGGCGCTTGGGGCGACGCTGAGGGAGGCTGCTGCTGGCGGTTCGCTCCGGCGCGGCATGGTCGGGGCCTGCCGCGGGCTGTGTGGAGGTCGACGACGACCCGCCGGGCCGGCGAGCCGTCGGCACCCACGCGGCGCCGCCGCCCCGGCCGGCCGGCGAGCCAGATCGAGGCTGGCGAGCCTGGACCAGGATCGACGTCGCGCCGTTCAGGTGGCGGATGGCGGTGGGCGGCGGCAGCTCCGGTGCGAGGGACATCTCGACCTCCTCCTCGAACGCCCGTTCGATCGAACTTCTGTGCGATGTCTATCAGGAGGGTCTGACGAAAACGAGGCGACGCGGCGTGTCGTTCGAACAGATGTTTGGAATATGTCGGTACTCGGCGCTAGCGTCCCGATCAGAGCGGCCAACGAAGGAGGAGTCGTGGCGGCAGGGTCGAGCGGCAAACGGCGTGGGGAGACTGGAGCGCGGCGGGCTGGTGCGCCGGACGGTGTCGGCACCGGGGCGCGGCGGGGGCGCAGCCGTGCCGCATCCGAGCCGGCCGGGGAGCCGCAGCCGCCGCCGGTGCGTGACTTCCCGGATGGCCTGCCGGACGCCTCTGGCTTGACTTCGCGGCAGCAGCGGATCCTCGACATGATCCGGGAGTCCGTGCAGCGCCGCGGATACCCGCCGAGCGTCCGGGAGATCGGCCAGGCGGTCGGGTTGACCTCCACCTCCAGCGTCGCGCACCAGCTGGCCATGCTGGAGCGGAAGGGCTTCCTCCGACGCGATCCCAACCGTCCGCGGGCCGTCGACGTCCGCGCGGCGCCGCAGGCGCCGGCCGAGCCGGCAGCCGTCGGCGGCGAGGACGAGGCGCCGGATCGGTTCGCCCGCCCGACCCCGACGTACGTGCCGGTGGTCGGCCGGATCGCAGCCGGTGGTCCGGTGCTCGCCGAGGAGTACGTGGAGGACGTCTTCCCGCTGCCTCGCGAGCTGGTCGGGGAGGGGACGCTGTTCCTGCTCCGGGTCACCGGCGACTCGATGGTGGAGGCGGCGATCGCGGACGGCGACTGGGTGGTCGTTCGCCAGCAGCCGGTCGCCGAGAACGGTGACATCGTGGCCGCGATGATCGAGGGCGAGGCGACCGTCAAGACCTACCGCCGCCGAGAGGGCCACGTCTGGTTGCTCCCGCACAACCCCGCCTACGCGCCGATCCCGGGCGACGACGCGACGATCCTCGGCCGAGTGGTCACCGTACTGCGCAAGATCTGAACGCCGCTGAGGACCCGGGGCCGCTGAGAACCGGGGGCCGCTGAGAGCCGGGGGCCGCCGAGGACCGGGGCCCGCCGAGCGGCGCGTGGGGCGAGCGGCGCGTGGGGCGAGCGGCGCGTGCGTCGAGCGGCGCGGCGCGGCGCGTCCGTGGCGCCGGCGATGGGGCGCGCGAGGTCCACGTCGCGCGCGTTGGCGCCGAAGGCTCGCGGCCGGGCTAGCGAGCTGTCAGCGGTTCGTCCGGGTCCACGGCCGCAACCCGATGCGCGGCCGGGCGGCCCGGTTGCGTCGCGCTTCGACGGTGCGCACCAAGCGGTGTCCAATCGCGACGGCCGACACGCCGGCTATGATGACCAACCAGATCGGCGCGCCCAGGTCGAGCACCGTGATGATGACGAATCCGGTCCACAGGGCGACCAGGGTGAAACTGATGTCCCGCAGGTAACGCAGGTGCCAGCCGGAGCCGAGCCGGCGCAGCTCGGCACGCGCTTGGACGCCGCGCAAGATCATGTACAGGGCGAGGACGAACAGGGCGATGTCCATGACCTGTTCCCCGGCGCGCTTGTCGCTCCACTCCGCGGCCACCGCGCCGACTAGGAACACGGTGAGCCCCACGAGCCCGGCCAGGTAGGCCACTAGGACAACGCCGAGCCGATCGTCCTCGAGTCGAGCCAGCCAGGCGTACCCGCCGGCGCCGAGCGCGAGCAGGGCCGCGACGGCGTGCAGGACGATCATCGTGAGGTGCAGCACTGCCGGCCTCCTCGTGCGCCGGATGTCACGGTCGTCGGCTACCCCGGGCCGCTCCCGTTCAAACGGAGCGGGACGCCGGACAGCGCCGTGACAGGCCAGGAATGTCCACAGCGGACAGAGCCGGCCGGCCGGCAGCAAGGAGTGGCTCAGCGCCGGATCGCGGTCAGCGCCTTGCCGCCGAGCCACACCAGGCCGGCGGCGAGCAGCGCGGCCACCGCGGCATTGCCGAGGTTGGACGAGCCATCGCCGGGCGGGTCGCTGGCCCGGGCACTGGGCGCCGGCGTCGTCGACCCCGGTCGGCTCGTCGGCGGGTCGGCGTCCAGCGGCACCGCGTGCACCGGAGCCGGCAGGCCCTCGGTGCTGGTGAGCAGCGAGCGGCCGTCCGCGGCGAACGCGATCGCCTCGCCCTGCCGGGTCGCCGGCAGCGGGATGCGTTTCGGCTGGCCGGTCTTCAAGGCGGCGGCCACGTCGCCGTCCGGCACCGACCACAGGTAGGCATCGGTGTAGGTGCGCAGCGCCAGCCGGGTGCCGTCCGGCGACACGGCGCCGCCGGTGACCAGCACTTGGGAGGCCGTCCCCACCGGACCGCCGGGCGTGCTGGTCGGCCCGAACCGGAGCGTCGTGACCAGACGCAGCGGCGTCGGCCGGTCGCTGCTCGGCGTTCGCGTCGGCGTGTAGACGCCGGCCGCCAGCGGCTCCTTGGTGACCAGGTACGGCCGGCTGCGCCGGTCCAGCAGGAGCGCTTCGGCGTCGTGCGGCCCGTCCGGGTAGCTGAACCGGAACAGGCTCGCCTCACCGCCCTCGGTGAGGAGCTCGACAGCGACGGTGCGGCGAGCTGCCTCGTTGTCTCCGATGTCGGCGAGCCAGAGGGTGCCGTCCGGGCTGCGGGCGAGGTCCTCGACGTCGTACGGGTTGAGCCGGTTCTCGATCACCCGGCGAACCCGGCAGGCCCGATCCAGTACGAAGACCTGCAGCCGGTCGCCCCCGTCGTTCACGGTGTAGAGAGAGTCGCCGGCCACCGCGAGCCCGCTGGACTCCCGGATCCGCGGATCGGTGATCCGGCACAGCACCCGCGGGTCAGCAGCCGGCTGGGTCAGCCGGGGCGCCGCCGCCGGTGGCTCGGATGCTGTTGCCGGCCCGAGGCCGGGCGGGAACGCGAACGCGACGGCGAGCGCCGCCACGGCCCGCACCGCCGTCCCGCTCACCGGGCCAGTGTCGCAGCGTGACCCTGTCGATCCAGTGCAGGACGCGCAGAAGGAGAACGCCCACCGCGAGCCCGGCGACCAGGTCGCTCAGCCAGTGGGAGTCGAGCACCAGCATCGCCGCGCAGACCAGCAGCGGCACCGCCCAGCCGAGCA
>WNFX01004960.1_pt1 | contig 22603 bp, 23 predicted proteins | sample 5400111 | NCBI WGS metagenome assembly WNFX01 (sample SAMN13153363, study PRJNA577476) | soil metagenome | isolation source: 40 cm soil or saprolite under grassland replicate 1 | place: USA:California | collected 2016-06-15 | reverse complement strand
CCCGGGCGCGCTGGGGCTGCTGGGCACCCGGAGAGCCCGGCGACGACCCGCGCCGCCGCACCGGCGGCAAGGCCCGCAAGAACCACGCCGCCACCAGCCCCACCACCCGCGCGCCCGGCAACAAGACGGCCGTCACCGCCCGGCCCGCCCGCAGGACCGGCCACACCGCGGCAGCGTGCCCTCCACACCAAGGGGGACACCGGTTTCCGGTCCCGCCGCGCGGTCCCGCCGCACTCTCCCGCCGCACTCTCCCGCCGTTGCGGAACAGGCAGGAATCATCGCAGCGGCGCCGCCCGTTCAGGTCGGCGCCATGGACCGCCGGGCCGCGTTGAGAATAGGCGAGCGCGGTCGACGGCGTTGAGCAAAGCCATAAGGCGAACTCGGCGTATTCGTCAAGCCGGAAGAAAGCAGTGGCGGCAAGGGTGCGCCGATCAACGGCGCCGAACTCCTCCGCGGCGCCGAACAGGCCATTGATGCCATGACCGTCTGGTGGAAAGCGCTCCTCGATCGGGCAGAGGCTTCGTAACGGCCAATCGCGCGGCGGCTTTGCCCTCCCGGCGGGTGGAGGCGGCCCTGGCATGGGCCCGATCATGCACACTGGGCGGATGGGCGGTCCGGCTGCGCGTGGCGCGTCAGCTCCGCGTGACCCCTGCGGCCTGCGCGATCCCCGCGGGCTGCGCGATCCCCGCGGGCTGCGGGGCGACGCGCCACTGCTCGACGCCTGGCTGAAGTTCACCGAGCAGGCGCACGCGGGCAGCCTCACCCTGATGAGCGTGCCCGGGCATAAGCAGCGCCAGGACCTCAGCGGCGCCGTGGTGGCCGGGGACGTCCCGTTGTACGGCGGCCTCGACACGATCAAGCACGCCGACGCGCTCCTCGCGCAGGCGCAGCGGCGGGCGGCCGCGCTGTGGGGCGCGGACTGGTGCAGGTTCTCGGTCGCCGGGTCTACGCACGGCAACCAGGCGCTGGCACTCGCCGTCGGAGCGCCTGGAGACGAGGTCGTCGTCACCCGAATGCTGCACCGTTCGCTGCTGGCCGGCCTGGTGCTCGCGGGGTTGCGCCCGGTGTGGGTTCGTCCCGAGGTTGACCCGCGGTCCGGCATGCCAACAGCGGTCGCCGTGGACACGGTGCGGGCGGCGCTCGCCGCGCACCCGAATGCGCGCGCGGTGTTCCTCGGCGATCCCTCCTACGCCGGCGCCGTTGGTGACCTGGCCGGTCACGCCGCCGCCGCGCACGACGCCGGTGTGCCGCTCATCGTGGACGCGGCGTGGGCCGCGCACTTCGGCTTCCATCCGGACCTGCCGCTACACGCGCTCGCGGCCGGCGCCGACGCGATGGTGACAAGCGCGCACAAGGCACTGCCCGCCCACACCCAAGCCGCGCTGGTGCTCGCACGGACCGGCAGGCTGGACCCGTCCCGGCTGGACCGCGCGTTCGAGGCTACGCACACCACCAGCCCGGCCGGGACGATCATGGCGAGCATCGACGCGGCACGGGCGCTGCTCGCCCGCGACGGCAGGGACTTGTCCGCTCGGCTCCTGCGCGTCGTCGCGGCGGCAAAGGATCGGCTGCGGGCGGTCCCCGGGCTCGGTGTCCTCGACGGTCCCTGGGTAGAGCCGACCAAGCTCGTTGTGCTGCTGGCTGGCACGGGCGCGCACGGGCACGCGGTCGAGGCCGACCTTATCGAGACTGGGATGCCGGTCGAGATGGCCGACCGAGACACCGTGGTGCCGATCATGACCCTCGCCGACGACGAGGCCACTGTGAGCCGCTTCACCACGGCGCTGATCGCGGCCGTCGAGAGGCACCGCTCCGCCCCCCGCCGCCCCGCTCCCTCGGTGGCCTGGACGGTCACCCCGCGGCCAGCCTGCTCGCCCAGGGAGGCCTTCTTCGCGCCACACGAAACGGTCAAAGCGGACGCCGCGCCCGGCCGGGTCAGTGCGGAGATCATCGCGCCGTACCCGCCGGGCGTTCCGGTGCTTGCGCCAGGTGAAATTGTCACTGGCGACCTCCTCGACGGCTTGCGCGCCGTGCTCGCCCACGGTGGCCGGGTCGCCTACGCGGCCGATCCCACCCTGGCCACCATCCAGGTCCTCCGCTCCTGACCAGCTAGCGATCTCATCCGCCGACCCGATCCGCGCTTGCGCGGCGCGTCGCGCAAGCGCCGCCTTGCGCGGCGCGCTTGCGTGGGCTGAGGCTGCATTCATGCACCTCAACCATCTGGGGCTGCCAGTCAGCGACGAACGGCGCAGCCAACTCTTCTACGAGACCTACTTTGGCTTCGACCCGGCGAGCGCGCACCGGTACCCGGACGGCACACTCATGATCCGCAACGCCGACGGTTTCGACCTGGCATTGCACACGGTCGCCCACGTTGGGCCATCGCCTGAGTTCCTGCACGCAGGCTTCAGCCTCGCCACGCCCGATGAGGTGCGAGCCCTGCTGACGCGCATGGAGCGGGACGGCGTCACGATCGTCGAGCGCGACGACGAGCCCGGCTACGTTGCCTTCAAGTGCCTCGACCCGGACGGCCACAGAATCGAGGCCGCCTGGGAGGAAGCCGTCATACCTCAGGATGGTTAGGCGCGGTGACCCACCGCTGTTCCACGCGTGGACCAGCGGTGGCCCTCCGCTGGTCCTCTGGAACAGTGCTAGGAACTTAAGCCGAAGACCCCCCGGCAGGTCGAGGTCTCTCAGATAGGTCGTACGGTGATGTTCTCAGTTGAGGAGACCTTCACCGTACGATGGGGAGGTGACCGACACTGACGCGGCTGCCACGGCGGCGCTCCACGCCCGTCCTGGCCCGCTCGTCGGGTACGCGCGGCGCTCGACCGTGGCCCAGGACACCGAGATCCAGCGGGCCGCCCTCGCCGGGTACGGCGTCCAGGCCGCAGCATGACCGCGCAGCCGACCGGCCCTGCGCCCGGCCCGGACACCGGCTCATATGAGGTGATCCACCTCGGCGGGCACGCCGCGGTGGTCGTGCCCCTGGCCGACTTCATGCGGCTGCGGGCACTGGAACGGCTCGCCTCCGCGCAGGAACTGGAGGACGCCGAAGACGCCGCAGCGCTGCAGGAGTGGAGGGCACGGGAGGCAGCCGGCCAGACCTCCTACGTGCCCGCCGATGAGGTACGGCAGCGGCTGGGCCTGACCAGGTGAACCTCCGGGTCATCTACGAGGAGAAGGCGATCGACAAGGCGGCGGGATTTCTCGCGGACGATCCCGCCGGTCTCGGTGCGCTGCTGGACGCCGTCGACCGGCTGGCCGATGATCCCCGTCCGGCCGAGTCGTTCCGTACGGGTCGCCTGACCTGCGGCGGTTGCGGGTCGGCCGGTACCGGGTGACGTATGAGATCAAAGGCGACGTGGTGTCGATCGGGCACATCGCCCGAAGGAGGACCAGCGGCTGATCTCCCGCTGACACCGATACCGGCATCGGTGCAGCTCAGGGATATCCGACCAGAATTTCCCCGCGACTACCGGGATCCCCTGCGCGGAGCGGGACGGTGTCACCATCATCGAGCCCGGCGACGTTGCCTTCAAGTGCCTCGACCCGGACGGCCACAGAATCGAGGCCGCCTGGGAGGAAGCCGCCATAGCACAGGATGGTTAGGCGTCGTAATGGGTCATGGTGGGGTGGAACAGCGGTGTTCCACCGCTGTTCCTTGTGGGACGGGCGCGCAGCCGGTCGCGGCCCCGTCGCGGCCCGGTCGCGGCGGTTGGCTATAAGTTGTTACATGGATTCTGGCCTTCCCATCTGCAAAACCTGCGGTGTTCAATACGGCGGTCCGCGCGCGGACTGCCCGATCTGCCTGGATGAACGTCAGTACGTCGGCTGGGACGGGCAGCAGTGGACCACGCTCGCCGAGTTGCGTGCGGCTGGCCACCGCGGCCGGATCCAGCAGGAAGGCCCCGGTGTGGTGGGTATCGGCGCCGCGCCGCCGACTGCCATCGGCCAGCGCGCCCTGCTGGTGCGCACGCCCGGGGGGAACGTGCTGTGGGACATGATCACCTACATCGACGATGACGTGCTCGCAGAGGTCCGCGAGCTGGGCGGCGTCAGCGCGATCGCGGTCAGTCACCCGCATTTCTACGGTTCCATGATCGAATGGGCGCACGCCCTCGACGCGCCGGTCTACATCCACGCCAAGGACCGCCGGTGGGTCGCACGGCCCGACGACGCGGTCGTCTTCTGGGACGGCGACGCCCGCGAGATCGGCGACGGCGTCACGCTGGTCAACGCCGGGGTCCACTTCGACGGCGGCCAAGTGCTGCATTGGGCGGCCGCGCAGGACGGCGCCGGCGCCCTGTTCTCCGGCGACATCTTCACCGTCGTGCCCGACCGTCGTTGGGTCAGCTTCATGTACAGCTACCCCAACCACATCCCCGAACGACCGCGCACCATCCGCCGCGCGCTGGACCTGATCGAGCCGCTGCGGTTCGACCGCGTCTACGGCGCCTGGTGGCAGCGCATCGTTCACAGCGACGGCGCCGCGGCGATACGGCGATCCGCGGAGCGTTACCTCAGCTTCGCGCTGGACGACAACCGGTCATGACCCGCCCGGCGGCGAGCCCCACACGCGGCCTAGTCGCCGGTGACGCCGTCGACGCGCTCGCGGATGAGGTCGGCGTGACCGTTGTGCCGGGCGTACTCCTCGATCATGTGCAGGTAGATCCAGCGGATGTCGCGCACGTTTGCCGGGTGATGGCCGTGGCTGCGCACCACGTCGTCGAGCTGCTTGCCGCGCACCGCCGCCCGCGCTAGCTCGACCTCGCGCTGGAACGCCGCCAGGTCGGCTTGCGCGTCTGCGCTGTCGAGGTCGTCGAAATCAGCCTCCTCGTTGCCATCGGAGGAGTACGGGAACGCCATGTCCTCATCGGCGGCGTGGATGCGGAACCACCATCGCTCGACCTCGGTCATATGCCGAACCAGGCCGAGCAGCGAAAGCTTGGACGGTGGGACCGACCGCTGCTTGAGCTGGTCGGCCGTCAGGCCGGCGCACTTCGCGCGAAGCGTGTCGCGATGGAAGTCGAGCCACCGCTCCAGCGCCTCGCGCTCAGCAGCGGGCCCCTCGGGCCAGGCACGGTCGACCGCTGGCGCGGTCCAGACGGAACTCATGCCACCCAACGCTAACGAACAGCGGCAGGCTCATGCGCGCGATCCGCCGTCCACTCGTTCGCCCATGCGACCGCGGTTGAGCCACCGGGCGGTTGAGACGCGCTGGGCGGCAGCCGTTCGGGATCATTGTCCTTAACGGCTGCCGCTGATGTGTCAGAACCTGTCAAGAGGGCGGCCCTCGTTGATATGGACCGGGCAAAGGACAACTGATATTCCTCGGTGTGTCCGCCTGCTTGGGCGTCTCGTACCCTGATCGCGATGTCGTTGGGCAGGATTGAGCGCCTACAGGCCCGGAAGTCGTTACGCTCGGGACGCCGTGGCGTGACCTGCGGAGAACAGGTGCGAGAATTTCGCCCCTAGCCCGGTGAAGGCAACGATCAGAATGGCGATTACCGCAACAAGCAACGCGCCCAGCCCACTTGTCGAGGTCAGCCAAGTCATATGCGTGCCCGCTCTGGTCGAATCCCGGCCGGATGAGGTGTTGCTTGAACCATCAAGCAGGCGGATCCATGCGCTCTCCTTGGTCTTCTTGACCGAGATCCGGACCCGCCGATACGACGCCGGGGCGCTGGCCGGGGACTGCCGGATGACCTCATCGAAGAACCAGCGCGACGCGATCACTGCGAGCCCACCGGACGAGCCGGCCAGGGCGCGCTTGAGCGGCTTGGCGTCCAGCAGCCGGAACGCCAGGTTGATCGCGGCGCCGACCACGCCGTGCTCGTCACTCTGGACCTCACCAGCATGCACCGCCAGCCGCAACCGGAACCGCTCCGGCTGCTCGTGGGTCTGGTTGTGATGGGCAAGCGCAGCGGCCAGAACCGGTAGGAGATCCTCCACCAGGAGCTCCTTCGGCACCTGGGAAGGCACAAGCACCAGCACGCCGTCGCCACGGTCCTCGTGCTGGCAAATGTGCCAGGGCACCCCAGAACGTTCAAGGGCGGTCTCCAGGCAGTGGTACATCCCGCGGCGGACCGCGAGCTGATGCGGCCGGGTCCGCTGCCGGTCCGTAAACCGCTCGACATCCACGCAGACGATCGACTGATGCACCGCGGGCGGCGCCGTGCTCATTTCCGTCCTTTCCTCGCTCAGCGACATGCGGCTTGCCAATGCTCTGGGGAGATGTCCGGCCGCCCCCCGGCGTCGGTTCTGGTCTCGGCGCACACGCGGACCACGGATGCAGAGCCGCTCACCGCTAGGCATGCCGGTACTCGCCGCTGCGCCGGGCAGCGTGGGCCGAGCCGTATCGGGGCGGTCACCTGGCCACTCCCACCCTGGCTCGCCTTCACACGTCGCGATGACACACGTCAAGCCTTGCACGCGAGAATCCTGCACGTTACGCGGAACGTGCAGAAGCACGTGCAGATCCCGCCACATTTCGCTTACCCCCGAGCGCCGACCGCTACCCGAGCGGTCACCGCCTGTGGTCACAGGAGCGCCTCCGACGCTCAACGACCAGTCTGCCTGCCGATCCTGCCGACCAGCGCGGAATGGGCCTGAGGAAGCGACCTGCCCATCGCGGGCCCGCCGCCAGCAGACGTCTCGCCATGCAGCACGGCCACGTTTGCGGGCATCTCCAGCTCGTCCATCCAGTGCCCGGGCGCGACACCGTGCGCAAGCGCCCGCTCATGCCGCTGCGGGTCATAGCGGTAATGGCGGGCGACAAAGCGGCGAACGCCGTCGTCCTCAGGGTCAACTCTGCCCACAGGACGAGAGTAGGTCTACTCACGCCACAATGCAGCCCCGCGCCTGACCGACTGGTGCGAGGATGGTGAGGTCGGTGATGCCGCCAAGAAACGGCAGGTCAGCGCCCATAAGGGCGGACGATTACCGGATGAACGAGTTCATGGGTTGGGGAGGTTGCGGTGTCTATGGCGGACGTGTTCACCGGTGTCACCGGACTCGTGGCGGCTGTTGCCTCTGCCGTGGGCGCGGCAGCCACCTACATTCAAGCTCGGATCGCTTGGCGGCAATCCCGCGACGGTGCGACATCAGCAGCGCCGAAGGATAGAAACCGTCTTATACGTCGCTGGGCGCTCACCGGTGCGGCCCTCGCCTTCGTAGCTGTCGAGGCCGCCGTATTACAGGGCCTCCCACGCTGGTCGCTCGTGGCTGTCGTATGTATCGCCGCCCTTGTGCTTACAGCTTTTGGTGCCGCCATCGGGTATAGCACTGCGCCCAGGGTCAATCGTGGCAAGATTCCGATTGATGCCCAACACCTCGAAGGTCATTGGTATGGATCCTTCGGGGATGCCTACTTCAAGGTTGACGGTAAGAGCGTGAAGGCAATTTACGATTACCAGGACGGCAGGATAAAAGGCACGATCCATGAAGGCGTGTTCGACGGATGGTGGAACGAACTGCCGACTCGGTCGCCACCCGATAACGCGGGGTTGGTATATCTCCAGATGAGAAGGGAGCTTGGGACGCTCCGACTCGATGGCGGCTGGATATACGGGCGGGATGGCAATTGGATGGTTTGGGAGTTCACGAAAGTAGACGACCGAATTCCCGTTTCAGCGCAAGCCAAACTCGAGGAGAGCTCGACCTTTACTGTGGGTTAAACCGGTCCGCGCAGCGCCCGGCCGCTCCGCGCCGCCACAATGTGGCGCTCGGAGGGCTCGTGAAACACCTGACACTACACAGGTTCTATTTTCTGAGCTTAAGGATCTTCCCATCGCAATACAGGATTTCGAGGGTGCGTGGGCTGATACGCTCGTCTGTGAAGGTGACTCTTACTCGGTTCGCCCCTTCGGGCTGCCATCGACCCGGGTTACCGTGGGGAGCATCGGTCCGGCCGATCGTGTACTCAATGAACTCGCTGTCTTCCTTTAATTCCAGACCTTTTCGGCCCCGCGCCAAAGGAAAATCGAAGTCGGGCGGACGATATACGGCTACGTCCTCCGAGTCTTCTTCGAAGGAGTGAATCCACCGCTTGAAGATGCCGTTTGGCAGGTCGCTCACGTTCCACCCACTCAGGCCGCGCGCAGTTGTCTATCATTGGGTCGAACACCATGCTATGCCGTCGCTTCCTGACGGGCATCGCCAGGACCTCCTCAGCGCTGCCGGACGTCGTCCGCGCCTGCCGGACCGGCGGCGGCGAAAGGTTCTGCCGGTTGGTTGGGGGTACCTACAACGGCGCAGCGTGGCGAAGTCTCGTCGATCCGCATCCGCCTGATTTGCAGAACGGCCGGGGCACCCGACGGCTTCACCGAGCCGACGGCTGCCGGTCGTCCGGCGAGCGGCTGGTCCGGCCACGGCACCGTAACGGAGCACGTCCACGAACCCTTGACACCGAGGCCGTAGTTCGGCAGCCTGGGACTGTTGTCTAGTGTGATCTAGACACCTTCTTGACACCGGGCGGGGGAAATCTGCGCTGGGGAGTGTCCCCTGGGTAGGACGCACTCTGCCATTGGAGGGCGTTTTCGTTGACCGACACCGTGTCTTTCGAGTTACCGGCGCAGCGTAACTGCGGCACCATGGAGGTGCACCGCAGGCTCCTTAACGAGGATCCATCGTACGTAGCCGCAAGAACAGTAATCGAGAACCTCGCGTTTGCGCATGAGCGCGGCATGCGAATCTCCGCCAGAGTGGGTGTTACGCAGATCCCCGTCGTTGTCCATGTCGTGCATAATACCGCTGTCCAGAACATTTCAGATTCGCAGGTTCAAAGCCAGATCGTTGTGTTGAACCAGGACTACCGCCGTCAGAATCCAGACGTCTCTCGAGTGCCGGCCGTTTGGCAAGGGATTACGGCGGACGCCCAGATCGAGTTTCACCTCGCAACGACCGACCCGAACGGCAATCCGACGAACGGTATCACCCGCACAGCAACCACGGTGACGGGTTTCACCACGAATGATGCCGTTAAGTCGGCTGCCAGCGGCGGAGCGGATCCCTGGCCGTCCGACCGGTACCTAAACATCTGGGTGTGCCAGTTGCAGAGTGGCCTTCTCGGGTATGCGCAATTCCCAGGTGGCGCGGCGTCGACAGACGGCGTGGTCATCACGCATACCGGCTTCGGCACCAATGGGACGGCCACGGCACCGTTCGCCCTTGGCCGGTCAGCGACCCATGAAATAGGTCATTGGCTGAACCTGTTCCACATCTGGGGTGATGACGGCGGCGGATGCACCGGCAGCGACTTCGTTGCGGATACCCCTAACCAAGCTGACCACAATTTCGGCTGTCCCACCTTTCCGTCGGTCACGTGTAGCAACGGCCCGAACGGCGACATGTTCATGAACTATATGGACTACACCGATGATGCGTGTATGTTCATGTTTACGGCAGGCCAGGTCACGCGAATGGACGCGACGCTCGATGGACCTAGGTCGTCGTTTGTGACCAAACAGTTCGCGCCGGTCTACGCCCAGGGCGACCCGGGCAGCGGCATCGGCGGCTACGACCTCCGCTCGCTCGCCGACCGCGCGTTCGCCTTCGACTACGACGGCACCGGCAAACTGGACCACCTCGCCCTGTACCGCCCCGGCACCGGCACGATGTGGATCCTGAAGCGGTAGTGATGCCCTTTTCAGTATTGATCTTGAGGTCGGCCTGACTCGCGGTTCCATTACGTGCCGGCCACCGCGCCACCGAGGCATAGGCGCTTCGCCCCGGTTTCGACAGATATCGCGACGCTCACCGGCCATACCGCTGGCTCCGTTGAGTCATTCATGGCCTCGCTCGTGATCGCCACCTCGGTGGACCGTGATGCCAAGATACCGTCACCAACGAGAGCGCTATTAAGGCTCCCTGGCCGCCTTGCTTGACCGCCCCTCTTGCGCTCGAGCGCGGACGGGTGGTGGCATTGAAACGTGACCGGCATCGTGAAGCCTGACGTGAGATGCCTCTCATAACGCACGGGGTTATGCAGTTACGATGACTGGCGGCGCTGAATAGGAGTGTGCGAAGTGCGGCTCGTAACAATTCTCGCGGGCGTCGAACTCGAGCATCCGCTCATGAATGGCCCAGGAACCTGCAAAACAGTCGAAGACGTTAGGAGGTTTGCCCGGTCCTCAGTTTCCGCGGTCAACGTCGGATCCATTACCGTCCTCGATCGACCATCCAATCCCGGCAACACTTACTGGAGTGGCCTACACTACGCACTGAACTCACTCGGCTTGCCCAACCCCGGCCACGCCTACTACGCGCAAAATCTTCCGGAGATGGCGGACCTCTGTCACGCCAATGGTAAAGGCTTTACCCTCAGCGTAGCAGGGTTCCGCCCTGAAGAGTACGGCGTGCTGGCGAAAGTGGGTTTCCAGGGCGGTGCCGATTACATCGAACTCAACCTGGGCTGCCCAAACGTCTGGGCGGAAGGCCAGCAAAAGCGGATTGCTTCTTTCGACCCGTCAGGCATCGTGAGCATTCTACGAGCCGTCGAGCGACGCGTGCCAGTGAACAAAGCACGAATTGGCATTAAACTGTCTCCTTACTCGGATCCGGGTATGCTCGAAGAGGTTGCTGACACCATAGCGCAGCTGCCGGTGAATTACATTGCAACATGCAACACATTCCCCAACTCATACGAAATTGACGATAGCGGCAAGCCTGTGATCGGTGCTGGGTACGCGGGCCTTAGTGGCGAGGCAATGAAACCGGTCGGTCAGGGTCAGGTCCGCCAGTTCCGGGAACGACTTAACGGGGGTGTCCAGATCATCGGCATGAGCGGCATTCTCACCGGACGCGATATGGCAGATTATCTCCAGCCAGACGTAGGAGCGGACGCCGTAGCGGCGACAACCGCCTATTGGCGCAGCCATGAGGATGTCGGTGTGTATGGAGATATATTGGCGGCCTACGTCGAACAGGTCCGTACGGAGCACTAAGTGTATCGTTCTTTGAGTTCTGATCGGACGGATCATCTGGAGTGCCGATACGACCATGAAGAGGTAGCCTCGAGCGCCCTCGATGGCGCTGCTGAGATCATGGGATGGGCCGAACTTAAGGAAAGTCAATGCAAGCCAACATCGACGTACTTCACGAGCTGAACAAAGCGGGCGCGGTCTTGCTCGATCGGCACTTCGTCTACAAAAGCAAGAGGCACGGTTCCGGCTATATCAACATGGATCCGCTTTTCCCGGATGCCATTCTCACAATGCAGATCTGCGCCATGCTTGCGAACCCGTTTGATCGCACATTCGATACCGTGGCAGCACCAGCCGTGGGGGGCGTCGCGCTCGCGGTTCTCACTGCGGCGGCGGCGAGTCGCGGCCGAGCGCGGGTCTATGCGGTATGGGCTGATAAGGACGGGGACAACTTCGCCTTCGAACGTGCAGGGTTCGTTGATCATCTCAGGGCTAAGCGGGTGATGGTGGTAGAGGACCTTCTGACCACGGGAGGTTCCGTCGCCAAGGTCTGCCGCGAGGCGGAGAAGCATGGTGCGAAACTTGTCGGCGTGAGCGTTATCTGCAACCGCGGCGGCGTCACTGCCGAACAGCTCAGGGTGCCCATCCTCGAAGCCCTCACCAGCGTCAACTTCCCAGCAGTGGACGCGGCCGAGTGCGAACTCTGCCGTAACGACGTGCCGATCGTCGAGGATATAGGCCACGGCGCACAATACAGGGCACGGCATCCTGACTACGCTGGAGGCTATGTCAAGCTGCTCGCGTGACCACCGACAAGTTGGCAGGTACTCTTCCCCGCTAGAGGTAGCTTTAGTGGTCAGGTTCAACGAGGATTGATCGCCCGAAGCTAAGTTGGCCGGACGTTAAGGCCATTTTACAATTTGGAGGACATATGGAACTCATCAAGATACGCAAGCCAGATGACTTCCATGTCCACCTGCGTCAGGGGAAAATACTTCGCGATGTCATGGGCTATACAGCTCGGCATTTCGCTCGCAGTCTCGTGATGCCAAACACTCTTCCGCCAATACGGACTGCGGATGATGCTCGGCGTTATTTGCGCGAGATTGACGCGGTAAATCGATGGTCGCATAGGCCACTTATGAGCATCAAGCTTACGACTTCTACAAACGCTAAGACCGTGCGTCAAGCAAAGGCTAGTGGCGTGGTCGCGGGTAAGCTTTATCCGGAGGGTGTTACAACTAATTCGGCAGACGGTATTCGGAATTTCCACGACCTCTGGCCAGTTTTTGACGCTATGCAGGATGAATCGATGGTTCTATGCGTGCACGGTGAAATGCCAGGCGTCTTTGTCCTCGACCGTGAACGCGAGTTCCTCAGCACCCTCAGTACGATCGCAGAAGCCTTTCCGCAGCTACGTATTGTATTTGAGCACGTGTCGACTCTCGAGGCCGTGCAATGCATCGCTCAACTGCCGGCGAATGTGGCCGCGACCATCACTGTTCATCATCTCTTTTTGACTCTGGACGATGTGATCGGTGACTTGTTAGAGCCGCATCATTTTTGTAAGCCGGTGGCCAAGGGGTACCGTGACCGCGAGGCACTTATAGAGGCGGCCCTGAGCGGCAGCCCGAAGTTCTTCTTGGGAACGGACAGTGCGCCGCACAGCCGAGAGAAGAAAGAATGTGCAAGCGGCTGTGCTGGGATCTTCACTTCCCCCGTTGCCATGCCGATCCTGGCGGAATTGTTCTCTATCGCCAATCTTCCCGAGAATCTCGAGGGCTTCACGTCCGTACACGGTGCGCGGTTCTACCGGCTGCCGCTAAACGAGGATCGACTCACTCTCGTGCAGTTGTACCGTTTCGGGCCGGCGAGACGCTGAACTGGCGTGTGTCAGGTGAATGAACCAGTATCGGGCCGTTGGGTGGGCACGCATTATGGTTGTGCTGTACTTTACCGCCCGCGCCTCCCCAGGGTGGGTGGCGGCCATACCGAAACCAGATAACGAACAATTGACAGTCGTCGGAGGACGGATGACTCATTTCCACCCTGCAAACAACTCCGTCGTCACTTCGCAAGCTCGAAGCCGCCGGGCGGCATGGCTCTGGCCCACATTGATTGCTTTTGCCGCGGCAATCGCCGTGGCAACGATCTTCGTGCCCATACTTTTATATCCGCCATTAGGTAGCCACGAGCTGAGCCGTTTGACCGCCAGCCGGGTCGCAAGTATTTCCGCGCAGAACGACCGGCTTGCCCTGCAGAACAACGTAAGAGTTGCGCTTATTCAAGTTATTGCAGGCCTAGCGGTCCTGTCGGGGGCGACCGTCGCCTGGAGACAGCTGCGACATACAATAGAAGACGCGCGTGCGCATCGGCTGTCCGAACGTGAAACGCTCCTGTTAGATCATTTCTCAAAGGCCATAGCGTGCATTGGTGACGATAGCCCAGGGGTGCGGCTCGGCGGTATCTACCTGCTCGGCATGCTCGCGGAGAACTCCTCCGCCCATAGCCACGCCGCGCACAACGTCGTCTCGTCATTCGTCCGGAACAACTCGCCTTGGCCACCCGCCCCCGCCATGCCGCCAATCGGGACGCGGCCAGACCGGCTGTTCGCGCTAGGTGCTCGCGCTCCTGATATTCAGGGCGCTGTGACCGTCCTTGGCGCTAGTCCGAGCCCATCGGGCACTACCGATGTCCCCCCGCTTAACAACTGTGATCTGCGACGGGCCAATCTAATGGGCGCACATTTCGTTGGTACGGACTTTACCAGATCCCACCTGGAATGGTCATCACTCAACGGCGCTCGCCTGGACAGGGTGATACTCCGTGACGCGGATCTCGCTGGTGCCGATCTTTCCGACGCCGATCTTACGGAGGCAGACATCTGTGGTGCCGTGCTCAGCGAAACGAAGCTCTCGGAAGTCAAACTCAGGGACGCGACCTTTGATGGGTCAACCGTGTGGCCAGCGGACTTTACCGCGGCGGACGCGGAGCGCCGCGGTGCCCGGCGGCGGACCTGACGTGTCGCGCCGGGCGTCTGGCGCGGTCGAGCAGGGCCAGTACGGGGACGCTTGCCGCCCATGTCCGCGTCGCCATTGCCGGCGTCATCACCGGTCCGGGCGCTGGCGAAGCACCGGCCTGATGCCTGGCAGCTGTACCCGCCCGATTCGGGACACGCCAGGGCGAGACCTGTACGAATTACGTCATATAGGACATATCGTGCCCAGTGTGGAGTTACGGTAGAGTAAACTTACTGAGACCGTGAGTAATGACTGTCTCCTCATGGCAGCCACAGGGGGCGTGCATGGCCAACGCTAGCCACCGGGATTTCGGCGACCTGATCGACCGACAATGGTCGGCCGGCAAGCACCTGTGCATCGGCCTTGATACCGATGTATCGAAGGTCCCGCCGAGTCTGCGACCAGCTGACGATCTTGCGGTCCGGATGCTGGCATTCAATGAAAAAATCGTTGACGCAACAGGTGATGTCGCTTGCGCATACAAGCCGAATTCCGCATATTACGAGGCGCTAGGCAGTGCGGGAGTTTTTGTCCTCGAAAAGACAATCGAGTACATCAACGATCACGCCCCGGGCGTGCCAGTAATCGTCGATGGCAAACGCGGGGACATCGACAATACGAACGAGGCGTACGCGAGTTTCCTCTTCGATCAAATGGGCGCCGACGCGGCCACGGTGCAACCATATTTCGGCCGCGAGTCACTAGCGCCGATTCTGGCCCGAAGAGACAAGGCTATCTTTGTTCTGGCTCGGACGTCAAATCCGGGCGCGGGCGAATTCCAAGATCTTGTCGTGGATGGCGTCCCACTCTACATGCGAGTTGCGCAAGCGGTTGCACAGACCTGGAACTACAATGGCAACTGCGGGCTGGTGATCGGTGCGACCTACCCGGACGAGCTGCGGCGTGTCCGGGAGCACGTCCCTCATGAGCTACCGATTCTTATGCCCGGCATAGGTATCCAGGGTGGAAATCTTGCCGACGCGGTGCACGCGGCCGCAGGCCTCAAAAAGGCATTTATAGTCAATGCCTCCCGGTCGATAATATTTGCTTCGCCCGGCAGCGACTTCGACGAGGCCGCGCGTCGGGAAGCCATGAGCTTGAGCTCGGCCATCGAATCTGTTCTGGCAGCTCCATGGGAGAGTTGACCTTGGTGCTGCTGCCTTGGAGGCCCGGTAGGTAGCGATGACTGTGATCATATTCCCGCCCATGCTCACCCCGATGGAAGTCGAAAAGAAACTTCGCGCGCATAACCCATACACGGGGACTCAGCAAGGCTGGGGAACGGGGGTGAGACGGTCTGGTCTTGACATCGACCTATCTGCGGTCGAGTACGCGGATTTCACCGCCCTCGCGCAAATAGCGCTGCTCGTGGAGGGCGCGGCGCGGCACGGGCATCGCGTCCGAGTGAGCACGCCGTTCCAAGGGATGAGCCGGACTGAGACGGACCATCTGAGGGGCCTCGCTGAGCAACCTGCCGCACGTGCAAGTGAGGCAGCGCGCATCATGTCGGCGGTTGGTCGTCGCAGAAGTGCATTTATCTTCATGTCGAACTGCGGATTCATCGATGCCGTCCTGCCGTCGCACGTTCCGCGAGTGGAAGAACTTGTGACCGTTAGCTTCGGGCACGAGGAGAATCTGTCGTCACCATCGGCGCGGGAACGCGGCGGGCTTCGAACCTGGCGAGGAGGGCTAGTTTGGGAGGGGGGATCCCGGAGCGTCCGGGACATCGCGCCATTGCAATGGCTGACTGGGCAGAGTTCAGCCGCAGCGTTCCCGTCATGGGAGAATGAAATTAGACGTGTTCTGGCGCTGCGAGCGCCGTCGTTGACTACCAGTGACGTGGATGCGGTCGTGACAATTGTCCTGCGCGAACTGGTCGTTAATGTCGCATCACACGCGGCAGAAGTGGCACCGGGCGCTAGTTGCCCGCCCGCGGCGCTTGTTGGCGTCATCGCGACAGTTACGCGCAAGCCACAGGATTCGGCGGTCGGAGATCGCGATCTGCTCCGCGAGTACGCACTATGGCTCCAAGACAACGGCTCCGCAGCGGTAAGGGTGGTAGTCGGGGACTCGGGCCGCGGAATATGCGCCACGCTGAGGGCCCCAGTCGTCAGCACGCCAAACGTGGACCTTCCGGACCTGGGCAGAAAGCTGCACAGAAGCGAGCGGACATTGCTGTGGTCGTTGTCTCCGTGGTCCGGGGGCACGGGCCCGCGCGCGAAGGCGAGGCGTAGCGCGCGCGGATTGGCCAGCGTGCGCCGCGTGGTCCGGGAATCGGCCGGGGCCATCCTCGTGCGATCAGCGAATGCCGCGGCAGGCATGATCTACCCGCGCGGTGCTCGGACACCAGTCTCCAGCGCGCGCATGGCCTTCGTGCCTGGCACCCTGATTGAAATCGTGCTGGCCCCCGGCACATCGGTCGCGGCGGACAGCGGTGTGCCGGTCGGTAAAGGCAAGGCGAGGGCGGCGGCAGTGGTGGAGCCAAAGTGGCGGGACGACGGCTCACTGGACAAGGAGGACCTGCTCAGATTGCAGCGGAAGTTCGCCAGACGGGTATCACCGGATGAGACAGCCTTCCTGTGCCTCGTGTCAGACGTCCCAGAAGGCGAGGACGCCAGCGACGGCTTCTTCTCAGAACTTCTGCAGCTTGCCGAGGAGATCGCCGACCGCGGCCTCTTGGTGAACTTGTGCTTGGCGCAGTCGGCGACCGAGATCGCGCCCCGCATCCGTTCCTTCGACGACATGCGCCTGCAGGCGGGAGAGGTCGCAGGCGTACCGGTGATGGTCGTTGACCAGCGGGGAAAGACCCGCTGGCTCGGCGTGGACAGGCGGCAGTCCACGTTGCTTACCCACCTGGCCCACCGCCCCACGTTCAGTGACTCGGTCGATGACCTCGCGGACCTTGTGGCGATGTCGAAGGTGGCTGTCGTCGACAGCCTGCGCCGGATGGCGAACTGGGTGGACTGTGATGGTGACCGGGCTTGGTTACGGTTGTCCACTGCCGCGGTCGACGAAGCGGTCCGCCAGCGAGTCCTGAGGAGCGCCCGGGCATACGTAGGCAGCCGCCGAGGACAGAGTCATGGGCAAATCTACGCGACGCCCACTCTGGCGGCTGTCCGGTGGCCGACGGCAGATGCTGCCGTAATCGGTTTTCTCGGCGGCGAGCGGCTTTCCGGTTACATCCTGGGCAGGCACCTGGCCACTAGGCTCGAAAGCGAGTTCCGCGACGACGTGTCACTGGCAATCGTAGGGAAATTTCCGCCGAAGGCGGCTGAAAGCTTCCGCGCCGCGCTCGGGTCAACCGGGCCGGTCATTCCATTCTCCGGCGAAGTCGGACTGTACGATGATCCGGAGATACCCTTTGTGGCCGCTGGAAGCCGCTTTGTCGTGCTGACTTCAACGCTCATCACAGCAGAGCGCGTGCGTCATGCGGCAAACGACCTCGTCAGGGCGGGAGCGCGTCCATTTAGGATTGCCTGCCTCCTGGACGGAAGGTCAACGTGTGAGCCGTTGACCATACTTGGTGATGGGTTGCCCGTCATATCCATGATAAGGTCGCAACTGGATATCGGCGGAGCGCACAGCGATGTGATCCCAATTGACCCCGTCCAGGTGCCGGAACGATCCAGGTACGTGGATCCTCAACTGAACTACCCGATATCCAGGGACACGTTCTTGGAGTGGTGCGAACGCACACCAGGAGCACTGCTCACTGGTCATATAGCACGACATTCGAGACGGCATTTTCACACTTTCCTTGATTCTGCTCCGCTCCTGGCGAAGGACGATGTACGCGACCTGATAGCCGATGTCACAAGGAAACTCACCGGCGATTGGATACGAGAAACGCTGAGCGACGACGGAATCAGCCAGTTGGCTGTTTTCTACACCGGTGAGCCCGGCAGTGTGGCCAGCAACCTTGCCAAGCTGATGGCGGCGGCCATGCTACGCCAGTTCGACGATGCGTTGCCGCTAAGAGTTTTTGAGTTGCCAAGAACTCTTGTCGCAGACCGCGCTGTAGTTCTTCCGCCCGCTGAGGAGCTTCCCGAGGGGACAGCCGTTCTGATCGTTGACTGGGGATCAGTCACCCTGAACACAATCATGGGCCTGCTGACCGCGGCGAGCCAAGCGGGTGCGACCTCGATTCTGGCGCTCGTCCTTACCAGCCAGCTTGAGCGGCTCGACGAGCAGAGAGCGCGGAACATACGGTCGGTGGCCAGACAGCGCCCCGCAGCCGGCCGGGACCTGGAAGGACGCGGCGCGAGCGGGCGGCGGAAAAGCGATGGTGCTGCCGTCGCGGGCGAGATACCGGCGAAAATCCACTTCCTGTCATCGTTTCACGTCGGATACTCGTCAGCGGGGGAATGCCTTCCCTGCCGCTACTCTCGCGAATATTCTGACGAATCTCAGCGGGGATCCTCGGAGTTGCTCAAGAGGCACGCGAAGAAGCTTGCGGAGTGCCTGGCGCCGAAGAACCTGGCCGAGTGCAGGAAGGACGGTCCCCACGACGCGCTGGGCCTGGCCCTGTCTCCGGCGCAGACAGCCCGGTTGATGCGCCTACGCGGGAACCTGGAAGCGGCGAGGTTGTCTACGGCCGTCCGGCTGACCCTGCTGGACGATCTCGAGAGTATGTCGGAGACCGATCTCGACAGTCTCGTGCGGCTGCTAGTCCTCGAACCGCGCTTCCTGAAGGTGGCTCCGCTGCGCCACAGGAAGCTGCGAGATGCGCTACACGGAAGGCTCACGGCGCGACTTGAGGATGTCGATTCTGACACGATGGAACCAGATTTGCGTCGGCAGTACACATTACTGTTCCGGGCAATAGCAAAGAAAGACTATCTCAGCCACTTCCGGCAATGGCTCGTGCAGTACCTGCGCAGGCCTGAGATGCTGCCTATCGCCTTGGACCTGCTCATGGGCATACGGTCATTGTTGGGCCGCCCGTACCACCGGTCGGCACACGACGCACAGTTCGCGGAGAGGGCCCTTTCTGGCGCTTTGGACGACATTAAGAATGACGCCGACCTGATGGCCGACCGCGACGTGCTTAGCATCGCCAACACACTAAGTGAACTGCTTGCCCACACACGGTATAGCAGCCGCAGGGAAGCTTCGAGTCTGTCGGCACAAGACGCATGGGCAGACCTTCGTGGAAACTACTGGCTGCCAGTCATAAACCACACCGTCGATGCCCGGATGTCGTCGGTGCTTGTGGCCGTTCAACTGAACCGCAGCAGATCCAGTGAAATGTGGAAGGCGACGCTTAGGGATTGGCAGACGACGCAGGAGTTCCTGACGCAGCGGGTTCTACCGTTGCTTCCGCAGATAAGAGATATCGTGCTCGCGCGGCTGTATGACCGAGGAGACGAGGATATCGAGCGATGGCGACTGGCCTGCACGCCGGAAGTCCTGCAGGACCTGCAGAAAGTAAATTCGATGCTGGTCGGGTTTGTCGAGGATGCTGACAATGCATTCAGGCGAAGGGACGAAGCAAGACGGCTGATCACTTGGTGGCATCGGTTTTTTTTCGCAAAGTATTCCGCCGTAGCGGAGTCGGAGGGAAACGGCTTGCTTGCATTGCTCAGCGATTGTCCCTGCCGGGTTGGCGACGCCATAGCCGAGGCGTTGACGAGCAGCAGAGAAGCTGCCGAAAGCATGGGTCGGCCCCTATTGGTCCAAGAGCCACCGGTTACTACCGCGCTCACGGAGGAAGTGTTCTGCAACAAATGGCTGGTGCGAGAAATAGTTCGGCAGTTGTTCGAGAACGCGATCGATGAGAGACACGCCGCGGAAGGCGGCCGAATAGCGCCTATCTCGGTTCGCATAGACCCGTCGATGAATGAACGTGAGGTTGTTATTCGCATGCTGAACGATGGAACTCGGGTTCGTGAACCAACGGGCAGGGGAATTTCTTACTTCAATCGATACGTCAATAGCTACGGCGGACGATTGACCGGCGAAGATGTTCATGATGGATCTAAGTGGACGTACGCGGCATTGCTTGTGCTGCCAAGGTTCAGGCCCGTGTACCCGATGGCGGGAAGCAAGTGATGGAGATGGCCGACAGCACTTCGCCCACGTCACGGCGATCTTTGAGAGGGCTACTGGTCGACGACGATGAGAATTTCTCAAAGGATGCCAGTCAGCTTCTCGAGGATAGACTCGCCGAGCACGATATTGATATCAGCATCACACCCCGCGTTAATCCCAGGGACGCCGTCAGCGAACTCCGGAAAGGTGCACCGTATGACTTGGTCATGACGGACATGCTATTTCCTCCAGTAGGGCATCTGGACGCGCCGGTGACCGAACATGCCCAGCGAGGCACCGATGTCATGCAGGCGGCCCTGGAGGCTCGAGTTCCTGTCGTTGTCGGATTCACCCGCGCGGGCCCGCCCAGATTCCAGGAGTGGCGAACAGTCTGTCGGCAGTTGGGCGTGACGCTGTATCAGCGAGATGATCTCATCGTCGCCGCACGAGATTCCATCGCTGAGGAGCTTGCGAACAAGCTGCGCGAGCCTACTGGCACGGTGAAGTCTCGCACGGCGGTAGCGGTGGCGTGTGCTGGCGAAGGGGCTGCGAAGAGTGCGATATTTGAGCTCCTTAAGTCATTCGAACTCGATCCGGTCGGATTCGAGCGTGCGGAATGGGGTTCTGATACGCTCTCGAGCCGGCAGGCAATGGAGCGGGTTTTCAGTGAGGCGCAGGCTGTCATAGTCATGCTCACACCCGAACTTGAGGTAGTGGGGAGCAGCGCAAGCAGCGCGGCTAAGCAGGCCGTCCAATCCGAATTCGTGCCCGAATCGTGGGTACTCATTGCAGCCGCCATGGCGTGGATGACGGACCCATCTCGCACGGTCCTGGTACGCCAGGGCAAGATCCGACCGATCCGGCCGCTGGATGATGAGTGCCTTGACCTGGATGAATCTGCCGCGAAGCAGGAGGCGCTAATGCGGCGACTGGACGCTGCTGGCTGCCGAGTGGTGCGCCGACGCTGAGCGGTTCACAGACGGAGATGAGCGCAAGCTAGCGTCGCTTCGGCGGAAAAGATTGGGCCTGTCAAAATCAGCACCCTCGCCGCGTCCGTCCACCCACCACGGGTCAGGCCGGCGCCTACCGCGGCGTCCACACACCGGCGGGCTGTCCTGCGGTCCACCCCCGCCTGCGCCGATGCCCCTCCGCAGGGCCCGCACCCTGACAGCCACACGCTCAGCACCTCACGGATCTCCGTCACCGCAACATCCCGGAGTGCCATCGCCCCGGACCTCCAAGCCGATCGGCTTGGAGGCACCGGCACGCGGTTCGCAGGGGAAACTACACCGTCTGATGAGGCATATCGGCGAGCCTGGTTGCCTTTTCCAGGCCAGTTGCCCGAATCTTGTCCTTGGTAATCTTCAGCGGGGAGGAAGGAGCCGCCAGTGACTCCTTCGCGGTTGAGCAACGGCCTGGTGTTAGCCAACGGAGACCTCAGGTCAGGTTTGGGATCAGGTTCGCCACGGGGGGCAGGCGACGCGGAAGTGGCAGCGACCGGTACAGACCAACTGCCAGGTTCCCATACTGGGAACCATCGGCGCATCAGTTCACCATCGGATGGGTTCGAGTGGTGGTATCTGCAGATTGGGACCAGCCGGTTCTCCGTCGCACTCGCCTTGCATACCACTGCGCTTTTGGGTGGTGCTGTCGATTGCCCGTACGTGTCGGTCACAATTACCTGGCCCCGTAAACGAGTGATTCATGATCGCATACCGCTCGACCAAAGAGAGCTGAGCTGGACCAGTGAAGGTCACCTGGCGCTGCGGCATGAGATAGTCGAGTCTTCCGCGGGCTGGAAATTGGCGTTGCGGGGAGACGGCTGGGCCATTAGTGGTAAGATACGACGTATTTCGCCGCCTTGGCGAATCTGTGATAGCCTCCTGGTCACCGATGATGCCGGACACGAAATGCACTGGTCGGTGCCCATGCCCCGGGGTCGATGGGACGGCAAGCTAACGATACCCGACGGCTCAACGTTCGACGCCCAAGGCTACGCCTACCAAGACCATAACTGGGCCGACTCCCGCCTGACCAGATTTGTCAAAGGCTGGTCGTGGCACGCGCTCGCCGACGCCGAATCCACCTCCATCTGGGTAAACGTTGACACATGTCGCGGGAAGCCTAGGTTGGTGGGCGCCCGCACCACTTCAAATGACCAGATGATTCACATATCTCAGCCTCAGTACGTATTCTTCTGGCCACGGGAACTAGTTAAGAGATCCGAATACATGAGCGATAGTGGTCGGGCTGTCTACAAACGGCACCTCGTACGGAGAGATTTGGCGATCAAGAATGTCTGGGGCTTCTCAGACAGCCTCACCGTAGACTCCGCTGGTTGGCGCCCACGATTGTTCCGCTGGGCACATCAGACATGGAACATTATTCAAAACTCTCGAAAAATGTGATGACGCTCGTTCGCGTGTCGCCACGATAGGCAACGGTTCTCCCGAGAGAATTGAGAGTTCTGTCGAAGGAATTCTCGTCTCCAGGAGAACCGTTGCGCTACCATCGTACTACAGGCCTGATGTTGTCGCAGATGCAGGAACTCGTGTACCGGGTTCAGGTGGCACTTATTAATCCGTGGAAGTCCGGAAGCGGCCGGCCGAAAGCCTGCGGCCTTTATGC
>WNFX01003593.1_pt1 | contig 22605 bp, 21 predicted proteins | sample 5400111 | NCBI WGS metagenome assembly WNFX01 (sample SAMN13153363, study PRJNA577476) | soil metagenome | isolation source: 40 cm soil or saprolite under grassland replicate 1 | place: USA:California | collected 2016-06-15 | reverse complement strand
ACATCGAAGGCGTGATGGTGGCAGCAGGGCAAAATCTGAAACGATTGATCAAGCATCATCTTGCGGAGCTTTTTTCGTTTCTCAATGTCCCCTCTTCCTGTTTAATTTCCCCACTAATTTTGACTTTTTCAACAGGCTGGTTAGCTTTGCGACGCAAGCTTTAGACTCAGAACAAGAACGTGAATCAGAAATGAGGCGTGAATATGGTTCTTATGATTTAGCACTTCTAGTGCAGGGCTGCCTCGTTCAATACCAGCCAATACAGACCAAGCTGGCGTACGGCATCAATTAATTGAATAAAGTCTACTGGTTTGCGTATATATGAATTTGCACCATAGTGGTAGCTATCCACCAAATCCTGATCTGCATTTGATGATGTAAGGGTAACTACAGGTAGCAGACGGATCAGTTCGTCGGAGCGGATGCGGCGCAGCACTTCCAACCCATCTACCTTTGGCAACCTTAGATCCAAGAGGATTACCTCAGGCATATTATTTGGGTCACGGTTGACATAGGCACCGGTGCAAAACAGGAAATCCAGGGCCTCAACACCATCCCGTACAACAATAACTTCATTGCCAATATTATTCTTTCTGAGGGCGCGTAAAGTTAGCGTTTCGTCGTCTGGGTTATCTTCCACTAGGAGAATTATTTTACTTGCCATCTCTTACAACCTTCACTTCAAGTAAAGTCAGAAGTTGTACTTTGATTGCTATGACCCCAAATCATTTCTTGACTTCACTTTCTTTCCTTTGACTCAGTGACCTGACCTATAAAGACCACCGCAGAAATGTGTTAGCGACAATCGGGATCAATAATTCCAAACAAAGGCAGGCATCAAATTGGACTGAAATTGTCCGATTTACTGTTTAATTATAGTAGAATTCTTAAGCTAAGTAACATTCCATGATCAAAAATTCAACTCGGAGCTTATTATGGAAATCGAAAAAATCTCGAAAAGACGAGGCCCGAATCTCCCTACATTTAGAAAGATACGGGAATTGGCTGACTATAGAGAACAATACAGGAAAGAAAAAAGTAGGCTGCCAACCTGGACAAGTGCTTGTCAAAAATTACGTATGAATTATAGGACTGTAAAGAGGCACGCTCCAGAACTTCTGGAAAAATGGAATGACGAAGATTTTCATGGGTGATGGAATAGATACTGAGGCGGGAAATCGAACATACTTCAGGAATTATTCGTCACTTGTACAATTTTGGCAAATCTACATTAGGAATACGATTTGGCTAAAGCCTATGATCCCTCTCCCCTTTGCAGTTCAGTGTTTGATGTCGCTAACGGACTGTGCTATAAAATGGGTATATTCCCCCCGTTCCTTCGGGGGCAGGGTGCGAGGTGGTCTTTGACCGCCTCTGCTTTTTTAATGCATTGACAGGTCAGATGAAAACAATCGTTTATGTAGATGGGTTCAACCTGTATTATGGCGCAGTCAAGGGGACACCGTATAAATGGCTCAACGTCAAAACCTTATGTCAGTTACTCCTCCCCAGAAATCAGATCATCAGAATCAAGTACTTCACTGCACCTGTTACAGCTCGTCCAAATGACCCTGACCAGCCAAACCGTCAACAATTATTTTTTCGCGCGTTACAAACAATTCCAGAATTGGAAATTATTTTTGGTCATTTTCTGTCTCATGAGATTATGATGCCTCTCGCCCATCCTGCTCCAGGTCAACCCAAATACGCGCAAGTTATGAAGACAGAAGAAAAGGGCTCGGATGTGAACATTGCCGCGCACATGGTCAATGACGGACATAAAGGTCTTTATCAGGTGGCTATATTGGTTTCAAATGACTCTGATCTGGTGGAACCAGTTAAAATTGTACGCAACGAATTGAAACTACCTGTCGGGGTTTTGAATCCATTCATTCAAACGCCAAGTTTCGATTTGTGCAAACATGCAACTTTCGTCAGACCCATTCGTGCCGGTGTATTATCTGCCGCCAGTTCCCGTCAACCTTGAAAGACGCCAACGGAACATTCTACAAACCTCCCACCTGGTAACCCAATGTCTCTTCGCAAAATCTGGCCAAATATCCTCTGTCGGATCGTATTCATTGAAACGATATTTTAGAGCTGATCCAAGAGAATGCAAAGGTACTTTCAGCATCCACAAATGAATCGTCATGATTGAAATGCAGCACCTTAACAACCATATAGTAGGGTGCCTGATCTTTCAAGATTAGCTCACCAATTCCTAGAATTGATGGATCTTCAGCTATTTTTTCCTGAACCCACTTCTCGTTAAACTCGGGATGGGTTTTTAGTAGCAACTTTTGGTGCTTAATATACTTATATGTTGTTCCCCCACTAGGATAATCTAAACTTGAATTTCTTTTTGACTTATGAGCATTTTTGAGAGTTTTTGTCACGAAGTCAGACTGATAGTCATTCTCTAATCCTACACCTTTTTAAAATTCTAGAGCAGAACCAAGTAAGTTATTGTGAACAAGTTCGTCAAACTACAGTTTTGTTCCCATGCATTTTTTGCGCGCGCTTTAAAAGGATGGACACAATATTGGTGGTTTGACGAACATAATCTTCTATTCTTGAAAAATGTGTTGAAGATCGACTCCTAGTGAAGACATAATATTCTCTGGTAAACTGTCTGTTATGAAAAACAGCGATACATTACTAGATAAGCCTAAAGCCTCTACCCCAGCAAAGTGGGGAGCGGTTGGTGCGATTATTGCCATTTTGATAATCACTGTATTGGAATTTCCGGCTCCGATTGGATTTGAAACCAGACCACAAACCAACGTTTCTCTCTTGTGGTTGCTTTTCTTTCTGATTATTGTGATTACCGAAATTGCGGCGATCCCTTTGATTTTCAGACGTCCAAGTCTTGGGCGAAAGTTTGGAATCAGTGCAGGGATTCTAAACATTCTACAGGTTATTGCTGACCAGACACATCTGATGCAGCCTGAAGTAGCGCCTTTAGGGTACTCAGTATTAGAGGGAATGGTTGTAATAGCATCATTAGTTCTAATCTATTTTTCGTTGAAGATTCAAGAAGGAAGGAATGGTTAGTTATCTTCGATAACTTTCCAGACTTTGACAAGTCTGACATAAAGGTCTGCCATAAAATCTCATGCTGTATGCCAATTGTGCTTTTGTAGTTTCCCTTTTGCAGAGCTTGCACTTTACCCCAGACCAACCAGTTAAATGCTCCATCGTATTTTCCGCACTATATCAATACCTGAGGCGGTCAGGTGCTGCTGATGTTGGACTGTGCCCTTGTCTGGAACTATATTGGCTACGATAAGATCGTTCGCCAAACTGACTATGTAAATCCTTTTAGATTTTTTGACGCTCAAGAAAACCCAAAGCCTGCGACTAGCAACCCAATAAACACCCCTGCAACGACCCCACCAAGCAATACGTATGGCGCATCATGTGCATTCCGAACCCCGCCCTTAGCGAGAAAAACGATCAACGCCAAGGCCAGCCCATAATAGGGCTGAGAACTTCGATAAGGCTCATGAATTCTTGAACTCAGTTTGGGATGAGTGTCTGCGTTTGCTTCGTCCGGGCTGTAAATTGATCATCAATATTGCCAATACGAAACGCCGTCCTTATCTTCCTAATGTTGCGCGCGTGTATTGGTGGGCTAGAAATAAGATTGAGCCAACAGGGGAAATCATCTGGAATAAAGGATATGGGCAACTTGGTACGGCTTGGGGTTCATTTCGAATGCCTTCGGATCCCGCACTTGCGGACCAGCATGAATATATTCTAGTCTTTCGCAAATTTGGGAAACGGCAAAAACCAGAAAGCTTTGAAAAGATCAATCTTAAAGATTTTAAATCCTGGCGCAACTCAATGTGGAATATTCCGCCCGCCAAAGCCTCTCGTGTGGGACATGTTGCTCCGTTCCCTGTTCAAATCCCTACTCGTTTGATCATTCTTTATACGTTCAAAGATGAAACGGTTTTGGACCCTTTCAATGGTTCAGGTACTACAGGCGAAGCCTGTATCCAACTCAATCGAAATTACATCAGGATAGAGAAAGAAAGCAAATACTGTGAATTGACCCGCTTGAGATGGGAAACGTTGAAGCAACAACTATCTCTTTTATAAATATGGAGGCTTTATACGAAGGTGACTGTCTTGAAATCATGAGGACTTTGCCATCCGAAAGTGTTGATATGATTTTTGCGGATCCGCCTTTCAACGTTGGGAAAAAATACAGTGGCAAATCCAATACCGACAAACGCTCAGATTATTATGAGTGGTGTGCTTTGTGGATCGCAGAGGGATTTAGGCTTTTAAAACCGACAGGAACGTTTTATTTGATGACAATCCCCCGTCACGTTTTTAGGATGGGATATGAAATGGAAAAGCACGGCGTTTTTATCAATAAAGTGGAATGGCGAAATGTGTCAGCTTTCCATAATAAACGTGGTTTCTGGTTCTCAACGCAACCTATTGTGGTATTTGGTAAGACGAACGAGTTTAAATTCAATACGTATGCTCAGAGACGCAAGATTACTCAACTTCGGTGGGACGGGTACAGTTCAAAGCCTCAAGGTCAACTTTTAGATTATTGGGACGACATTGCTTTTGTATACGCTGGCTCAGTAGCTCATCCCGAAGCAATCTTAAGACTTGGTACAAATAAAAAAGTACATCCTACTCAAATGCCCATTAATCTTGCAGCTCAGTGCATAGTGTTTTCAACAGATGAACGTGATACCGTTCTTGATCCCTTCAGTGGTTCCGGTACGACTGGTGTAGCCTGTATAAAACTCAGTCGGCATTTTATTGGTATTGAGAGAGAAGCTCAATATGTCAAGCTTACACTTGACCGATGGGCAAACGTCTGGTTACAACGGACGCTCTTTGAGCGTAACTAAGTTGTTACATTATTACCTTGACCAAAGAACATATGTTCTAATATAATTCTCATTTAGAATGTCTATCTGGCAACGATTGTTTGGCAAGATAGGCAAGCATCCTAAATCCGGCTCTCGTAAGTATGAGATTAGCGAATCTCTACAAGTCACATTAACGACAATTGCTAAGCACGAGGGCCGTCCTGAAAATGAATTACTCCCTGACATCCTGGAAGCTGGCCTCACGCAATATGTTTCAAAAGAGAGTCTCTGGAACAAATGGGACTCTCTAACACCGCGCGAGCAGGAAGTTGCCGCATTCGCATGTTTGGGTTACACAAACCGTGAGATCGGCAAACGTTTACACATTTCGCCAGAAACAGTCAAAGTGCGTTTACAAAAAGCCCTGAGTAAATTTGGAGTGAACACGCGTTCTCAATTACAAATGCTTCTGAACAACTGGAATTTCGAGGAATATGAAGCTAGATATAGGTAGATAGTCGAATACCCCCAGCACATGTATACACCCAATAGGTGTCCCCAAAATATCCCCGTTTCCTAACCGACGGGGACTTTTTATTTTTATCAATACAAGCTATTTTTGAGGAATGAATACATCATCAAAATTACTCACTAATTATTTAGCCCACTGGATAAGTCCTTTCCAATTTGGTCAACTCCTACTTCTTGAAACTGATGGCAGAGAACGGGAAAACCTTATTGAGCTAATCACTCAATGGACTCTGCGCGGCAGTTTTTTCCTCATTGTGGCTGGTGACTGGTTTGTGGATCACGATGAGGTGCGATATTCCGTTTTTCGATATACCAATGATTTTGACAAAATATTAGATCGCTTGAGACTTGTGAGGGCGCGGACCTGCTTTCAATTTTTAGATTTACTCATGGAAGCAGACAAGGAAAATAAGTCAGTCCTGATATTGGATCCCTTGCATCATTTCTATAACGCAGATGTGGAATTATCCATTCGCGACCGAATCTTAGCTCAATGCTGTCAATTTACAAAACGCCTTTCACTATCAAACTATGTTGCTGTCTTGGTGCCAAAATTAGATACTGAGGATCACAAACGTTTCTTCTCTATCTTAGCGGCGGTTGCTGATGAGATTATTCCGGTAGAGGAAGCTTCGGAAATGGAAGTCTCCCAGGATTCACTCTTTTAGGAATATGCTATGCCAAGAGATAGCCCTTCTAACACAGAGTACGCTCATAAAATCATTCGCTCACTAAAGTCTGTCTTCAAAGGGCTTCCTACTGATATTGCATACATAAGTCTTTTTAAAAAGTATACCGAATACATTTTGAATCAAAGGTCAGCGATTTATCATGCTACAGGGCTTTTGCCAATCCTTGCGGCACTCGTTGTTATTCAAGTGGAGAGGGATTTACACCACGCTCATGAGTTGACTGAAATGCGTAGCCAATACAATTGTGAACTAAATAATATTCGAAAAGAAATGGATCAGCTAAGGCGGGATATCCAACATCTGACGTCCCATGATTGAAGAAGTGTATCGGCTGGCTGTTTGACCTTTACGCCCATCCCACGAAGGGCGTTGTCTTGTGGTTGGTGGGAGAAGATGGAAAGCCATATAGTTTCTACCAAAACTTCGAGACCGTATTATATGCTCGTGGTTCTGATAAACGTTTGCACGATTTGGGGGTGTTTCTTAGAAAGAAATATCCAAAAGAGAGTGTAAGACTTACGCGCGATACAAAGGAAGATTTATTTGACGGCCCGCAAGTCGTGATGGGCATTGGGATTTCCAATTTCACTCTCTATAACAAGCTGTTTCGAGAAGTTCGCAAGAGCTTTTCTGATCTGATTTTTTACGATGCTGATATTCCTCTGACTGTGCGATACGCAGCTGCCAATAATGTCTTCATGATGGCGCGCTGTGAGGTCTTGACTGAAGACGATGGAAAAATAGCCAGTATCAAGTCTCTCGATGACCCCTATGAACTTGACCCCAAGTTACCAAACTTGCGGATATTACATTTACGGCCGGACACCGATCCCTCACATAGACCTCCTAAAACTCTGATTGCAAAGTTTGGGAAATCCCATTTGCGACTGCCTTTTGATAAACCAAATGAACTTATAAGCCTTCTAAACAGCATTTTAGTAAGCTATGACCCTGATGTAATCCAGACACGATTTGGAGACGGATGGTTACTTCCAAAACTTTTGGAGCTATCCCAGAAAACAGGAATCCTTCTTACTCTCAACCGTGATCCGTCTGTACCTGTTGTGCATCGGAAAGCAGTCGATTTCTTCAATTATGGGCGTGCTCATTACCGCGAGATCGCAAAGACGTTCAATGAATTTGTAAGAGGAGACCGCGGAGGACTCGTTTTACAGCCTCCCCCTGGCATTTTTGAGAATGTAGCAATTCTTGACTTTAGCTCGATGATGCCTTCCATAATGATCAAGTACAATGCTTCCCCGGAAACTGTTGTATCAATTGACAATGAAAGGGAAGGTTATGAAATCCCAGATTTAGGCGTAAAAATTCTAAAAAGCCCTGGCCTCATTCCGCAAGCCCTAAAACCCATGCGGGATAAACGGCTTGCCCTCAAACAACTTTTAAAATCAATTGACAAAAATGATCCTCGCTACCATTCTTTGCGTCAACGCTATAAGGTGCTTGCGAAAGCAACGGATCGTAAGTCCGTCACAGATGCTTTGAAATGGCTTGGTGTGGTCTGCTACGGGCGCTTGGGCTTTGCCAATGCCACTTATGGACGCCTCAATGCACACGAGACTGTATCTTATCTTTCCAGAAAAAATATTATGCGGGCTCGATCTATCGCAGCTTCTATGGGGTTTGAAACGAAGCATTTGTATGTCGATAGTATCTTTCTTTCCAAAATTGGCGCGACAAGTGAGGATTATCAAGCTCTGGCAGATAAAATCGCAGAGCAAACGGGGCTACCGATGGATTTTGACGGCGTGATCTTCCCCTGGTTTGCGTTTCTGACAACTCGTGAGAATCCAAATATTTCTGTTGCCAATCGTTTTTATGGACTCTCTCCTGATGGAAACGACAAAATTCGCGGCATTGCTCTTCGGCGTAGCGATACTCCTAAATTTGTTGCAAACATTCAACGAAACGTTTTGGAAATTTTGGCAAAGGAAACCGACATCTCCAGACTACCCAAGCTTTTACTTGAAATTTTAGAGCTAGTCGAAGAACAATTATCTCTCCTGAAGAAACGAGAGGTTCCCCTTGAGCAATTAGTGGTTACTCAAACCCTCAGCCGCGACCTGAGTAACTATAGTGCTCTCTCTGCCTCAGTTGTCGCTGCACGGCAATTACAAGTACAAGGCAAAACAACTAGAAGAGGCCAAAGAATACGCTTTATTTATACTGCGCGAGGACCTGGCGTACATGCTTGGGATTTACCGACTGAGATTGATCCGCGCGGCATTGATGTTCTTCAATATAGGGAACTGGCTTTTCGGGCTGTCTTTGAAGTCCTGCAACCCCTTGGCTTAACAGAGCGAGTCCTGAGAGGGTGGATATTGAATAAGGCCAGCTATATTATTCCGGAAGATCTAACGAACCCTGCTCAGCAATTTGCAAAGCAAGAAGTACCAATATTCGCAGACTTGCCTTTCTTGCACTTGGATGTGGTCTAGTTATTTTATTCGGCTCATCTTCTTTTACTGAAAACAAAAGATCGGCATTATAAGTCACAGAATTTATAAGATCAAAAGTATATACAAGGTTTCCCTACCTTGGATTCTTGGTATAGAATTTGTATAATAATTATTATTGAGTCAGTTTATAAGGCAAGTGGGGAAACTTTAGCCAGTTATTAGCTTAATCATAAAAAGTAAATTAGGAAGATAAATCGCAATAGTAAAGATGTGCTTTGCTCTGAGATTTTAGAATCAGACAGCAGAATTCGCCAAAGTAAACAACTTCTTCGGCGGCCCCAAGCACACTTCGCAATGAGAAATGAGAATCGAGGCAAAGATGATTAGTGTACTTGTTGCGGATGATCATACAGTAGTCCGCGAGGCTTTAGGTTCTCTCCTGGCAACAGCAGGCGATATACAAATCGTGGCTGTGGCATCTAATGGGCAGGAGGCTATTACGAAAGCCGTTTTACATGGTCCCAATGTAACGATAATGGGTGTTTCCATGCCGGTAATGGATGGAATTGAAGCAACCAAGCAAATCTGCACATGCTGCCCGCAGACTCGCGTCTTAATGGTTTCAATGCATGATACTCCTAAATATATCCGTCGCTGCTTACGCGCGGGAGCGTTGGGTTATGTGATAAAGGACATGGCAGGAGACGATTTGGTAATCGCCGTCCATTCCTTATACCAAGGCAATCGCTATTTCAGTCAGCAGATTGCCGAGATTGCCAAGTATTACATCCAGTAGCCAAGGATTGAGCCTAAAACCGAAATAACTCAAGCAATTTGCAAAACAAGAAGTACCAATATTCGCAGACTTACCTTTCTTGCACCTGGATGTCGTTTAAGTATTTTATTCGGCTAATATAAAGCTTTGGGTATGATTGGCAAATAAGTTGTGAGTAGCCGTAATTTACCACTTCATATATGTCCCACTTATTTCGTTGTAGGATGATCATAGGCACAGGAATGATCCCCCCTTGCCGCCTGTGCCTTGTCAGATTTGTGGGAATACCGGACACAAAGAGAAGTATTGTCCAAACGCACGGGAAATAGGTTTTTAGCCTTCGTTTTTAGTTTAGCTCCTCAACGTCTATTAGAAAGTGTATGGCTTTTTTTCCATGACATGTTCATATAAACATCCCCTTGTTTAAGTTCATTCAGTATTTGACTAAGTCGCTTTTGACGGGTTGTTTCTAGTTTGGCTCGGGTGACGCAAAGCGAGCCAATGTAATTATTCTGTTGATATGCAGGGCGAGCACGATAGAGACCCATCAAGCCGCGTTCATGCAATGCATCGCGAATAAAATCGAGCATGGGGTAACGCGGATGAGTAGGCATGGTTATCTCCTTCCAATGCTAAGATCATTTCTCATTCTGACATATGGGAACCAAGATTACCAATGACATTTCTATCTGCATCTGTCTTGAGAAGACCTTTGCTGATATCTAGTAAGACAAGAGGGTTTCCCCATGGATCTTCGACAACGACACAACGTCCGATCTGAATATCAAACGGTGGGACAAGGATTTTGCCGCCAGCCTGCTTGAGCAATTCTGCTGATTTGTCTGCTGAGTCGACCAAGAAATCAACTTCTTGTCTTGGGTCTTCTGTTTGAAGAACGAGTTCTGCATCCGATTCCGGTAAACGCAAGCCGACAGCTGTTTCAGTGCGCCAAATCAATTCATGACCAAGATGGTCACGATAAAACGATAGCCCTGCCTCAAGATCGGGGACATATAGTCGGACACAATCCACTTTACGAATGAGGGCCATAATTTATTTCAAAGTACACAACGCCTGGCGAATCTCACCCAGGTGATAAGCGCTATGCACAATAATTGCCAGTGAGCCGCCAATGGAATCTTCATTCCATACTTCGTTATCACGGAACATCTTTTCAATGCGGCAATAAGTATCTTTCAACTTAGCTTTGATTGCATCCCATTCTTCGGGAGTCACTTTTTCCACTGTTCGCCAGATCTCACCCCAGTCCACGCGGCTGGTGTCGTTGTAGAGAACGTAACGTTCGAGTACTTCGAGATAAAAGGTCACGTGTGTCACTTGTGCGGCGAGCGAAGCACACTTGCCTCCAACTGGGATGGAAGCTTCAGCCGCGGAGACAGTGTCAAGGGTCCGAAAGAGAGACGTGTCTTTATCCAGATAAGCACCATGAGTATTGTCGAAGGTCTCATCCAGTAAAGTAAAAAGGTTGTTGAGGAAATCTTCCTGCTTGATCATTTTGTCCATGAGTTAGCCTGCACTTTCATACGCGGATTTAATCCACGCAACCAATTCGGAATTTACTTCGTTCGCGTCTGAATAAATTTCATTCAATACTTGATCTGTAGACTTGTCCGTTTTCTTTTGAATATTGTTGAGGTGAGTTTGGAAAGTCTTATCGAGGAAACTCATCCGGTCATCTCCTTTAGCGAATTGGATAGTACTGATCAGATTATAGAACATTGTTTCTAGAAATACAACCAATGATCAGTCTCCATTGCAGTTGAATAGCAGAGGCGGCATTCTGTAACTTTCGTATTCTCCATCCGTCAGGTTTCTTAGAGTTTGGATAATTCAGAGTGGAATTAGGGGTAAAGCTCTGAACATTTTTTGTCAAATTATTATATTCATCGGAACAAACAACGCAGGTTCTTCATGAAAAGCACTCTTTCAGTTTTTCTTGTCGCAATTTTGATTTTATCTTTTTTAGTAATCTCCGCTCCCACTGCCAGGGCACAATCCTCCGCGGTGACTTTTGCCGCCATCGGAGACTATGGAAGCGGGGATGAGTACGAGGGCGCCGTCGCCACGCTGATCAGTGGCTGGAACCCAGACATGATTCTCGGCCTTGGCGATAGTTATTATATTGATGCTGGGGGAACTGGCGATCAGAAATATGACCTTTCTGCTGGTCGGTTTTATTGCAACTTTCTAAAAGACGTTACCACTATAACGGGAACTTTTTGTCCGGCGGGGCAAGCTCCTTTCAATAAATTCTTTCCTGCTCTTGGGGATCATGATTATGCAGATGCTGGTACGACCAACGGACTACCTGCCACTTATACAGATTACTTTAACTTACCTGGAAACGGATATACAAGCTCATCCAATAATGAGCGCTATTATGATTTTATCTATGGGCCCGTACATTTCTTTGTCTTGAATACCTATGATGCTCCCGGTGCTGAACCAGATGGCACAGATAGCAATTCAGTGCAGGCCCAATGGTTGAAGACTGGGCTGGGTGCTTCAACCTCAACCTGGAATGTGGTTGTCGTTCCTAACCCTCCTTATTCTTCTGGTGCAATTCATGGTTCAACTCTATCTACCCAGTGGCCGTATGCACAGTGGGGAGCAGATGCAGTTTTATCGGGGGATGATCATGTGTATGAACGGATTCTGAGAGATGGGATCGTGTATTTCGTTGATGGATTAGGTGGAGCCTGGCCCTATGGCTTTCGTCAGCCGCCAGTGGATGGGAGTGCATATCAATATAATACAACCAATGGCGCCTTGCGTGTGACCGCCTCCGATACATCTATGACGTTTGAATTTTATTCAGTGGACAATGGCGGAACTCTAAAAGATACGTATACCATTACAGCCCCTCATAATACCCCTACTCCCACACTTCCACCGAATTCAATCGGATGGCAGAGTCCGACCAAACAGGCCGCGACAACCAGCGCCGGTGACAATAATGGCTACGAAGTGAATCCAACTTACGCGTTTGCTGATGATGGTTTTGCCGCTAAAGATATGGATAGTGGCACCAGTACTTCGACGAGTTGCACCGACACCGGTAAAGATAAGCACAGATTCTATAATTACAATCTCTCGATCCCGATTGGAGCTATCGTTCAGGGCATCCAGGTACGCCTGGATGCCAATGCCGATTCATCGGCAGGCACACCCAAAATTTGTGCTTCACTGTCTTGGGATAATGGTGTATCTTGGTCAGCGTGGAAGAATACACCAACACTAACAGACGCGGAACAAACATACCTTCTAGGCAGTCCGACAGATTTATGGGGACATAATTGGATAGCCAGTGAATTGGCAAACACCAACTTCCAGATACGGATTCTGGATTCTTCCAGCGACCCCACACGGGATTTTTCTCTTGATTGGCTTGCCGTCAACGTGACGTATGGAGGTGGCTCGCCAACACCGCTCGCGACCGCAACGTTTACACCTCTTATCCCGACCAACACTGCCACTGCTACCAATACGTTGCCTCCTACCTCGACATTTACTCCCATCTTTACTGCTACCCCCACGGCTATTCCCAATCTAAGCGGTTGGCTGAATTCGAGTAAAAATTCCGCTGTTACCAATTTCGGTGACGGGAATGGTTATGAGGTCAGCGCGACAAACGCTTATAGTGATGATAGCGTGTTCGCTACGGATATAGATAGCGGGACCACCACATCCACAAGTTGCAGTGATACAGGCAAGGATCGTCACAAATACTATAACTACAATATTTCTGTGCCGGCGGGTGTGACCATTCAAGGATTACAACTCCGATTAGATGCTAAAACTGATTCGACAGTTGGCGCTCCAAAGATCTGTGCATCAGTTTCCTGGGACAATGGCACCACGTGGTCAGCGTGGAAGAATACAGCCAACTTGACTACAAATGAGGCATCTTACTTCTTAGGTGGTACCTCAGACACTTGGGGGCACGTGTGGACTGCTACAGAGCTATCCAATTCCAACTTCCAGGTGCGGATTGCAGATGTTGCCAGTGATATCAGCCGCGACTTTTCATTAGATTGGATCGCTGTCAGTGTAGCTTATAACGCGGGTTCAACGTCTACACCGACCTTCACTAACACTCCACTGCCATCCACTGCAACCCCGACCTCAACCCCCACGCTCGACTCATCATTGCCCACAGCAACTCTTATTCCAACGAATACCTCTTTGCCAACCTCGACACAGACAAATACACCAACAGCGACGAACACATTCTTACCAACCTCAACGCAGACAGATACACCTCTGCCGCCTACTGCAACTCTAGCTCCAACAAATACGCTAGCAGCAACCGATACACTCTTGCCGACTGCGACACAAACAGATATACCTGTGCCACCCACTGCAACTCTTATTTCGACGAATACACCTCTACCACCTACTGAAACTTTTACCCCAACGAATACGCCAACCGCAACATGGACAGCGACTGCTACCTTTACAGCAACGAATACAGCATTGCCTCCGACCTCAACTTCTTCGCCCACATCAACTGCAACGATTACAGCTACTTTCACTCCACTTCCAACTAATACCACCGGATGGCAAAATTCCGGTAAGCAAGCGGTTGTTAAAACAAGTGGTGATAATAATGGCTTTGAACTCTCTCCAACCAATGCCTTCACCGATAATGGCTTATTTGCAATGGATGTTGACAGTGGAACGACAACCGCTATTACTTGTACAGATATGGGCAAAGATCGTCACAAATTTTATAATTACAATCTCTCTTTGCCTGCGGGAGCAACCATTCGTGGCATTCAAATCCGTCTGGATGCCAAAGCTGACTCGATAGTGGGTAATCCTAAAATGTGCGTTTCCCTTTCTTGGGATAACGGGAGTACCTGGACAGACTGGAAATCCACCTCTACGTTGACGACCAATGAGGCTACCTATGTTCTAGGCAGCTCATCTGACACTTGGGGCCGTGTCTGGACCCCCATGGAGTTGACAGGTCAAAATAGTTTCCAAATCCGTGTGGCCGATGTTGCCAGCGACACATCACGGGATTTCTCGCTTGACTGGATTGCAGTGAATGTAACTTACGCCCCTTGATGTAGCTGCTAAAATTTCCGAAGTTCTTTTTCAATGTCCCTACGAGCACGGATTGCAACGGGCGCATTGAGATGACGATATAGGGTTTCTTCGCTTTTGTTCTTGTTGTAATACTCGCGGAACATCTCTAGGATGGAGAGTGTTTCGCGAGTATATTTTTCAATAGAAACTGTATCCCCAGCTTTTACAAATCCTTCTTTAATCACACGACAATATAGACCAGGTCTTTCGGCATGACGAAATTTCTTTACCCATTGAGGATCTTCCATGCGCGCCGCGAACGTCGCGCAGGGGATGCGTGGCGCGCTGACTTGCAAGGTCACATCGTCAATATAAAGATAATCGCCGACATTAAAAGTCGCGCTTTCCAATTCACTGATGGTTAGGTTGTCGCCAAATGTGCCGGGAGGAATCTCTTTTCCTAATTCCTTTGCCCACCATTCGTAATCTGCACCGCTATAGACGTAAATGGCTTGATCGGGTCCGCCATGATGTTTCTTGCTGACGATGACATCTCCTTCCAAGCCAAGTTTTGTGACCTTCACAGGCTTGTCAGTGGGAAATTTGAAAATTCCTGTACGCTCGACATGGTCTCTATGTTGGAGTGTTCTTTCTTGTCCGAGATTTACGCTGATCAAATTCATGTTATTTCCCTTTATACACTTTTAGCGATTCGACCTGTGCCTGTGGAGCAACTACCACCACATTCTCTTTGATATGCTGCAAATGCTCTGTCACAGCCTGCTCATCAATTCCAGGTGGGGCGTAGACAGTAAAGATTACATTGCTTGTATTCGACGTAATCTGTGTGCGCTGGTCGGGACCGTACAGGATGCTCGAAATGACGCCATCCTGATCGCTGATCATCATGTCGCCAGCTTTTAGAACTTGCTCCTCTCCACGTAGGAGCGTATATCGTTCGGTCCCCGCTGCCACATCCAGTGTCAGAGGCAAGTGCAATGCATCCAAATCGTGACCCGCGGTCAGTAACATATCCTGCATTTCTGCCATGAACATTGCTTCCACCAGCGCCGCTACGTTTGGGATGGATTTTCCCTTCAGCACAATTGACTCAAGCTGTAACTGAATGTGATAGGTCTTCTTGAAGCGACGATAATATTCGCTGTAAGCCTGCAAAGCTGGATGGTTAGCGATCGTGGCACGATCCCGCCCGGAAAATTGAGCACGCAGTTGCTCTTCTAGCGCGACCTTTTGACTTTCCAACGCAACGTGGTGCGCGGGATTGGCGACAGCACGCATCACAAGTATACCTGCGTGCGCTTCAGGATAAGTGGATTTCCATGCAGAGGTGACTTCAAACATTTGGGGTATTTCCAATATTATCAGAAAACAAAATATATAGAGAAAGTGATATCGCGACTTATCCTTTAGCAGCGCGTGATCATTCCTGCAAAAGATAGAAAAGCAAATTCAATGAACTCTATTCAAATTCAAAATGAAGGTTATGGCTTTTGTGAATAAGGCTTTGCAATGACAAATAAGCGCCCCCAGCTGAGGTTCTTGCCTGTAGAAATGCAGGTTTGAAAAATGACATGTCCCGGCCTATCATAAACTTTTGAAAATAGTTTAGAAGCTGTCAATGCGTTACTATTCTCCAAGTCTATGAACTTACTTGATACGCTATTAGGGATCAAAGCTTGGTAGCGTAGAATTTCTGTGACAACAAAAACTGATATTTGTCCATCCCCATAGATCAAATAGAATTTTTGATTTTCTTCTAAGAGGGAAAAGCGCTCACCTGCAAGATGGTTGTGTGCCAGCAGTCCAATCGATCCAAATCGGGATGCCAATTCAAACTGAGTCACAATATTTTGCCTGGATGAGACAAATTTATTGTTTCCTTTTGGCTGCTGAACAACACGGGTGGCAAGGATTTCTGGTACGTAAATACCACGTAATTCACCGGTCTGACCATTTTTCACCTGACTGACAAATTCATTGAGAAGAGGCAAGTTATCAGTATATGAGTAACTGCTCAAGGCTTGAACACTGTCCACGGGAATTATGTCGGTGAACAGAAATAATATGAAGCTAACAGCAAGAATTGAACGAATAGATTTGAGCGCCATTAGTTTTTCCCAGGGCGCCCGATGTTTCCGTGTATGAAATGAAGGTATTCATTTCGGCAGCCTGGCAATCTTAACCAAATTACTTGGTCTTAGATCCATGGCTTTGCGTCACCGGTTTTCACCGGGTTTGCCCTTATCGAGGAAGACTTCTTAATTCTGATTATAGATGCTGAATGTCAATCTGTCCTCAAATCTTATCCCTTTGAATTTACAAGATTGTAAATAGCATTCCAAACTGATAGCACATTTTTCCTAATATCTTGCTTGATTTCTCGGCCTGAGACCGTGACTTGTTCGCTTACATTAAATTTGCCCACTCTGAGGTGGTACATCGTTTGGGAAGAATCCCGCCTGTCCGCTTTTCGAGCTTCATTTCGTTATCCTTAAATAGGAGAGTTTTAGGTCTAAATGTTCATTTTGTGCGATTGTGACCAAAAAGCCACATTTTGCGACTTAGCTAATCACATTGAGACCGGTTTGTGACATGTGCTTTGTAACTGCTTTCACTAACTTGCGTCATGAATTTAGATTACAAAAGTGAAAGGTCTTGTTACTTGAAGTCCTCTCCATCGCACTAGCATTATGAAACGAGGAAGTCGCCTAATCTAATGTTTTGAGTTGGAGGGGAAGGAGATACTGCAATGAAGCACACGAAGAAGTTAACTATTTTTTCAATTGTTATTTTGTTTTCATTGATATTTTCGCTTGTCCTTCCAATCAGTGTATTGGCGGATGATACGACACCACCCCCAGTGGAGACACCTGAAGTTTTACCGCCTACTGAAGTACCGATGGTCGCCGAAACTGCTACGGAAGCACCTATATCAGATGAGGCGCCAACAACCGAACCGGTCATAAACGAATCATCTTCAATAGCACCTGCTGTAACAGAAATGCCAGTAATGAATGAGGCAGCTTCTACTGATCAAACAAGCGATGTCAACCTGACCGAAATTGCTGGACAACTTGATTCTGCCGACTTGGTATTGCTAGATGAAAATGGACAATCTGTCTCTCTGGCTTCCAATCAGGCAGTTCAAGTGCTTACTGCGCCAGATCCAATTGGCTGCCCTCCGGGTGTCAAGCCGATTTCGTGGGGTGGGACTGGTGCGGGGTGTACATCCTCTTACACATCGATCCAAGACGCGATCAATGATCCTATGGTAATTTCTGGCTGGACGGTTTACGTTGAGGCTGGGGTCTATCACGAACAGATAACAATTTCTAAAGCAAAGGTGACCCTAATGGGCGATCCGGGTGATCCATTTACTGCTGGCACCGGACCGAATGCGCCTATCCTAGACGGCAGTGGAGTCTCAGGTGATACAGGAGTAACTATTAATGCGGAAGGTGTCAGCCTGATTGGTTTTATTATCCAGAATTATGATAGAGCTATCTATCAACCTGTGATCTCTGGCTCAAATACCATCAACATCCTCAACAATACGATCCAGAATAACGGCGATGGAATTAAAATCGAAAAGGGAACAGGATCACCCGGAACATTGATTAACTATAATATTTTCCGGGGCAACTTAGGGTTTGACCTGATCAACAATGAGAGTGGCACCAATCAACAGTTCATCCATGCTGAGAACAACTATTGGGGTTGTCCAGATGGCCCGATCGTTCGCCATGTTCGTACCGGGCAGGGTAAGGATACGCCAGCAGGTCAAGTGGTTTACTTTCTTTGGTCTGCGTCGACGGCACCCAACGGCCTGGTCCTTGTAGATTATCCTACCCAATATGGGGATTGTGCGCTGCTTTATGGAGATGAATCTCTTTATAACAACAATGGTCAGGGTGCCTACTCGCCCTTCAAGTTCATTATCGGTTCAATTGCAACAACTATAGAGTCAACTCCTACCTCTACGCCTACAAATACACCCACCAATACTCCGACGAATACGCCTACAAATACTCCGACAAGCACACCAACGAACACGCCTACAAATACGCCAACCAATACACCTACAGATACACCGACGAATATTCCTACTGACACACCAACAAATACCCCAACTCCTACCAATATACCAACAGACACTCCTACTAACACACCAACCGCTACGCAGACTCCTACCAATGTGCCAACCAATACACCGACCGACACGCCGACACCTACGCCAACTAATGTAACAACGAATACGCCTACCAACACACCTACATCTACACCAACAAACACACCGACGAATACGCCTACTGACACACCGACCAATACACCGACGAACACACCAACCAACACGCCTACTAACACTCCGACGAGCACACCTACGAATAAGCCAAACGATACACCTTTGAATACACCAACAATTACACCAACCAGTGCTCCCACTGATACACATACTCCCGCTCATCCTTCGGTATCTTTCACAGGCATTGTCCCAGTGACAGGTGGTGAGATGCACGCGATCGCAGCTGGTATTGCACATACTTGCGCGATCACACCAGAAGCAGGCGTCCAATGCTGGGGTAATAATAACTTCGGTCAGCTCGGGGATGGCAGGAATACGAGCAGTAATATTCCAGTGAATGTAGTTGGATTAGAGGGTGGTACGACTATTGTGGCTGGTGGCAATCATACCTGTGTCCTGAGTGGAGGCGACGTTTGGTGCTGGGGCCAGAACTCACAAGGTCAACTTGGCGATGGCACAGAGATTGACCGCAACGTACCGGTCAAAGTATTGAGCGACGTGGTAGACATCACCGCTGGCTTAGACTACACCTGTGCTGTCATGAGCTATGGACAGGTAATGTGCTGGGGCAACAATGATCAGGGCCAACTGGCTGATGGTACAAAGACCGATCGTATGAGACCCACTCTGGCTGGATTGATTAGTGGCATCTCGAACCTTGATGCGGGCCAGAATAAATCCTGTGGATTGACCAGTACTGGTCTGCTTAGATGCTTGAATAGTGGCCCTGCCCAAGATCTTGGCGGGCTTGCCTCAACTACGGGCGGCTCACCCGAGACCAACTTAGACGTGGCAGTGAACCGTTTCGGCTCCCTCGTCATGGCTTTGATTGAAGATGGAGTTCCCATTGCATTCCAATCTGGAAAATTCAAGGAAATCAACAATGTAAGCCATGCCATAGATGTAGATAGTGGCTTGAGCTATGTATGTACCCTCATCGACAATGGCACAGTGAAATGCTGGGGTGCCAATTCCTATGGACAGTTGGGAAGAAACTCCAAAGTCAGTAATCAGGATCCACAGCCCGTTCTGAACATCTCAAGTGCTTGGCAGCTCGCTGTCGGTAAGTATCATGCTTGTGTGCTGATCACATCGAGCAACCCTGGCAAGGATGATATTCAATGCTGGGGCTTGAATACAGATGGGCAACTTGGAAACGGCACGAATGTGAATAGCTCAATACCGGTTTTCGTAAAGTAACAAATTGCACTGATTTTTATCACTGACGATTTAGATAAATCTCAATTTGTATGAAACCCGTGGAAAGAATTCCACGGGTTTCATGTTTGAACCACATAACTACTTTATGAGCTTATGTTTTGACTTCGCTTTTGAATTTGATAAACGCAATGATCACTTCAAATCGTCCAATTGCGTCACCACCTTCACATCCAATAATTAATTCTTGGCATCCCTTTCGGCTTCTCAAATAATCGTCAAAAAGACATTGACGATCTGGGGATCATATATTTTCCCGGCATTATCCTGAAGATAAGCAATTACCTTTTCTCTTGTCCAGGCTCTGCGGTATGGACGATCAGACGTCAGCGCATCCCATTGATCAACGACTGCAAAAATGCGTGCTGACAGCGGGATTTCTTCACTCTTCAATCCTTCGGGATATCCAAGCCCATCCCAGCGTTCGTGATGGCTGTAGGCAACTTCAACTGACGGTTGAAGAAAAGAGACCTGAGAAAGCATTTGTTTTGCATATACTGGATGTTGTTGCAAAAGTTTCCTTTCAGCGTCGTTCAGCTCTCCAGGTTTAAGCAGGATATCATCAGGGATTGCCAGCTTCCCGATGTCATGCAGTAACGCGCCGCGTCGGAGATGGGTAATCTCTTCTGCACTGAGCCCCAATGCCTTTGCCAATCGAGTACTGAGTTCGACCAATCGGCGGCTGTGGCCCTCGGTCTCTTTATCACGGTATTCCAGAACTTTTGCCCAGGCCGCCAGAGTCAAATCATAGTTTTTTCGTAGTTCCGCCTCAGATTCTTCAATGCGTTCAAGATTCTTTTCCATAATTCCCACCACCACCCAGATGAATGCCGGAGCAACCAATAAAAGGATGACAATCGGCAGAAGGATATCGAACTTGGTTGGGCCAATTGTTGGATGGATATATCCATGGATTTCAAGGTAAACGATCCCTACCAGTGATCCGATTGCGGCTAGGCTAAAGTAGGGTGCTGAACGTTTTCCAAAGAAAAGTACTCCGATCATGATGAATATGGGATAAGCCAGAATACCCGAGTCACGGATCCCATCTCCATCAAACAGGTTTAGATTGATGACCATTAAAACAATAACGCTGAGTATCAACGCAGAGAGGGTATAGTGTCCCTTTGAATTGAGCCAAAGGAGAGGCACACAAATAAAAGCGAGACTGAACAGTGCGATCACCGAGTCCCATGTTCTAAATTGCACATTGAGTAATCCTAAGGCAATCGAGGCAATAAACACTATCCAGATAATCGCTGAGAGTGTGCGAACACGCTGGTTCTTCTCGTAAAGGACTAAATCACGTGACATGGCATTCATCTATGAAAATAGAATGAAAATTGGTTATCAGCCTGTAAGGGTCATCAAAGAATTATAGCACCCGGTATCTGACCTTCATTAACCTCCCCAATCTTCCAGTTGCGCGTTTAGTTGGATAGTTTTATAGTTACGTAATTCCGCAGGGGCGGGCTTCATGTCCGCCCAATTTACCGAATAACAGAGGCGACCACAAGAGTCGCCGCTACAGGAGACTAATTTATGTGGCACGGTGGTGGTGGTTGGTTTATGTACATGCGCTCGGGTGACGAGAAACCCAAGGTCACCCGCGATTTACTATTACGCGTACTTTCGTACGCACGCGGATACTGGTGGCATATTGCGGGGATGCTGGTGACAATTTTGCTGACGACAGGCTTGTCCCTGCTCACGCCGTTGATTTTCCGTAACATGATTGACAAGGTGATTCCCGCCAAGGATACGCATCGACTGATCTTGCTGGCAGTGGCGTTGCTGGGGATCCCTGCAGTCAGCGGGGGAATCAATGTCATTCAACGGCGGTTAAACGCGACGGTAGGCGAAGGCGTCATTTACGATTTGCGCTCTTCTCTCTTCGCACGGCTTCAACGAATGTCGCTACGCTTTTTCACGAACACCAAAGTTGGAGAATTGATGTCGCGCCTCAACAACGACGTGGTCGGTGCGCAGAATGCCATCAGCAATACCATCGTCAACATTGTGACCAACATCATTGAAGCAATTGCGTTGTTTGCCGTCATGTTTACCCTCGAATGGCGATTAACCCTTGTCAGCGTGCTCATTCTGCCGCTCTTTATCATCGCTGCGCAAAAGCTCGGAACGGTCCTGCGCGATATTGCCCGTCAGGGTATGGAGATGAATGCGCAGATGAATGCGCACATGAATGAGACTCTCAACATCGGTGGCGCGTTGCTCGTCAAATTATTTGGTCGCGCCCCCGAAGAGGAGAAACGTTTCCGTGAACGCGCCGCCAACGTGCGCGATGTCGGTATCCGCCGCGCGGTGGTCGGTTCGACATTCTTCGTTATCTTCGGGCTCGTTAGTGCGGTGGGCACGGCGCTGGTTTATGGTCTCGGTGGTTACTTCGTCATCACCAATGTCTTTACCGTCGGAACCATTGTTGCGTTCGGTTCGTATCTCGGTCAACTCTACGGCACGCTGCAAGGTCTCGCGGGCGCGCCGGTTGACTTCTCCACCTCGATGGTTAGTTTCGAGCGCGTGTTTGAAGTCATTGATCTGCCCACGGATATTCCCGAAAAAGGAGATGCAATTGAACTGCGTGATGTGAGAGGTGAACTCGAATTCGATAACGTCACGTTCAATTATCGCGTGGATGAATCCAAACTCCTCAAAGATGTCAAACGTTACGGACGAATGGAAGATGTGGGCGCGGTCTTGTCGTTAGCAAAGCCGACCACAGATCCTTCGACAG